>Ga0075163_10009301_pt1 | contig 12904 bp, 15 predicted proteins | sample JI1023141ADNA_FD_71478 | JGI IMG/M metagenome (GOLD analysis project Ga0075163, IMG submission 71478) | Wastewater effluent complex algal communities from Wisconsin, to seasonally profile nutrient transformation and Carbon sequestration -... | ecosystem: Engineered > WWTP > Effluent > Algae...
GCCTTTGAAATAAATTTAAAATAAATAATTTAATAATCCCCCGTTTAATCCTGAGCTTGTCGAAGGAGAGCGGGGGATTTTTTTTGATTATATTTGGTTAAATAAATTTAGATAGTTCAGCAATTATATTTAATAGAAATAAGCGTTTAGTTATGATTTTTAAAAAGAAAAGGAATAAAACGCAAGTAATAGAAAGGTGTATAGCACGCGTAATTTCGAATAAATGGACTTAACAGGACAATGGGAAGCAACCATAATATATGGTAAGGAATATAGAGAGGATAAGGGAAAAGAGCTTTGTTTTCAAATGGATTTGGTTCAGTATGGTGATGAGATCGCAGGTACTGCTATTGATACTGGTGGCATAGGAGTAAGTCCTGATCCTGCAACAATTCTTGGAAAGGTTATCAATAATGACATCGAATTTATAAAACGATATGATAGCTCACATTACTTGGATAGGGGCGGAAAAGTTGTTGTTGATAGGTCGAGAAGGGGACATAAAATAAAATATTCGGCTAGTTTTAATGAAACAAACCAAATCTTTACAGGAGTTTGGACGATACGTATTTGGGTTCTATTTTTATGGTTTATACCAATTGTTTGGAGTTGCAACGGTACTTGGACAATGAAGAGAAAATAAGATATACTCCTAAAACTGATTCACAATTCCAAAATGTATTTTCCCCGTCCTTAAATCAAAAGGGTTTCCAAACTGGCTGCCCAGTGCGTAGTTTAAAGAAAATATACCAGCCTTTGTTTCAAAATTAATTCCTGCGCCTGCGCTATAAGGTGTATCAGTAATGTAATTTTTCACACTATTGTTTTCGTACCAAGCGGCTTCGGTAAACAAAACAATGGAAGAATTTTGCTCAAACAAAAAACGATATTCTAAAGTTGGTATTACATAAGAGCTTGCATAAATACTTTCTTCATCAAAACCACGCAAGGTTTTTAAACCACCAATACGCATTAATTCGTTTCTAAAAATTTGTTTCGATAAAACAGTTGCGCCTTGAACTCCTAATTTAATACAACTCTTTTTTGCAATGGGAACATAAAAATTAATTGTGCCTTCGCTTTGGTATTGGTATGAGAATAAATCAATTTTAGAATAAACTACTTCCTGCAAGCGTGGATTCTTTTTTATTTTTCTATTACCTGCGCTTCCATTTACATTTATGTAAAATCCTTTACGCGGGTTAAAACGATAATCTAATTTCTCTAAATTAATTCCGATACCATATGATGAGGTGGAGATATCCGCAAAATCGGGTAGGGTAGTGGCAGTCTCTAACCCAGCAGTAGAAAGCAGATTGGACGTACGTTGTTTGTAAAATACTTTTATGTTGTTTAGTCCGCCAAATAAGTATTGCAAACCAATATTATTATTTACATCAATAAAACTGGTATCTTTTCTGTAAATTTTTAATGTGTAGTCAACACCAACTGGTGTTTTAAATAAATAAGGATAATTAGTTTTTATAAGTATATCCTGCGTTTGCGATTGCAATCGTCTAAAATTTAATTCAACTAATTCGCCCGCTTTAAAAATATTGTTCATCAATTTTATTTTTACATCACCTGTAAAAACTGTTTTACCACTCGTGCTAGGCAACAAGCCAATAATACCATCAAACTGCGAAGCGTTTTTTTTATCGAGGAATAAATAAAGCTTGGTGTATTTGTCGGTTATCTTTGTAATTGGTTTTTTCTTTTCAATTAAAAATGGCAGCTGACGAAGTTTATTGCTAATTTCTAAAAACTTTTTTTCGCTATAAGGCATTCCATTCTTTATTCCTAAGTAATGCGAAAGGAAGTTGTAGGATACAACCGTGTTCCCTTCTTGTATTAAGCTGTCCAGCTTAATTAATTTGTTGCGGTTAATTTTTAATGCTCCGCTTATTTTTTCGTTTTCAATCTTTAGGCTATCTAGTTTTACTGTGGCAAAAGGATAGCCGTTGTTTTCTAAATAATTTAAAAGCTTGGAATAAATTTTTGCGTATTCTTTAGGTTTAAAAGTACTATTCCTGAATAATTTTTCGCCCAGGCCTGCATCAGCAAAAAGAATTTTATCGTTTTGATTTATTTTTAATTCGCCCCACTTGTATTTATTGCCTGCACTTATGTGAGCGGTTTGGGTTGCACTTACTATAATTGTGCTATCAATAGTTGCAAGCAAATAGCCTTCGCTTTGTAATTCATTAATAATATCTGAAAGTTCTTTTTTTATTGCCGTTTCAGAAGAATATGATTTTTTTGGTTTAATGCTTTTAACTAATTTATTATCATCACTGGCTTTTATGACAAGTGTAATTTGCGAAAAAGTAAAATAGGGGACAAGCGCAAGAATAACTAACAATATGTGTTTCTGAATGCGCATGATTATTAACGTAAAAAAATGTTTTTTAGTTTATTTTGTTTCAGCAATATTAAGTGCTTGCAAAAAAATGTTAGATGCTAGGCGTTTTCAGAGTATTGAAATTAGGAGTTTGCTCGTGCAAATGACTAATTTAAATACTGAAAACAACGACGCAGATGACGTTTTCTTGCATGCACTATGTGGGGTTTTCTTTTTCGTTGCATACAATTAGGTAAAAATCGTGTTCCAATGGTAAATAGCCATATTCGTAGCAATAATGATAAACACTTCCTTTTTGTGTTTTGTAGGTATGTGTAATGTATTTAAAATCGAAACCTTTTTCGTTTAATTTGCTTTTAGGGACTTTTGACTTCCCTTCAGGAGCTAGTAATTCCAATATTCTTCTGTTCTTGCGTAATGCATTGTTAATGTTACGAACAAGGTTTGTAGAGTCGCTATTTTGTTTGTTGTTGAAGTTATTACGACACTCATCGGAACAGAATTTTTTATCTGATCTACCTACAATTTTTTCGCCGCACTCTGGGCATTTTCGTTGTTCTGCCATAACTGAAATAAAGAAAATAAAAGCTAATATACAAAATGAAAAGCTATTTAGCTCCGGTAAAAAATTCTTTTAAATAAAAGGGTTCAAAGTAAGCAACATCTTCAAATTGTTTTTTATTGTATTGCTCAATGCTATACCCAATCATATTAATTGCGGATGGCATTAAGTTTTCGAGAATACTAATTTTCGAATTCTCTTTTATTAGTTCCGCACATTTATTTGCCCCATCGCCAAACAAAACAATATTCCCTTTGTTACATAGCTCGTTTAAACTTTCGTTTGTAATAATTAATGCATTCGTGTTTGCTAGTTCATCCAATTGCTGATTATAAAAAGCCGTGTATACCTCCATTCTTCTAGCATCCAACATTGGGCACAAAATAATTTCCTTATCTTGAATTTGTTTTTTTGCGCTAACACATAAATTCATTAAAGTATTCATGCTAATCAAGGGAATATTTAATGCATAAGCAATTCCTTTTGCAGCGCTAACTCCAATACGTAATCCGGTATAACTTCCAGGGCCTTTTCCTACGGCAATGGCATCAATATCTTTTCGGTTTGAGCCTGCTTCTTTTATAACCTCATCAATGAATACGTGTAAGTTCTCAGCGTGTGTAAAACCCGCATTTACCTCTTTGTGCGCAATAATCCCGTTTTCGTTGCCAATGGCAACAGAACAAACAGTGGTGGAGGTTTCTATACAAAGTATGCTTGGCATTGGGCAAAGGTACAATTTTTGTCTTCACTTTTTTTACCATTTCCATTCGTGTAATAATCTTCACAAGCTGCCGTTTTTACTTATATTTGTATATCGTAACTCATTACTATGCGTAAACTTAAAATATTTATTGTAACTGTATCCGTTGCCCTTATTGGTTTTGTAGGCGCATCATTTACTGAAGATTATTTCGAAGTATCTAAAAACCTCGATATTTTTGCCTCTTTGTTTAGAGAATTAAACATCTATTATGTAGATGAAACAAAACCTGGACAATTAATGAAAACAGGAATAGATGCCATGTTGGAGTCATTAGATCCCTACACAGTTTATTATCCCGAATCAGATATTGAAGAATATAAATTTATGACAACCGGGCAATATGGCGGTATTGGAGCCTCTGTGCGCGAAATTGCAGATAAAGTTGTTGTAACAGAATTATACGAAGGCGCTCCTGCGCAAAAAGGTGGATTGTTAGTTGGTGATATTATTGTTTCGGTTAATGGAATTAAGATTGACGATAAAAACTCGGAAGACATTAGTAAATTTCTAAAAGGACAACCTGGCTCTTCCATTAAAATGGTAATTCAACATTATGGTGATACAAAAACTACTGAGTTAACTTTTGCTCGTCAAGAAATAAAAATGAAAGATGTTCCTTATTACGGAATGTTGGACAATGAAGTTGGTTACATTAAACTTACAGGCTTTACACAAGATGCAGCTAAAGAGGTTAAAGAAGCGTTACTGAATTTAAAGAACGAAAAAAAATGTAAATCCTTGGTGTTAGATTTACGTGGTAACCCTGGAGGTCTTTTGCAACAAGCGGTTGACATCGTTAACTTATTTGTAGAGAAAGGGCAAATCGTTTCTACAACAAAAGGAAAAATTAAGGAATGGGATAACACTTTTAAAGCAGTTAACAATCCAGTTGATTTAACTATGCCGCTGGTTGTATTAGTTGATAGAGGATCTGCATCAGCATCTGAAGTTGTTTCTGGCGCATTACAAGATTTAGATAGAGCAGTTGTTGTTGGTGAGCGTACTTACGGAAAAGGTTTAGTTCAACAAACAAGAAATTTGACCTACAATTCTGCAATGAAAGTTACTGTTGCTAAATATTATATCCCAAGTGGAAGATGTATTCAAGCATTGGATTATTCTAACAAAACAGAAGACGGGGCAGTTTTAAAAGTTCCAGATTCATTAGTTACGGCATTTAAAACAAAAGGTGGTCGTATTGTTTACGACGGGGCAGGTGTGATGCCAGATGTAAAAGTGAGTTCAGGGAATTTGAGCCACATTGCTTATGCTTTATTAGTTAAAAATCACATTTTCGAATACGCTAATTTGTATTTGATGAAAAATAAGAACCTTAAAATTACTGCGAAAGAATTTCAATTAAGCGATAAGGAATACGAGGATTTTGTTACGTATGCTAAACAAACCGACTACTCTTATACAACCGAAGGAGAAAAGGAATTAGAGAGTTTTAAAAAGAATGCGGAAGAGGATAAACAATTGGAAGACGTAAAAAAAGAATACGAAGCTTTGCTTGCAAAATTAGCTGAAAGTAAAAAGGATGATTTCCAAAAATTCAAATTGGAAATCAAGCGTTTATTAGAGACAGAAATTGTTTCTCGTACTTATTATGAAGCTGGACGCCTTGAAGCTAGCTTGAAATACGACACGGAATTGTTAGAAGCGCAAAAGGTAGCTGCTGATGAAACAAAAATGAAAGCAATTCTTTCTACAATAGAAAAACCAACAAAACCATTTAACTCGAATAAGAAATTTTAAAAATGGTAGGTCTCTTTTTTGGATCTTTTAATCCAATACATATTGGGCACATGGCTTTGGCAAACTACTTTGTTGAATACACAGAGCTAAAAGAAGTTTGGTTTGTTGTTTCTCCTCATAATCCGCTTAAAGAAAAGGATACTTTATTACATCATCGTCAGCGCATGCAAATGGTGAATTTGGCAATTGGTGATAATGCAAAGTTAAAAGCAAGCGATATTGAATTTAATTTACCGCAGCCTTCTTACACAATAAATACTTTAGCGCATTTAAAAGAAAAGTATCCCCGTAAAAAATTCGCGTTGATAATGGGAGCTGATAATTTAAAGACTTTTCATAAGTGGAAAAACTATGAAGAGATTTTAAAACGTTATCCTATTTATGTTTATCCTCGTCCAGGTTATGATGGGGGTGAGCTTGCTTCTCATCCTAATGTTCACATAACAAAAGCACCTGTTTTAGAAATCTCATCTTCTTTTATTCGTAAGGCAGTTAAGGAAGGCAAATCACCCGAGTACTTTATGCACCCTGCTGTGTGGGCTTATGTACAAGAAATGCACTTTTACGAAAAGTAATTAATTCGCATTAATTAGCGCAATCAACTCTTTCTCTTGAAAATTAACCGCTTCAGTAGTTAAATGAGCTTTTTCATAAAAAGGAGCTCTAGCATCAATCATTTGTTGCAATTTTTTTTCAATCTCTTGCTTGGTAAGTCCCCAAAACAATGGGCGTTGACTTTTTGCGTTTTCTAAACGATTAAGAAGTAATTTATCCGAAGCTTTAATGTAGATACAAAGTCCAGCTTGTAATAAGAAATCGATATTGTTATTGTAACAAGGAGTGCCTCCTCCCAGCGAAACAATCGTTTTATTTGTAAGAAAAGAAATCTCTTTTAGCGCTTCCGTTTCAGCATTTCTAAAATAAGCTTCTCCTTGGTGCCTGAAAATATCATTAATAGAGCAGTTCTCTCTTTTCTCGATGTATTGATCTAAATCAACAAAATCATAGCCCATCGCTTTCGCAAGTCTTTTACCCACAGTGGTTTTGCCTGAGCCAGGCATGCCCATTAAAAAAATTTTGTCTTTAAAATTCATTAATTAGGGAAATAATAAAATGAGCTGCTATCCTGAAGCGTACCGTAATTAATTGACGAAAGCTTATTGTTGGCAAAGTATAAATCAACATTTATATCGTCGAAACTCAAGCGTTTTTCGCCCCATTCATGGTTTTCCGATTCACTTAGTTTGTAGTTATTCTCTTTAAAAAGAGCAATAATTTCTTTTTCGTTTAGGTCAAAAATTCTTTTTCCAAACAAAACAGCATCTTTATTGTCGATTTCGAGGCTACTGAAGATTTTATTTTCTCTTATAGAGAAGAAAATAGATAGACCGATATCCCAATAATGGTAAACTAAAGCATTATCATTTAGCAAATCATCATTTAATTCTTCAATTTCTTCGGGTTCTCCAAAGCATTTAGTTACCTCAGCGGGTGAGCAACCAAATTTTAGATCATTAATTCCAACAAGGGGTAAAAGCTTTAGTTCCATAAACTTCCGAAAAATAATTATTATTCTTTTGAGAAGGAAGAAAAAAATAAAAAGAATATTGAAAAAAAGTTTTGCAGAAATAAAATAACTATCTATATTTGCACCCCGATTAAAAAAGGGACGTTCTTTAAGATACTAACAAAAAATTTTTGGTTAAGATTCCGTAGCTCAGCCGGTAGAGCATTACACTTTTAATGTAGGGGTCCTGGGTTCGAATCCCAGCGGGATCACAGTGGTTAGGTTCTTTCGGGAATAAAGAATGTTAAAGCCCCGTAAAACGCAAGTTTTACGGGGCTTTTTTTATTTATCTATATCAATACAATTCAAATCATTTTAAACCATTCGGTTACTAATTCGGTTACCTTTTTAATTCTCTATTTTCGTACCCGAATTTTACGTAAGTCATTGATTCTATTGCTGTTCAGAGCAACAAAGTTTGCCAAAACAAACCAATTTATCAATGTTTAATCGGTTACTAAAATCGGGGCAAAATGAAAGTATTACAAAACCTATCAATTCTAATTTGGGCTAACCAATCTAAAAAAGACAAGAACGGCTTAGTTCCTTTGTACGCTCGTATTACCATTAGCGGTAAACGTGCTGAAATATCTTTGTACAATAAAGTAAATCCCGATAAGTGGGATAAAGATTCTGGAACACTCAAAGGCAATGATTTGGAAACTAAAACGTTGAACAATCATTTGCAAAAAGTAAAGACAGATTTGAATGTGCACTTCATTAATCTAAGTGTATTACATCAAACCGTTAGTCCACAATTACTTAGTGATACCTTTCTAGGTAAAGAAACCAAGCCATTAGAAAAAACCATAATGGATGCTTTTGAATACCACAATAAAAAGTTTAAAGAGAAAGCTTTACATGGTTCTGTTTCTATGAAAACGTGGACACGATTCGAAATACTTAAAAATAAGGTAGTTAAGTTTATGGAGAAAACTTACAAAGAAAAAGACAGGAACCTTAAGGACATTAAACATTCGTTTGCAACTGAATTTGAGCATTACCTGATGATAAATGACAAGCTTGCTTCCAATACCCTAATGAAATACATTAAAATGCTTAAAACGGTTTTAAATATGTGCGTTGCTAATGAATGGATTCCTTCAAATCCCTTTATGAACTTTAAATGCACATATACACCGCCCGATAGAAATGTTTTAACTCCTGATGAATTAAGCACACTTTATTCTAAAGTGATGCCTAACAAGCGTTTAGAAGAAGTTCGCGATGTATTTATGTTTGCCTGTTACACAGGTTATGCTTTTGCTGATATGGAGCAATTTGATTTAAATGCAGTAACAGTAGGTATTGATGGAGAGTATTGGTTAAAAACCAATCGTATAAAAACCGATTCAGCTGAAAACGTGATGTTGTTGGATATTCCTTTAGAAATCATCCAAAAATATAAAACACATCCTTATTGCTTGGCAAACAATAAATTGTTGCCAATCATAAGTAATCAGCGTTACAATAGCTATTTGAAGGAAATATCAGCTATTTGCGATATTAAAAAACATTTAACTTCTCACATTGCACGCCACACCTTCGCAACAACGGTTACACTAGCTAACGGTATTTCCTTAGAAAGTGTAAGTGCCATGCTTGGCCATAAAAGTATTCGTACTACTCAAATTTATGCAAAGGTGGTCCAATCCAAATTAAGCAACGAAATGAAGTTGCTTAAACAGAAATTAAATCCCACAATCAATTGTGAATTAATTAGTTCGGCAGCTAGTAACAATTAGAAAAAATAATAGTTATGAGATTAAATCTCAACTATTATTTTTATGAAACAACATGCTGAAAACTTGGCTAAACGCCTAGATGCAGAGTTTCAAGAAATTGAAACCCTGCACCAGGATAAACTGCCTATGCTTTTAAAAAAGGTTGAAGTAGCAAACATTTTGGTTCAAGAACTTCAATCACACGTTACTAAGTACAAATTAATCCAGTCAGAGAAAGAACAAGTAGTTTATTACAAGTATTGTTTGCCCCTCATTCAAAAATGGATTTTTGCTTTCGAATTCATTCATACTATTGAAAAAGAGGCTTGGCTTGGCACACATGACATGAAAGCAGAGTATTACAAAAATGCTTTGCATAAATTAAACAGCAGCTACAAAAGGAGAATAAATGAATTCTGTTACATTCGTCAAAACGACAAGCGTTTTGAGAATTCCACACTCATTTCATCAAACTTAAATAATAATATTATTTCATTGTTTGAAGCTCATTTTATTGCTGAAGAATATTTGATCAATAGGATTGCTCAATTAAAATCAGTTGTAAATGCTCACCCGGTTTATCAACCTGGTACCACCAATTATAAATGGGCAAAATCAAAAACAGATTTAGTAGAATTATGCTACGCATTATTCTACGGCAATTGTGTAATTGATGTAACTACACAAAAACCAATTCAATTAACGAAGCTAACTTTAGCTTTAGAATCAGCCTTTTCTGCTGAATTAAAAGATTACAAGCGACTTTTTTCCGATGTCAAAAAGCGCAAAATGAACGAATCATTTACTAAGTATTTACAGCAAACTATTCAGCATCAAATCGAAATTCATTTCAAATAAAAAATCGTTCCACATGTGGAACTTGGTGTGGAAAAAAACTAATTAAACCACTGCAATTTTGCCTGCATAACATTAAAACAGGATAAAATGCAAATCGAAATTTTAACTAAAAACGACCTCAATCAATTCAAAACAGAATTGCTTGAAGAACTAAAAGTAATAATTAGTAAAGCCAAGCCAAATGCAACCCCACAAAAGGAATGGTTAAAGAGTTATGAAGTGCGAAAGCTTTTAAATATTTCGCCTGGTACTTTACAAACCATGCGAGTAAATGGCATCATTTCGTATAGTAAAGTTGGCGGTATATTTTATCACAGCTACGCTGATATATGTAAGTTATTGGAAGGCAAAAAATAGAAGCTTTGCAAATCAATTACATCAAACATTTAACTGCTGTTTTTTACAAAATGGCTGATGATGAAAGGCTTTCGCCTTTTCACATCAGCCTGTATTTTACACTATTTCAGTTTTGGAATTTAAACAGGTTTAAAAATCCAATAAGTATCGCGCGGCAAGAAACCATGCGACTAGCTAAAATAGGTTCTGTAAACACATACATAAAATGTATAAAAGAGTTAGATAAATGGAACTACATAAAATATGTCCCTTCACACAATCCATTAAAAGGGAGCTTAGTCAACTTGTACAATTTTAATAATACTACCGATAATGCTACTGATATATCTAACGATAAAAGCAATAATAAAACTAGTGAGAAAACTAATAGTAACACTAAAAAACAACTAGTGATACCTTCTATAAACACTATAAACAATACAAACCAAATAAACACTTTAAACGATTCCACTCCCCCATTAATTGAAAAAAATAATTTAATTTCTAAAAGTGATGAACCAAAAGAGAAAAAGCAAAGAAATCGAAGATTCGAGGACGCAACCGAAAATGAAAACAAAATGTCCTCAAAAAAAGTTGCGCCAAAAAAAGAAAGTAAAAGCCTGCCCGCTGAACATAAAAACCCAAAACCAAGTTCCGAGGAAGTTACTAATTACTTTACCTCCAAAATGTATTCAGCAAATGAAGGTGAAAAGTTTTTCAATTACTTTGAGAGTAACGGTTGGTTAGTAGGCGGTAAAACTCCAATGAAAAACTGGCATGCAGCAGCAAACAATTGGATAATGAACATTGATAAATTCAAAAACAATGGAACACATAAACAAGAAAGTAAATCAGGTGCTGCAGCAGGGCAAAACAACTCCAGAGCAGGAAACCTCCACGCAACCAGCGACAAAAATTTTAGTGAGCCCTTATGATTATGAAAAAATCTTTGATTTTTTACTCAAAAAAGGCAAACAAGATTTTGGCGTAAGTTTCGTAATTCAAGAGGCTGATAAGCCAATAATTACAAAGCTTGTAGCCTACTTTTTAAAAGATGAATTTATGTGCTTACAGCACAAAATTTCATTACAAAAAGGCATTTTATTAAGTGGTCCAATTGGTTGTGGTAAAACAACATTGATGCACTTAATGAAGTATTTTAATAACCAACAGCAAAGCATTTACTTAGTAAAATCATGCAGAGATGTAAGTTTTGAATTTATAAAAGAAGGTTACGATGTTGTACATCGTTACACCCGGCAAAGCTATTACCGTAATGGTACAAATGAAATCCCAAAACATTACTGTTTTGATGATTTAGGAACAGAAAACAACCTTAAATATTATGGTAACGAATGTAATATAATGGCTGAAATTTTGCTAAGCAGATATGATCAATTTGTAGCTAAAAAATTGATTACCCACCTCACTACCAATTTATCAGCTACTGAAATAGAAAGCTGTTATGGTAACCGCATCCGTTCACGTATGCGTGAACTTTTTAATTTAATAGCTTTTGATAATTCAATTAAGGATAAGAGAGTTTAGAATAAATAAAATTCATTTTGTTAATAATTAAACGGTTCAATATATTGCACATGTTAAGTAAACATCTAATTTTAACAACCATAACTTTTAGCGGGGGCAACGCAATAAATTCTGCAAAAAATTAAAATGATACCAAACAAAATCGGTCAAGTAGCAAAGTTTCATACACCGCTACCAGACGAAAATCCCGACCAACTTTATGTTGTTCTAGAAATTATCGAAGATGTTGAAAGACCTAGAGCTGATATAAAAGCTTTGAACACAGGACTTTCTTTTCCTCCTATTAATAAAGTATTACTTGAAGACCTTGTTGTTGTTGAAGTTGATACTAAAGATTTAATTGGTCATAAGGTAACAATTAACAAATCTGATTATTCTCAAGCTGTAGGTAGAGTTATAAAGGTTGACGAACAAAAAATCATGCTTGATTTAACTAAGGGCGTTAACGGTGTTGAAACCAATGTTTGGTTAACAATATTAGATAATGAAGGCAAAGAGCATTTAGGTACTTTATTCGTAGGTAAATAAAATGATAAACAAAGACAGTAAAAAACTTGAAACGAATGCTTATAGATCACTGATAGGTGATAATATAAAATTATTCAGAGAAGAAAAAGGTTATAGTCAAGAAGAACTTGCTGGCCTTATGAATATAAGTAGAACAACAATTTCTAAAATAGAAAGTGGAAAATTTGCAATTACTGTTGATTATATTGAGAAATTTTCTCATTTCTTAGATTTCGATATTTCATTAAATAGAAAACAAAAAAATTGATAATTATAAAATGGATACTTTAAACTTTATTGATTTATTTGCTGGATGTGGTGGTTTTAGCGAGGGGTTTTACCAAGAAGGATATAAATCATTAGTACATGTTGATTTTGATGAAGCAGCATGTGAGACTATTAAAGTTAGAATGAAGGATTATTCTTATAATAATGAGGAAATTAATAATTCTGTTATTTGTGGGGATCTAACATTAAAAGAAGTACACAAGCAAATTTCACAAGCTATTGGCAAAAAGCGAGTTGATGTTTTGGTTGGTGGACCACCTTGTCAAGCATTTTCATCTGTTGGTAGAGCACAAGACCCTAACTCAATGAGAAATGACCCAAGAAATTATTTATTTAAAGCCTATCTAGAAATTTTAGAAAAATACAAGCCAAAAGTTTTTGTATTTGAAAATGTTTCAGGATTATTATCGGCTAAACCAGATGGGAACTATATTTTCCCGGAAATAATTTCAGCAATGTCTAAATACTATAATGTTTGTGATGACAAAAACACAATATTGCTTAATTCTGTTCATTATGGTGTTCCTCAAATTAGGAAGAGAGTCATATTGATAGGTGTTAGAAAAAATTTAAAGATAGATCCTAAATTAATATATGCTGAAATCAAAAAAACACATTATTGCCCGGA
>Ga0075163_10009303_pt1 | contig 12903 bp, 12 predicted proteins | sample JI1023141ADNA_FD_71478 | JGI IMG/M metagenome (GOLD analysis project Ga0075163, IMG submission 71478) | Wastewater effluent complex algal communities from Wisconsin, to seasonally profile nutrient transformation and Carbon sequestration -... | ecosystem: Engineered > WWTP > Effluent > Algae...
CCCCGCCGGATCGCGGGAGGCAAGTGTGAGCACCTCGCCGTTGACGAGGCCGGCTGCGCGATGGTTCTGGCGGATGAGCACGCGATCGCCAGCGGCGAGTTCGATCACCCGACGCGCGGATGCGGTCCACGCCGTGGCATGGCGACGTGGCGAAACGTCGGTCTCGCGGCCCTGGGCGTCGCGCACGCGAATCCCGCGGCGATCAACCGAGACGACTTCGACGGTGGTCCCCGCCGGGAGCTGCGCTTCGCGGAGCGGTCGATGCACCGTGAGCAGATGGCCGGGACGATAATTGGCGACCGTCTCCGCCTGGGCCTTCGTCCACGTGAGCGGTTCGGCGACCGTGACGGGCTGGCTCTCGCCGAGCAGGCCACGTCTTTTCAATCCGGCGCGCACGGCGTCGGTCAACCGGTGAATCTCCTCCCACGTGGGTGCCACGAGGATCGCGTTGCGCTTCGCCGCAGCGCTTTCGACGTAGTGCTCGGCGGCGCGTTTCACGTAGTCGGCACCGTCCTCTTTCACCCAGCCGAGTCGGTCAAGAGCCTCCAGTCCCGCCCGGGCCTGACCTTGGGCCATCGATTTCACGGCGCTGCGATATTCGCGGGCGGTCTGCCGGCGGATATCGGTCAATTCGCAGGTTTGGAGGCGCGAGTGATTTTCGAGGATCGACAGAAAATCGCCGGCCTCGACGCCGCTGTGCTGGCGCGAGTCGCCGACGAGGATCAAACGGGCGCCCTGCGCCTGCACCAGCGCGCATAGTTCCGCGCCCTGACGCGTGCTCGCGATACCGGCTTCATCGACGATGACGGTCGCACCGAGCAGGCGTGGCCCGTGCTTCGCTTCTCCGTTCTGAAGAAAATCTGCCAGCGTGGTGGCATTCGAGAATCCCTCCCCGCGCAGGACAGTCGCGGCCGACGTGGTCGGCGCGCACGCGAAGACCTCGCGATTGGCCGCCACGAGGCCGCGCTGCACTTCCTGCAGCGTGAACGTCTTTCCCGCCCCGGCTACGCCGCGTAGCGCGCAAACGCGGTCGGTGGATTCGAGCAGCGACTGGGCCGCGCGCCGCTGGTCGGGGGATAATCGCTCGCTCGGGTGAAAATTACCGCTGCCGAGCGGTGCGCAGGCATGGCGCCCACCGTTGACGACCGCGATTGCGGAGAGTTCATGCTGCAACCCTTCGCGTGTAGCATAGGCGGCGTGGAGACCATGCTCGCCGGGCTTCAACGGCACGCAATCGGTGGCCCTTCCCTCTGCGAGCGCTTGTTTGACCTTTTCCAGCGAGAGGCCGCCGAGGTTTTGATTAAGGGCCTCGGCGATCACTTCATGTCCGCGCTGGACGCTTGCACGCTCGAACAGGTGGTTGCGTGCCTGCACCAGCGCCGCCGCCTCTCCTGACGAGGCGGGCGCGACCGGTCCCCGCCGACGGGCGGCATCGACCACTGAATCCAGTGCATGCGCCCGTTCCGGCGAAAAATCTGCGCGCTGTAGGCGGCGGACCTCGGCAGTCGTGATTTCGGCGAGTTTGCCGCTACGAGTCTGTGTCGTGATGCCGTGGATCTCGCGCGTCGTCGGCTCGCGGCCGTGTTTTTTCCTGAACACTGCTATCTCCGTTTCGATCTGAGCGCGGCGCTTGGAGGCGGTGGCGCGGTCCTCGGTGCTCACGCCAATAATTTCAAAGCCTTCGGCGACGCCGCGCTCGTTACGCGCGGCCTCGATTTCGTAACCGGCCGCGAGCACGCCGCGGGCGAGTTCGTTCTGATAGACTTTACCCGCGTAGCGGATGGCTTCGACCATCTCGCGTTCGGTGAGCGCGAACCATTTGTCGGCTTTGGCGTCGAACGTTGCGTTGGCGGTGACGAGATGCGTGTGGAGTTGGGCGTCGAGCGCCCGCGAGGCGTCGTGCTCGAATCGCGCCGCGCACAGGTTGCCGGTGATCGCGGTTTGCTCCGACCAAGCGGCGTTACCGCCCCGCACTCGCCGGGCGGCGAATCGTTCCAATTCGCCGAAGGCGACGGTGACGGCGTCGCGGTGGGCCTGGCGCAATCGCTCGTCCCCAAACGTCACCGCCAGCAATGAAACGCTCTTCGGCGACGAGCATTGAAAGTCCAGAAAGGCGATGCGGCCCACGCCGTTGCGCGCTGTCAGTTTTCGGCCGGTCAGGGGGTGGCGGTTGCAGCGCAGCTGCTCGAAGGCCTCGTCGTGCGCGCCGATGCTGCGACCGGCGAGGCCAAGACGCTCCGCGCCTTGGCCGATCCATTCGCCCGCGACGGACTCCTTTTCGGAATAGTAGTCGTTCGCGGAAAGATGGTTCGCGAGGTAGGTCGAGCCGTCGCGCAATTTTGCCATCGTGAACATGGCGGCAGATTGCCCGCGCAGGGAGTTGCAACCAAGCCGCACGGATTAACACTGAAGCCGACCAGTGTTAAAACAGGCACGAACAAAATATTGCGACACGAAGCTACCCGCGACGGCGTGAATCAATTATTCCAATAGGACTGGCGAGGATCGGGCGGCGATTTGTCGAGCGCGTCATAGAGCCTTTCGGCGGCAGACTGGCGCACATCGAAGTCGTGCTTGTAGCCGCGGGCGCGCGCGTCAAACCACTCCTGAACAGTAAAGTATTTTGCCCAGGCACGCTGCTCGACGACAGGGTAGTGAATGTCATTCAGCAGGCCAAAGCGCTCCGCGTTGGTTTCGCGCCATTGCCGGACGATCGCCGAAAATACATAAACCTGACGCGGCTGTTCGGCCTGTTCTCGGAGCCGGGGCAGTTCCTGGAGCAGTCGCGCATATGCTGGATCGCAGCGTGCGTAGAAATGGCCGAGCTTTTGGACGAATGCGCCCCACCACGTGGGAAAGCGCCATGGTAGGTCGGCGATTGCACCGTCACGCGGCGCATCCATGAAAATATCCTCGGGTATCCGACGGCTGGCGTTGTCGAACCAATAGGCCCGCATTGCACTCCGTCGCGCGCTGCCGGCGTCGGGCTCTGCGTCACGACGCAGCTCCTCCAGCCGTTCTTGGGCGCGCACCATTCGGGCCCCAAGGGCGATCAGCTCCGGGGGCTCAACTGTCACTTCGCCCCTGACTGTTTTCCACTCTCGGAGGGCCTTGAAATAGTCTTCACGCGACGATTCTTGCGCGCTTTGAGCCTGGTCATACTCGCAACCGAACGTTTGCGCGACCACGCGCTCGGCGGCCGTCCAGCCGTGTTCCTCGGCCTTCGCCTCGGGAATTTCCAACGTCCGAGACCGAAGATGGGTGCAGACCTCGGAAACGAAGGCAGCACGAACCTCATCCGCGCGGCCAAGCGATTCAGGGAAACCCGCCGCCTCCAATGCGCGAACGACACACCACTCCGTTAGGACGCGGGGCCAATCGGGTTGCGGAGGACGTGGCTTCAAGATGAGAGATGAAAGTTGGGAAACGTGTGGCGGACTGCGCGCATATTATACCAGTGCGCGCAAGCGCCCCAGCGGGCCGCAAATTTTACCATGTGAACGGGTGTCATTTGCCCTCGTCAAAATAATCTGGCGAACAGTGATTGAGCCCTGTGTTCGCCGCCCGGGCTTCGCTTCGCGGTCGCTGCTCGGGCATCCTTACCCGCAGAACACTATGCACGGAATTCAGCGCGCTCACTTGCCCACAAACGCCATCGTCGCCGACGCGATGGCGGAGTGCGCTGATGCCGGATTGCTCGAAGAGCTGCGCGCGGCGCTCAATCCGGAGCTAGATTGCCCGCAGGGCGATGCGCGCCAGGCCGTGCGTGATCTCGTCTATGAACTTGCTGGCGCGAGTAATCGCGACCTAGCGGTCGATGTCCTGATCTATGCGACCGGCGTCGCCGAGTTCGATCTTACCAGCTTGCGCGAGTATGCGCGCAAACACGGCCTTACGCCAGAGGGGTTTCGGCAGCACGTCCTGAAGATGCAGCGGCGGCTGGGGCTGGCTCCGCGGCCGATGCAGCACGCCGATGCAAACTGACGTGCCGCAACTCTTGGCGGAACTACCCTCCGCCGGTATCGAAGGCGCCACTCGTCTGGGTCTTTCACTCGCGCCGGAGATGGACTCGGAAACCTGGCGGCACCTCGTCACTCGCGTTGCCGGTCTGGCACGCACTGCAACCGGTGCGCGACAGACGTTGACCGCATGGCTGGGGGATGCACTCGCCTACGGAGGTATGCGCGGGCGCGGCCTGATCACCGAGTGCGCCGAAGCCGCTGGCTTTGATCCGGGCACATTGCGCAACGCAAAGATGGTGTGCTCGCGCATCCCTGTGTCATGGCGACATGACGCCCTGACTTGGACCCATCACTGCGAGGTTGCACTCGTGTTCTCCGACCAGGCCCAAATCGAGCTGTGGCTTTCGATTGCCGAAGTCGAAGGTCTTTCGACCTCCGATTTGCGGCGCCGGATCCGGGCCTGTGCCGCGTATGTGCAGCGACGCCAATCGCCGGAGGCAGCCATCGCGACTTCCGTTGCGACATTCCGCTTGATGCGCGAACTTCGCGCGGCGAGCCGATCATTGGCCCGCACGCGTGATTTTTGGCGAAAGTGGCCGCCCACCGCGGCGGAACTAGCCCTTCGGGACCTGACATACCTGACTGAGTTCGTCGATGCCATGCGGGGGACTGCTGCGGCCGGCTGCAAAAGTCTTCCCCGCGGCACGCGAGACGCGAAATGAGCGTCCGTGCCGGCCGTTGGTCAGCCCCTTGCGGGCACCATTAGCTTGGTGCGAATGTGCAGAGCAACCTCGTTGGTGTCGTAGTAAACGAAGTGCCCGACCTTGTGGTGGGGAATGCGCCGGAGCTTCGTCCAAGAACGGAGCGTGCGAATCGACGGCTCTTTGCCGGGTGGAAAAATACCGCTGGCTCGCAGGCCAACGACATCGGTGAGCGAGTTGGTGATCATAGGGAAAAGTGAGTTGGTTTCCATGCCTACGCTGCCACGTCAACCGGCTGCGCCGTTCCAACCGGGATTGGTTCATGTGCGGCCCGTCGTTTCGGGAGTATGCTGAAAAATTGCTCCGCCTCCGCCGTGCTCTTCAAATCGAGGTAGTGCTTGCGGATGATGCTCTCGGAGTTGCCGGCTTGCAGCGCAGCTTCACCCATCGATCGGAATTTACCCACGAACATCGAGATGAACGTGTGTCGGAGCACATCGTGCGTCAGCCCGAATTTTTTGCACACGACTTGGCGCAGGTTCATCGTATTCGGCGGCACGATTGCGAATTTATCCAACGGATAGGCACGGAGCCAGACCGCGAGGTTCGGCTGGATTGTGACGATGCGTGGCATGCGCACCTTGGAGACATCTGGTTCAATGCGAATGACGCCCGTGTCCAATTTGACCGAATCGGATTTAAGCTTCGTGATTTCGCCGAATCGCACGCAGGGCCGAATGCCGGCGAAAAGTGACAGCGCGAAGCTCGGCACGAGCTTACCGTCCGCAAACGTTTCCAGAAAGTGCATCAATTCGGCGGCACGTTCAGCGGTAATCGTGACCGCCGACCCGCGGCGGTGGTTGATTCGGTGGTGCGGGGTCTTTTCGACCGGATTGGCGACGAGCCAATCGTTTTGCAGCGCAAACTTAAAGAACGTCGAAATGAGTCCCCGCCGGTTGTTGTAGGTCTTGAGCGACGGATTCCCGCGATTCAGATACAATTCGAGGTTCTGTGGCGTGAACTGCGAAATCGGACCAGATGGGAAATGCCGCTCCAGAACGCCCAACTCGTAGGTGATCGCTCCGAGCTGCCGCGCAGAGAGCAACGTCCTCGTGTATTCCTCGGATTTCTTGGCGAGGTAGGCTTTGACTGCTTCGGCAAGCGGCTTCTCACGCTCTGGGGTGCGGTAGTTCGCGAACGCATATTCGAGATAGAACAGCAGTGACCGGGGCTTCGATTCGAGGCGGCGAAAGGCATCTTCGGCTTCGCGCAATTGCACTTCCGAGAGGAAGGTGGTGGCGGCGCGCATTCCGGCCGTGGCCTGCAATTCCGCGATTTCAAGCGCGGCCTTCTCCGCAGCGGCATCTTCCTTCGTTTTGAAGTTTTTGCGGATGCGGACTCCGTGGAGCAAACCGGCTACGCGCCACGATATGCTGCCATTCCGATTTTCGAACCGGCTGACGGTGAATTCTGTCTGATTCATGCTTAGGTTGCCACGTCAACTGGCAACCTAGCTTCGGGGGGCCGTTTAAGGTGCTTTACTGAAGCACTTTAAATGGCGGGATGGACGGGACTCGAACCCGCGACCTTCTGCGTGACAGGCAGACGCTCTAACCAGCTGAGCTACCACCCCGTGGAATCTAAAAGAGTGCGGAACGTAGAATCCGAGTTGAACGAGTCAAGCGCGGTTTTGCCCTTGTTTGCGTCGTTGGTCGCCGTCGTTCCTGGTCCATCGGCGAACTCGTGCGCGCCAGCCCTTGGCGAAGAACCTCCGGTGATGTTCCCTGTTCCCGCCTTCAGCCGTCGAGATCTTCCGCGCAACCCGAGCTGAAGTTGCTACGTGCCGCGAAAGGCGGAGCAGACGAACTGCTATCGGCGCTCAACGTAACGACGAACTTTGACGTTGCTGAGCGGTGATCGGGCCGCACCTTTTAACGAATCGGTTTCATGAGGTCATGGTCGCAAAACGGCCAAGACTGTCGATGGACTGTAAGGGTCGTTGGCGCTAGATTCCCAAGTCATTGCTGCGGTGGTAGCTCAGCTGGATAGAGCAGCGGTTTTCTAAACCGCCGGTCGGGTGTTCGAGTCACCTCCACCGCACCAGTCTTCGCCGGATCCTCCATTTTTCGCCTTCGCCGGGCGCTGTCGTTCGAGCACCGAACGCCACAACACACCCTCTCCTCCGTGCCCGAAGTGATTCAGTGCATCCTCGATTTCAACGTGACTGGGTTCATTCACAAAGTGTCGAAAATCTGGCGGAAATTCGGGCCTGACCTCGCGCACCAACGCCCAACAACCCCAAGCGCGCCACCGCCTTTGCTCGCGGCGAGGCTCATTCATGCGATCCGCATAGTGCTGAAAGTGCACCCGCGGGTTACCTATAAATATGTCCGTGGGCGAGTTCGCTACCAGCCACGCCATCGCCACATAGGGCAGTGGCATCTCGCGCAAGACCGACTCATCGCCGCGCAGTTCGGCTCCAAATGCGCGGTCCAAACACAAGAGAGCGCGCGCTGCCAAACCCTGCCGCCACAGTGCGTGCCCGTATTCGAGGCAGTCGCGGTAGAAGCCATCTCCGCGCTCGGCGCCGCGGTGCGCGTGCAATATCCGCCAATCCAACCCAGCTCGGGGTGTCGGGAGATAGGGGCATGGCGGGAGCGACCTCATCCCGTTTTGCTGACAACCCGCACCACCCGCGTCAACGCCCCGGGTCGCGCGCGCTCAAATCGGTCCACTCGGCGACAAAAACGTCCTCCGATCATGCGAACACGTGCACGGCACCAGCAGTCTCACGCCGGGCCCCGACCACACGGCTACCGAGGCCCGCGACAACGCGCTTGGCGCGCGCGCAACTTTAGGTGACAAAGACCGTTCTGAATCCGCCTTCAGCCAACTTTTCGCCCAGCCAAATCGTGCCACCCGCCCCCTCTCAAGACCCCGTTGTGCACAAAATCGCCGGGTGGCGGCGTCTGTTGCTTTGGCCTTTTGGCGTGCTGCTAAAGCTGTGGGGGCGATCTTTGCGGTTCGAGGCCTCGCCCGAGGACTTGCGCGCCTACATGAAAAAAGACGTGCCGGTCGCCATCGTGCTCTGGCACAACCGTCTGTTTTTGGCGGCCGAAATCGTCCGGCGTTACCGCCAAGGACGCCCTGCCTACGCTTTGGTGAGCGCGAGCCAGGACGGCGCGTGGTTGAGCGCCTTTTTTTCACTCGCCGGCATGCGCACGGTGCGCGGTTCGAGCAGCCGCCTTGGGCGGGAGGCGGCCACTGCCTTGGTCGACGTCCTGCGAGCCGGCTACGATGTCGGGATCACGCCGGACGGCCCCCGTGGTCCTCGCTACGAGTGCAAGGCAGGGAGTATCATCGTGGCACGGCGCACCCGTGCACCGATGCTACTCGTCGGCGCGGAATTTACTTCCGCCTGGCAACTCAGCAGTTGGGATCGGTTCGTGATCCCCAAACCGTTTTCGCGAGTGCGCATGCGCTGCGAGGTCGTGATGAGCGACCAACTTGCTGACCGTGACGCCGCGACAGCCGGGATCCAAGCACGACTAATCGCCTTAAACCCCGACTGACCGGCATCGGACTAGACAGCCTTATTGAACTGACTGGCCCAACAGGCGCCCAGACGAAGTTAGAACGTAGGCACAAACGCCACGCTGCTTCCGGCGGCGACCGTGTAGTCTTCGCCGGCACTCCAGCTAAGGTCGTTGACCAAGAACTTGAAGATAATCGGCCGGGCCGACTCGCCGAGCGCAAGTTGCCATTGGCTATCGCTCACGCACGTCATCAAAATACCTTTGTCCCAGCTCAGACCTGCGCCTTCGCCACGAAGGTAAAGTGCATTGCCAAAACCAATATCGATCTCGGCGGTAATCGTCGTGACGACTGGCTTGGTGGCGACCGGCTTCACTGCTGGAGTAGGCGCTACCGCCGGTGCGACGGCGGCAGGTGCGACGACCGCCGGCGCGACTACTTTCTTTTTGGCCGCCGGTTTCGGAGCCGGTTTTGCGGCAGGTTTTGCAGCGGGAGCCACCTTTGTCACGGCGACGGTGGGCTTGGCGGTGGGAGCAACTTTCATCGCTGGGGCGGGCGACTTTGCGGCGGGTTTGGACGTGGTCTTTTTCATGGCTGTCATGGTTGTTTCGGTGAGGTCTGGCTAACCCCTATTCATCTTCCACCTTAGCAAATGGAGGGCCAATGCGCTAGCAGAGGTTTTTGATTTTTTTCCTCCGCCGAAAGACAACACAAACGCCTCAGCACGATACGCTTTCGACTAAGTCCGCAGCTCATCGCCACCAGCCTAACCCTATTTCTGAAGATAATGGGGCGAAAAAACAGGAGGCTCGCGCCCCGCCCTATGCGTGCCTCAAAGCGTGACCATAAAATGGTGGACCGGAACGGGATCAAACCGTCGACCTCGTCGTTGCGAACGACGCGCTCTATCAACTGAGCTACCGGCCCCCGAGTTGTCTGGTATTGGGAAATCACCGGCCGCAGGCAAACACCAATTTTCATTTCGTCCATATGCCCAAACGAAATCGCGCCCAAGTGGCGCCGGTCTGCCCTGAGACCTTCGTCAAGCCTGACAGCTCCGTCCATCCCTGCGTCGGCTCGGACGATCTTTCTGCCAAAACCACACTTAAACCTAACTAATCGACGTCGGCGACGTGTCGCGCGAAAATCATCTTTCCACCCGCCGTCGGCAGCACACTGACGATCTCCGCCTGCACGCGTCGGCCTATGTGCGGCCGACCGCCCGTTACCACGACCATCGAGCCGTCTTCGACAAATCCGACCGCCTGTGTGTCTTCTTTCCCCGGCTTCACCAAATCGACCTCAAGACGCTCGCCGATCATCAACTCCGGCCGCAACGATTTCGCCAGCGCATTGAGATTGAGCCACGGCACTCCGTGAAACTCGGCCATCTTTGCCAAATTATAGTCGGTCGTCAGCAACTTGCCCCGCATCGCCTGCGCCAGAAACACCAGCTTCGCGTCCACATCTTCGCGCTTGGAAACTTCGCTCTCGGTGATGCGGATATCCAAATTCTTGATTCGGCGCAATTCGTTGAGCACTTCCAGACCGCGTCGTCCGCGGGCCTGCTTGTGGGGGTCCGGCGAATCGGCCACTGAGCGCAACTCATTCAAAACGAACCGGGGAATCACCAGCGCCGCACTCAGAAAACCGCTCTCGCAGACCCGGGCGATGCGCCCGTCAATCAACACGCTCGTATCGACTACCACCAACGGCACATCGACTTCGTGCGGCACAAACCGCACATACGGAATGACCAGATTGAACTCATCCTTCCCTCGCAACGCGATCACCGCCGCCAGATAGGGGCAGATCACAAACAGGCCGATTCGCACCAGATAGATGGTCGAAGGATCGCCCGTTTCTAAAATGGGCGACGAGCCCACCATGTGGGCGATCGCGAGCCCTACCCCGATACCAAAGGTGATTGCCGACAACCCGCGTAGCGAAAACCCCTTCAAAAATACGTCCACCAACACCACCAAGATGCCGATCCCCAAACCCACCGCGATCGCGAGCGCCCGATTGTGCTCGCCGGCGAGAATCGTTAGAGAGACGAGCCAGCCCGCCGCCGCACAGAGGGCGACAAATACGAGGCGAATCGGCAGCAGGGTTTTGTTCATGCGCTAAAATTCAAAGTCTCCGAAACCAAAACAGCCGCACGACAAAAATGACAACCGGCACCCCGATCATGACGATCATGAGACCATAAAGCAGCCGCTGAACCCGGCGGGCTTGCGCTTTTTCGGCATCGGTTGCGTCCATTGTTTCCAGCGCACCAAAGCCACCCGCGCATGACAACGTAATACTGTCCCAGAAACGCGCACGGTTCGCACGGTTTGGAGCTTGGAGTGTTCGCTTCGCCACGCCATTTCGTTCGCTCCGCTGCTCACCCTCTTTTCTGTGGTCGCGCTATTCACCGTCACCCTCTTCGCCAGCGCCGGCCTGCTCTTCCTGGTGCAGCCTATGTTTGCGCGCCTCGTCTTGCCGCTCCTCGGCGGTTCGCCCGCAGTCTGGAATACCGCGATGGTTTTTTATCAGGCCGCACTGCTCGCGGGCTACGGTTACGCTCATTTTAGCAACACCCGGCTCAGCTCGCGTCGCCAAGCGGTCCTTCAGTTACTGCTCTTTTTGATCCCGCTTGCGCTCCTTCCAATCGCGATCCCCGCCGGATGGTCGCCGCCCGCCAACGGCCACCCCGCCCTCTGGCAGCTCGCGCTGATGAGTGTCAGTGTCGGACTGCCTTTTTTCGCCATCTCGACGACGAGCCCCGTCCTGCAAAAATGGTTTGCCGCCAGCGGCCACCCGCGCGCCGTCGACCCCTACTTCCTCTACGTCGCCAGCAATATCGGCAGCCTCCTCGCTCTGCTCGCCTATCCTTTTTTGCTCGAACCGCGACTCGCCTTAGCCACGCAAACCCGCCTCTGGATGTGGGGCTACTTTCTCCTCCTCGCCCTCGTCGCGGCCTGCGCCGTTGTCCTCTGGAAAACGGCCCGTCCGTCTGTGCCGTCCGCCGCAGTCACCACCGGCCTTGGCGGGGGCGCGCCCGCCGCGCCGACGCCCGTTCCATCCGCCCGCCGCCGCACCCGCTGGGTGCTGCTCTCGTTTGCACCGTCGAGCCTGATGCTCGGGGTAACGACTTATCTCTCCAGCGAGATCGCCGTCGTGCCCCTGCTCTGGATCGTCCCACTCGCGCTCTACTTGCTCACCTTCGTGATCGTCTTTGCGCGCCGCCCGCTGCTCCCGCGCCAGTTTCTCCTGCGCGCCCTGCCCATCGTGATGGTGGCGCTCGTGATGGTCATCAACATGCGCGCCACCCAGCCGATCGCCTGGCTCATGGCCTTGCACGTTGTGGCCTTCTTCCTCGCCGCCCTGCTCTGCCACGGAGCGCTGGCCGTCGATCGCCCTTCCTCCATCCACCTCACCGAATTCTATCTTTGGATGTCCGTCGGCGGCGTGCTCGGCGGGCTCTTCAATGCCCTGCTCGCGCCTGCTCTCTTCAACACCATTGTTGAGTATCCCCTCGCCGTGTTGCTCGCGTGTTTGCTCGCACTTCTGCCCCCCGCTTCGGCCGCTTCTCCCGCCTCGCCATCAATTCCACCTGCGACCCGGCCTGCGTGGTCCGACTTCCTTTGGCCCGTCGCTCTCGGCCTAGCCACGATTGCTCTGCTGTTCACCGCCGGCGGAGCACTCCGCGAACCCGCACCGGCCGTCGTCACCCTCGTTTTCGGCGTGCCGACGCTCATTTGTTTTTTCTTTTCCCGCCGTCCCCTGCGCTTCGTCCTTGGCCTCGCCGCGCTGCTGCTTGCGGGCACGTTTTACCACGGAGAACAAGGCCGCGCGCTGCATACCGAGCGCAGCTTTTTCGGCGTGCATCGCGTCACGCGCGACCCCGCGGGTCGCCACCATCTTCTGATTCACGGCAACACCCTTCACGGCCAACAAAGTCTCGATCCCGCCCGTCGAGCCGAGCCGCTCACCTATTATCACCGCACCGGCCCCGTCGGCCAAATCCTCGCGACCTTCGGCGCCGATCCGCAAAAAAAGATCGCCGCCGTCGGCCTCGGCGCCGGTTCGCTCGCGGCCTACGCGGCTCCCCGCCAATCGTGGACTTACTTCGAGATCGATCCCGTCGTCGAACGCCTCGCGCGCGACGTCCGCTACTTCACGTTTCTGCGCGATTCCCCCGCCGATCTCCGGGTCGTCCTCGGAGATGCGCGCCTCACTCTCGCCGCCGGCCCCGCCGGCGCCTTCGATCTCATCGTGCTCGATGCTTTCAGCTCCGACGCCATTCCCGTCCACCTCGTCACTCGCGAAGCCCTCGCCCTTTATCAAAGCAAACTCGCCCCCGGCGGCCTGATCGTCTGCCACATTTCCAATCTTCATCTCGACCTCGAGCCCGTCTTCTCCCGCCTCGCCCACGACGCCCAACTCGCCTGCCTCGTGCGCGACGATACCGTCGTCTCCGCCGCCGAATCCGCGCTCGGCAAAGCTCCTTCCGTCTGGCTCGTGCTCGCCCGCACCCCCGCCGATCTTGCACCGCTCGCCAACGACGCCCGCTGGCGCCCTGCCCTCTCCGCCGCCGGCCGAGTCTGGACCGACGATTACTCCAGCTTGCTCGCCGCCTTCCGCTGGCACTAAACCCATCGCCTCGCGCCCCCCTTTATGAAAACCAAGCCCGCCGCCGCCGCCCAACACTGGCTCGT
>Ga0075163_10009304_pt1 | contig 12902 bp, 2 predicted proteins | sample JI1023141ADNA_FD_71478 | JGI IMG/M metagenome (GOLD analysis project Ga0075163, IMG submission 71478) | Wastewater effluent complex algal communities from Wisconsin, to seasonally profile nutrient transformation and Carbon sequestration -... | ecosystem: Engineered > WWTP > Effluent > Algae...
GAGCTTGAAACGGGCGTATAACAGGCCCATGGCGCAAAAGTGAGCGTTTTGCCAGCATTAACTGTAAGAATATTATTGCTTCCGGCTACCGTGTAGTAGGCAGCGGCATTACCTGCATTACCACTTCCGTGATAGTTTAGTGTAACATCGTTGTCGATGGTTACAATGGTTCCTGCGGTATTCGTCCGAATCCTGGAGGGGTTAATTGTGCCACCATTGCCGGTAATCGTCAAATTGGTGGAGTACACATCAAAGCTGATACCATCTGTATTATTGCCATTAGAAAGGTTTCCGACAAGTGAACCGGATTCAACTGATACAACCGATCCATATATCCTTAAGTAACTCGGGCTGTTAACCAGGTTGCTTGATTTTAGTGTGCTGTTGCCAGATATATAGAGATTTTTAACACTTCTTCCTGAGGTTTCCACGTTTACAATAAACCCTCCCTCTATATAAACATTTGCAGTTGTTGTATTAGGGAAATCACCGGATGCCACCCATGCCGTGCCATTCCATTTTTGCCAGGTAGCGCTAAGCCCCCAGTTAGTGGAAGCAATGGACCTGTAGTCACCTGTTTCATACTGCACAATCTGTATAGCGCCAGATACCGCACTGGTAACGCTTGGTGGGTTACAGGTTCCCGTTACCACACAATAATAATAGGTTGTTCCTACTGTGGTGGTGGGAGGCGTATAACTGTTGCCGGTAGCTCCATCGATTGGTGAACCGCCGCTATTAGATTCAGTTGCATTGCTGTACCACTGATAACCGATGCCCTGGCCAGTGGCTGTAACAGATAAAGATGCGGCGCTGGCACCGATGCTATAAGTGGCGGCTGGTGTATTTTGGCTTGCAATAGCTGTTTGATCGAATGTAATTTCCACGGCATCAGATGGAGTGGAACAGGCTGCATTGGTTGCAACGCAATAATAATAGAAGGTGCCTGCCACATCAGATGGTGGTGTATAGGTATCTGTTGCACCACCACTGCCCAATGTTACAGGTGTGCCACCGGTATTTGTTTTGGTGCCAACAATATACCATTGGAAGGTAGCTGCAATATCCGTAGTTACAGTACCCAAACTAAGCACATCATCCACACAACCTGCCTGGAAATCTAAAGGCTGGTCAAAAAATTCAGGCGCTGTGCATGATTCAACTATGTTAACTGCACTGGATACAGAACTTGTAACGGAAGGTGTACAGTCACCTGATACAACGCAATAATAATATAAAGTTCCCTGCACATCGGTGGCTGGGGTATGGGTATCACTATTAGTGCCCACTGAAACATCATCTCCCGGAGTATTGGTCACCGCATCGGTGCTGCTAAACCATGCATAACTTAATCCGGCACCGGTGGCAGTTACGCTGATGGGGTTAGAAGATGAGTTTTCGCCATAAGTTCCACCGGTGAGTGATGATCCTGTGATAGCAGGTGGAAAAGTAACTGTTATTGTTGCAGTGCCACTCATTGTTGCTGCACAAATTCCTCCATCTGTAGTTGTCCGGACGGTATACGCTGTAGTTGAAGAAGGATTTACACTCCAGGATTTTGACTGCCCTGTTGTGCCCGTTACCGTATTGCCGGTAGCAGCATTGTCTGCATAGAGTTCGTAAGTAACACCGGTTTCGGAATTACCTATAGAAACATTTGTGCTATTCCCATTACAAATAGTTGTTGTTCCACTGACAGTTTGCGTTGCCGGAGCAGAACAGGTTGTAATTTCTGTAATATTCAAATTGTCAATTATTCCATTCGTTGTACTTCCTATACATTGCATTTTAAAATTTGAAAGGCCAAAGCTTGAATTGGTAACAGCCAGATCATTAAACTCCCTGGTGGTGTTCACCCAAATATCATATGAATAGGCCGGTATGCTTTCTGAAACACTATTTGGGTTCGTATAAGTAACGGCACTTGCACTATTGTTTACAACAAACCAAATGGTCATAGCGCCGGTATATACGCCCGTTCCATTGGTTCCGGCCAATGTTCTGATCCTAATTGCATCTGTACTTGTGTTGTCATACCTGATATTGAGACCAGAATTAATACCTGCATCTACTACAGCTGTATTTGTAAAGCCCGTACCAAGAGCGAAAGTTACGCCGGTGTTACTGGTGCTTCCAATATTGCCAGGGGTGAATGAAAACGCAACCTTCATTGCAGAGGGAGGACCGGAAAAGTTGACTGCTCTTGCAAGTGTAATCGTTCCACTTGATCTTGTAAAGTTAAAAGCCGATGAAGTAATGGTAGCTGTTGCACTATTAGAGTTTGAAGCAATATAAGTAAACTGGCTTGTGGATGGTGTTGTAGTATTAACGTATGTTGTGTTATTTCCCACAGCATTATTCTGAATGGTGGCCGGCGATAAAGACCCTCCTGAAAAATCTTGTGTGAATAATTGCGCACTTGATGAAAAAGATATTATGATTCCCATTAGAACCATTAAAAAATACCTGTTTTCATTAGTGATTTTTAAATGTAACATCTTTTTCATACGCTGAATTTTTGGCAAGTGAGTATTAAATCCCTGTTTTCCATTGAAAACACGGGGGTAAACATGAAAACTTATTAACCGTTTCTATCTTTTTATTTTCAAATAGCCGGATATGACTTTTAGCTTAGGAGATTGGAAGTTTAAAAGACCCGGAATTTTTGGCTACGACAAATGAAAGTTTGGCAATAACAATCGTATCTAAATATTACAGGACTCATGCTGTTAGTACCTGCAACTTAGATTTTTTTAGGAGTAATTTCCGCAGGCTTAACCCTTTTATTTACGCAAACGATGCCAAAGAACAGCCACCGGGTACTGCGACGTACCAGGCATATAAGAGCAGTTTTTGCAACAAAAAAATAAACCCGGCTGCAAAAACATATTCCAATGAAATGCCCGTCCATTCTGTATTTTAAGGAAAAAAGGGATTTTAAAACAGGTAACCAGCGGGGGCTGGTTACATCCGGCAACGATTGCACGGCAACTTGGTAACGTTTGCGTAAATAAACAGCCCTTTTACTGCTGACAGCTGCTGGTTGCACGTTACTTTTAATAACGGTTTGTCCCCGGTTTGCTTGTGATTGTAAGTATATGGCTGCCTCTCTTATAAGTAATAATCGCACTCAGCAATATTTCCAATAGCCTTTTTTCAAAGAAAATCAACAGAGAAATATTCAGACGTGAACAGGAGAATGATACAACATATGAAAAGAAATTTACGCCACCCTGGTTTTATTCAACCATTTCATACACTGCTTTTGCTGGTTAGCATTTGTTGCTTTGTTACGGCTAAGAGCTATAGCCAGGCAGCATTCACCACGGCATGGCCTTTAACAGCAGACCAGTCTTTTAACAGTACTGGTGCAGGTGCTTCCACGGTTACCGGGGCCAACCAGCTGATGAGCAGTACGTTGTTTATACCGGTGGCCAATGCGTACATCGGCACTACCAGTGGTACCGCAGGTGATGGCCAGCGCTGCAGCCCAAGGCTTAATGACTTACTTGATGGGGGTTGGGTGAACGATGGCGGCGCTGTAGAAGGCCGCTACGAACAATTTGAAGTGGCCCCCAACACAGGTTACAACATGAACGTAACCAATATATCTTTTACGGTGGGCAACCGGTCAAGGTCGGAATTAAAAGGCAATGTGTATTATTATGTTGCCGCATCCAGCGCAGCATTCACCATGGGCACCGGTACCTTATTGGGTTCATCGCAGGGAGCGTCTTCCACCAACAACTGGAATACTTACAGTTACACCACCAATATCAATGTTACCAGCGGGAACAAAATATTTGTACGTATCTATCCTTATAATACAGGTTCTGCAACTGGAGGTAAATATTTCTGTACAAGAAATGTATCCATTAGCGGTACTACCACCACGCCCAATTTTACTAACATTACTTTTACTACGCCGGCAACCTGCACTCCGGGTCAGCTTACTTTGACATGGACAGGACCTGCAGGTTTTAATAGCGGCACACAAACCATACTGGCGTTTTTAAAAGCAGGTGCTTTTGGAGCCATATCTCCCAACAATATTGATATTTCAACTGGTTACAATTCACAAAATGCGGTTTTTTCGGGTCCTGCTTCCACCTATCAGAATGATGCTACAGCAAAGCTAATTTACCGGGGAACTGGTACGGATGCATTTGGCAACCACAACGGACTTGTTATTACCGGGCTCACAGGCGGTACTACCTATCATGTTCTTTTGTTTGCAGTAACAGGCACAACGAGTTATTCAACGGGCATTAACGGTAGCGGAACCACCCAAACAACAATCGGCAGCAACCCCACGTCAATGAATGCACCAGTAAGACCCTTTGCTCAATCAACTACTACGCTCCCTGTATCTTGGACTGCAGTTACTACAGGTACAGTCCCAAATGGATATGCAATTAAGATAAGTAATGCCGGTGTGCATCCCAATTTTGTGAACTTTACTGATACTATAATCCAAACAGATGTAAGCGGTGGAGTGGGTGCAGTAAAAGTGGCTGGAAATTTAACTACCAGCTATAATGGCTTTACCGGGTTGCAACCCGGCACGATGTATAACTTTAGAACGAATACCTACCTTGGCGTAGGAGGGTGTATAAGATATGGCACTACTAACCGATTAATAAATGTAGCGACTCAGCCAGAGGCGGTTAGCAATCCTTCTTTTGCAATAGATGCCGTTACAGGCGTAGGAACTATTAACTGGACAGCACCAGCGACTTACAATAATACCAACCATACTACGCTTGTTTTTGTTAAAAATGTTGCAGCAGTTAATACCGATCCATGGTATGTAAACCAAATCAGGAACCCGGCAACTTACTATACAGCAAATCCTATTTTTGGATCTGGCACTGCTTACACATTTGATGTGGGTGCTTTTTGTGTATATAAAGGCAATGCCACAAGTTGCAATGTAACAGGACTAACTCAAGGAAATACCTATCATGTACTGGTATTGACTATGATGTTATTACCTAACACAAATATTGGCACAGGTTCGCCTCAATTCATACAATCACCAGGTGGCGTTACCTATTCCACATCAGCTTACGCCACCACTTCAACCGTATATGGCGGCACTTATACCTGGAATGCAGGCAATACCGCAGGCAACTTTGCTGCGGCTACCAGCTGGACTCCTAACCGGAACACACCCACGAGCTCTGACCAGTTGATATTCAACACCGGTGAAAACATCACCCCATCAGGTTTTACCACACAACCCATCGGTACACTAACGGTTACGGGTAACACTACTTTAAATATGACAGCATCCGGTCAAACACTCACTGTTAATAGTAACAACGGTGCCGCCAGCGACCTCATTATAAACAGCGGCTCCCGATTAAACCTCTCAAATGGACAGGCAGTTACCTTAAACACCGGAACAACTGCGGACGTTAGCGGCACGCTTAATGTAGATGTTTTTGGTATCTATAACACGACTAACGCAGGGGCTATCAATACGGTAACAGGTACCTTCAGAAGTGCAGGCACACTCAATACGATTGCTAATAACATTGTGGTAAACAATAACGGCACTTTCGACCATGCTTTTAATGGCGGAACGCTACCCACCTGTGTATGGAACACAGGTTCTACCTGCAGATTATCAGGCATCACCAGTGCTGGCAACATGACCGGCCACAGCCAGGTTTTCAGCCGGTTTGTGTATGATTGTGCCGGGCAGGGCACACAAAATTTTGTACTTGGGGTAAATACAAGCCTTTTTGAAGCATTAGAAAGTTTTACCGTGAACAGGACCGGTACAGGTTCTTTACAGCTTACTTCTTCCAGCGGGCAAAGGGATTATACTGTTGGTAACTACTACCAGTTTGGTGGCAATGTATCCATTACACAGGCCACTGGCGCCGGCGGACAACGTTCATTAACGGTGAATAATAATTTTTATGCTTCTGACTCACTTGGCAATACCAGTTTCTATATTCTTAATGATGCAGTAAATGCAGGAGCCTACGGCAGGTTATTTGTAGCAGGCAATATGGTGATGCGTCAAATTTTAAGCAACAATGTAATACTGGAAAAAGTTGGCCCTTTAGACAACTTTGGAGAGGTTTGGTTTAACGGTAACGCCGACCAGTATGCCCAATTCCATACCATCGCAGGCAATATAGATTTTAATATTGCGCAAACGGTTCCAGGCTTTGGTGTAACGCTGGAAAGTAATGCAACTGCCTATAAACTGTATTTAACACAGGGTGATTTTAATATTGCGGCCAATACACTAACCGTAAACCATACCGTTACCTATCCATCTCCCGGCACGGGAACCATCGGCGGTTCGTCCGCTTCCAATCTCACCTTAGGATTTGCAGGCACTACCGGCACATTAAACTTTGCCAATACAAAAAGAATATTAAAAGACTTTACACAACTGGCAAGCAATACAACCACACTGGGTACCGAACTGGCTATAACGGCAGGTCCAAACCCGGGAAGGGACAGTATTGGTGCCAGCGCCACTTTAATAACCAACGACAATCTTATCCTCCGGTCAGATGCTGACGGAACGGCCAGGATCGCTCAGTTACCCTCTACTGCTGCTATAACGGGCAAGGTTACCGTAGAACGATATCTGCCAATGAACCTGAGCTATGATTCAAGGAGGTGGCGTTTGCTGACTGCTCCTTTCAAGGCAACTAACTCGCCTACTATTAATGCTGCCTGGCAGGAAAGTGTTTCTAACAGTAACAGGCTGGCGCCGGTAAATCCAAGACCCGGCTATGGCACCCAGATTACGAAAAGCACCACCTGGGCTGCAGATGGTTATGACCAGGGAAGCACCAATAATCCGTCTATTTATTATTATTCAGCCGGCAACTGGGTAGCACCCGCCAATACCAATACAGTAAAAATTACAGATAACAGCAACTGTTATATGCTTTTTGCCAGGGGCGACAGGAGTACCGTGATCACTAACCAGTTTGTGGCCGCCTCTCCCACCACGCTGGCGCCAAAAGGAGAACTGAATATTGGTAATGTAACCATACCGTTGGCTGCATCTGGCTACCAAACAGTGGGCAATCCATATGCTTCTGCTATCAGGCTCAACAATGTGCAGTTCAATGACACACTGGGTATATCAAAAACGTTTTATATCTGGGATCCTAAAACACTGGGCTCTGCCAATGTAGGAAGATTTATCACCTGTTCGGGAAATGGTACTTCCTTTACCTATACCGGCAACACCAGCCTCTATCAAAATAATCCCGGTGTTATTGAATCTTCCGGCGCTTTTATGGTACCAGGCAACGGTAACAATATCGTTTTTCATGAGTCTGATAAATTTATTAACAGCAGCACCATTGGCATCGCCAGCAGGCCAGTTAGAAATCCCGGCCCGCATGGAAACGTCATGTCATTACATATTGATATGACCGCCTTTAAAAATGGCGTACCCAGTTTAGCAGATGGTATTGCACTTGAATTCAATAAAAACTTTGCAAATGATATTGACGGGCTGGATGCTTCCAAGCTCACTACATTTTATACAAGGGAAGAATTAAGTATCTGCAACGGCGGAAACCTGTTTGCCATTGAAAGGCGCAACGATATAATAGCGGAAGACACGGTGTTCTTACAGATCAGCAAGCTTAATACTGCAGCGTACCAGTTCCACCTAAGGCCCGCAGCTTTTGGTCAATACTATACGGCTACGCTGGAAGACCGGTATAAAAATACCAGCACCCCTATCGACCTGCTGAATGGCAGCACGGTTGATTTTAGCATCACTACAGATTCTGCTTCATTTGCAGGCAATCGTTTTTACATCATTTTTAAAAACACAACCCCTGCTCCCGTTGTGGTTACAAAACCAGGCTTTACCATTTTCCCCAACCCCATTCAAAACGGTTTGGTGAATTTGCAAATGAACGGCATGGAAGCAGGCCTGTATCAATTTACCCTGGTAAACAATATGGGTCAAACGCTGCAGTCAGGAAGGATAACCTATGCAGGCGGCAATACTGTGGAGCAAATTGAATTGAAAAATGGATTGTCAAAAGGCATGTATGAAATGTTGTTGTTGGCTCCTGGTGCTAAAAAAAGTACAGCCCTCCCCATCATGATCCAGTAATTATATCCCTCATCCATAACAGGCCCGTTGCAGTTTTGCAGCGGGCTTTTTTGTTGCGGACGCTTTGGCATGATACAAGATATATTGAGTTGTTATTCCGGGAACGATTGCATGATTGGCCGGTAACGTTTGCGTAAAAAAAGCCTTATTCACAGCCCGTTAACAAAGGCTTGTTATATTAAAATAAAGTAGATTAGTAGGGTAATAATGATTGTGCTTTCTCATTTTGCCATAACCGGTATCCCTACCGACAACGATTGACATTTTTGTAACGCCATTTAAAACAGGGTTGCTGGTATCATCACTGCTGTTTACTGCCTTGCTCTTTTTGCAGCCAACAGCGAATAAATATCACTATGATGAAAAAGATCGCTTCGCCATCTGCTTTTTCTTCAGCCAATACAGCTGCAGCTATCAACAGGATAACGGTAAAGTCTACGCTATTTTTTGTGTTGTTGTTATTACAGGCATCGTTTTGCCGTGCTCAGCAGGTGATAGGGAGTTTTCCGGAAATGGATGGAGGCTTTGAAGGGCAGGCTGTAACTGGCCTGACGCTGCCAGTTGGCACGGCCAGTTATGTGAATGGCGCAACTGTAACCACGTTCAGCCGCAATAATAATAACGCTATAGTGACCTGCGCATTTGTGAGAGCCGGTGGAGGCAACAGCAGCCCTAAATGTATATCCTGGACAAATGCTTCCACCAGTGCTGAACTATTTACTCCAACCGCAACAGCGGATGCTGTATTAAGCAATACCTCTTATGTTGTGCAGTTCTTTGCCCGGCAGGATACATCTGATAAGAGCCGCAAGTTTAACGTAAGGGTATCTGTAAATGGCAATACGTTCGGGTCGGCAGTTACTACTGCCCAGTCAGGAAGCCTGAGCTATCAAAAATTTACTGCTGTTGTTACTTCCGGTACTTCCGCTGCTACTGGCAAAACAGGTTATATCGGCATCAGGCCAAGTGGAGGAAGCTTCAGCAGCCTGAATTATTTGCTGGATGATTTTTGCATGTATGCAGGCAGCGCTGTTGACAACACTGCACCTGATGAAGCAGTAAGTCCTTCGGTTACCAGTTATACTTCCACCTCTTTAAACCTTGGTTGGTCTGCCCCTGTTTCCGGCGTGGATGGTGGCGGTTATGTGGTGATAAGGTATACCAGCAACCCTGTAAGCGAACCGGCCCCCATAGCAAACGGCATTTATGCTGCAGGCAATACCGTGGGCAACGGCACTATTGTTTACATTGGCACTGGCACCAGCTTTAATAATACCGGGCTTGCTGCCAACACAGCTTATTATTACCGGGTGTATGTTGTTGATAAAGCATTTAATTATTCTCCCACACCCGTTACCGTTGCAGGGTTTACAGGAACAGCGGGGCCGACCGCAATAACTTTTACCACACCTGGAGGCTGCATTACAGACCGAATAACCATTTCATGGACAGGTCCGCTTAATTATAATTCTACAAACAATACATTACTTGGCTTTATAAAAACAGGAACTGCAATAACTATTGGCACTCCTGCTAACTCATTGGCCACTTATACACCCAGCACCAATTTTGCTGTACCCGGCACAGCTTATCAAAATGACGCCAATGCTTATTGTTTTATTAAGGGAGACGGAACAAACAGTGCCGGCGACCATAGCGGGCTAACCATTACGGGGCTTTTGCCCGGTACCACCTATCATGTTTTGCTTTTTAACGTGGTAAATGCAACAACCTCTTATTCTGCTGGCAGCATTGGGAATGCCAGCACTTTAACCAGCATTGCCGAACCAGCTAACAACCCCACCGGGTTTGCAAAGGGTGCTGTCACCACTTCTAATATTCCACTAACCTGGATAAGTGCTGCAGGGTCTCCGGCTCCCACGGGGTATTTGATAAAAGGAAGCAAAACAGGAACGCCTTATGACCCGGTTGACTATGCAGATCCTGTAACCCAGGCGGATATCTCCCTTGACAGTGCCAATGATAAAACCGGAGCATCAAGCTATAGCAGTTTCACAGGTTTCAGTGCAGGCACGATGTACTATTTCAGAATAAACTCATATACCAATACTGGTTCCTGTATCAATTATAAAGCAACCGGGCCCTTACTAAACGCTGCAACATTGCCCAATGCTGTAACGTCACAAACCTTTAGCATCTCGGGCGGAACAGGCACTATTAACTGGACCACGGCTATTGCTTACAGCAACAGTAACCACACCACCCTGGTTTTTGTAAGCAGCAACCCTATAGCCACCGGCACACCAACAACCGACCCTGCAGGTTATACCGCCAGCACTGCATTTGGAACAGGAACGGCCTTTCAGTTAGATGGCAATGCAAGATGTGTTTACAATGGCGATGGTAGTTCTGCTACAGTAACCGGATTAATCTCTGGTAATACTTATTATGTGCTGATTCTTACAGCCATGAGTGCGCCCAATTCGGATGCCACACATGCTTATTCGGCTTATACTGTTACAAATACTACTTACAACAGTTCCAATGAATATATATGGAACGGTCTTATTAATACAGACTTTCAAGAGCCGGGCAACTGGACCCCCAGCAGAACCCCGGTAACCACTGCAGATGTATTAATTTATAATACTCCGGGTGCAGTAACATCAACCAATGTTCCAGCCACCCAGCAAATTGCCAAACTGGCCATTAATGCAGGAAATGTTACCCTGCAATCTGGCGGAGCGGTACTTACTATCACTAACACTGATGTAGCCCCTAACATTAATGATTTAATTGTTGCTGCCGGCGCTTCGCTTACCCTCGGCAGTACTGTGAGCCTTACACTTGGCAACAACAGCATTGCTTATGTTGCAGGCACCGTTGATGTAAACAGTGGCAATATATATAATACTAACGGCAGTGGTGTAACCACCATATTGGCAGGCACACTTAACAACTATGGAACAGTTACCTCTGCCACAGCAGCTAAATTTGTAGTAAACAATGGAGGGGTTTACAACCATGGCTTGAACGGCGGCACCGTTCCTACTGGCACCTGGAATTTCAACTCCACCTGTATGATCACCGGCGCCACATCGGCACAAAACATGAATGGACATGGTCAAACCTACAGCAAGTTTGTATGGGATTGCCCTTTGCAAAACCACTTTTTCGTATTGGGCGAAAACATCAATAAATCATCTGGCCCCTATGTTGTGGTTACCGACAGCCTTATTGTGAGAAGAACCGGTGGTACAAGTGAACCCAACAATATACTGCAGCTTACTTCATCTGGCGGGCAAAACAGTTTTACCTGCGGTAATTACTTTCAATATGGAGGCATTGTTGCCGTAACATATAATACAGATGGCGGCGGACTTGAACGCTCATTAACAGTAAACAATACATTCTATGTTACAGATTCGATAACTACCACTACCAAATTTCAAATTATTAATAACCCGGGCGGCAGTAATAATATCAATGGGCGCCTGTATGTAAAAGGAAATGTTGAGATGCATACTACCCTCTCAACTACTACACTTGAAGCATTAAAAGGAACGACCAATCCCTCTGTAGCAGAATTATGGTTTAGCGGAAATACTGCTCAATATGCAAGGTTCAGCTCCATTGCCGGCAATGTCGATTTTGTTACCAACCATACAGGCACCGGCGTAACGCTTGGTACAGACGCTACTTCCAATAAATTTAAATTAATGAGGGGCACATTCTTTATCGCAAGCAATACGCTTACTATCAAAGATTCCGTAACCTACCCATCACCCGGTTCAGGTACAATTGGCGGGTCTGCCACCAGCAACCTCACTTTAAATGGAATTGCAGGATCGTTAAGTTTTTATAACGGCTACCGCACATTAAATAATTTTACGCAAACAGCAGGCTCAACCGCCAGTCTTGGTACCGAACTGGCTATTGCACCAACTGGAAGAGACAGTTTAGGCATTGGCGCCGTGTTGACGTCAAACGACAATTTAATATTAAGGTCAGATAATAGTGGCACCGCAAGAATAGCTCAAATTCCAACCAGCAGTGGTGTGGCCCTTGCTACCATCAATGATAAAGTAACAGTAGAACGCTATTTACCCATGAGCTTTAGTGCGGATGCAAGAAGATGGCGGCTGCTGACAGCACCATTTAAGGTTACCAATTCGCCCACCATACAGGCGGCATGGCAGGAAGGCACTTTTTGCCCGGACAGGTTTAATCCATTCGCCTATGACCCAAGACCTGGATATGGTACTCATATTACGGTGAGTACGATTGCTGCAAACGGTTTTGACCAGGGCTCCAGGAACAATCCTTCTATTTATTATTATAACAACCCCGCCAATACCTGGATAGCACCTGCTTCAACCACAGGTGTAAACATTACAGATAACAGTGGTGTGTACCAGCTTTTTGTAAGGGGCGACAGGAGCATCGTGATACAGGACCAGTGGGTGACTGCCAAACCGGCTACGCTGGCACCAAAAGGAGAATTGCATCTGGGCAATGTAAGCATACCAATGATTGCTGCTGGTTTTCGCCCTGTAGGAAACCCTTATGCCTCGCAGATAAACCTGGACAATGTGGATTTCAATGGTATATTGGGCTATAATAAAACCATCTACTTATGGGATCCCAAAGCTGTTGGCAGCAGTGGTGTGGGTGGCTTTATCACCTGCACCGGCGATGGTGTCCCGGGGTCTTATACCTATACCGGCAACAGCAGCAACTATGATTCGCTCCCCGGACTGATTGAATCATCCGGTGCATTTATGGTGGGCGCTGGCAGTGGAAATATTATTTTTCATGAGTCTGA
>Ga0075163_10009305_pt1 | contig 12902 bp, 14 predicted proteins | sample JI1023141ADNA_FD_71478 | JGI IMG/M metagenome (GOLD analysis project Ga0075163, IMG submission 71478) | Wastewater effluent complex algal communities from Wisconsin, to seasonally profile nutrient transformation and Carbon sequestration -... | ecosystem: Engineered > WWTP > Effluent > Algae...
CGACAGGCTTGTGCAATCGCATGACGCGCATCTAACTCAAGTGCTTTATAAGCACCACCAATTAAATGAACGGAATGATTCGCCTCCTTCAATGGCTGCCATAAAGCATGTGATTCAACTTGGCCTGCGCATATTACTATGCTGTCGACATCTAAACATCTGGATTCGCCTTTGACTTCAATGTGTAGCCCTTCATCATCAATTTTTTTGTATTGAACGCCCGTTAGGGTATGAACTTTTTTATGTTTAAGGCTTAAACGATGTATCCACCCTGTGGTTTTACCCAAACGTTTGCCTGGTTTTTCATCTTTACGCTGTAACATGGTCACTTGGCGTTTTGAAGGCTTTATTTTTGCAGGCTTCACGCCACCACGAGACTGACCTGTCGCATCAATACCCCATTCATCTAGAAAGGCAGTAATATTAGTCAAATTATCTTCATGCGTTAGCCATTCTGATACATCAAACCCTATGCCACCCGCGCCAATCACAGCAACTTTTTCCCCTGGGACTTTTTGCCCCGTTAAGACATCCCAATAGGTCATGACTTTTTCATTATCAATCCCTGCAATATCTGGCATTCTAGGCACAACACCTGTTGCCAACACTACCTCATCAAAGGCCATAAGCTCTTCAATATTAACATCGGTATTGACATGAACGGCGACTTTATAAAGTGATAATTGATGTTGGTAAAAATTAATCGTGTGTTGATAATCCGCTTTGCCTGGAATGACCTTGGCTAAGTTAAATTGCCCGCCGATAGCAGCACTTTTTTCAAATAACGTCACGCGATGACCTCGCATTGCCGCCACATGGGCAAAAGCCAACCCTGCGGGGCCTGCGCCGACAACGGCGATATCTTTGGGATGATCAACGTTTTGGTACAGAAGTTCTGTTTCATTGCAAGCACGCGGATTAACCATGCAAGACGCTGTTTTATTCACAAAAATCCTATCAAGACAGGCTTGATTACAAGCAATACAGACATTAATCGCTTTACTTTCACCTAAATGCGCTTTGTTGGCAAAATTAGAGTCCGCTAAATAAGGCCTTGCCATAGATATCAAATCAGCGTCTTCTTCTGCCAACACTGATTCTGCGAGTTCTGGGGTGTTAATGCGGTTTGAGGTGATAACAGGGATAGATACTTGCGATTTTAGATGTTTAGTTACTTTTGTAAAGGTAGCAGGAGGCACCATTGACCCAATCGTTGGGATTCTTGCTTCATGCCAGCCAATACCTGTATTAATAATGGTGGCCCCTGCCTTTTCTATTGCCTTTGCAAGCATGACCACTTCATCCCATGAACTGCCATCTTCTATCAGGTCAAGCATGGATAAGCGATAAATAATAATAAATTCAGGCCCCACAGCGTCACGCACGGCTTTCACCACTTCCACAGGAAAACGAATGCGATTCTCATAAGACCCACCCCACTCATCCTCACGATGGTTAGTGTGTTTGACAATAAATTGGTTAATTAAATACCCTTCACTGCCCATCACTTCAACGCCATCATAGCCCGCTTCTTTGGCCAATTTGGCACATCTTGCAAAATGATGAATGGTACGTGAGATACGACGACGGCTCATGCCCCAAGGCTTAAATGGGCTAATGGGAGATTTAATTGAAGTAGGTGCGACTGCCAAGGGATGATAAGCGTAACGCCCGGCATGTAAAATCTGCATCACAATTTTACCACCCGCATCATGAACGGCTTGTGTCACCATTTCATGACGCGCACGCTCCCAGCGATTAGTTAATTTTGCAGCACCTGGAGATAAACGACCGGCGCGATTAGGGGCGATGCCACCTGTGACAATAAGACCAACACCACCTTGTGCCCGTTCTTTATAAAATGCGGCTAATCTTGATAAGTTCTTTTTATCTTCCTCAAGACCTGTATGCATAGAGCCCATGATTAAACGATTTTTTAATACCGTAAACCCTAAATCTAGCGGCTTAAATAAATGGGGATAAGGGGTATTATCAACGCGCAATTCCATATGAACTCACTTTATTAATTTTATTGTGAGTAGTATAACCCGCTTAACGGAGTAAGAACAACAGAGCCGCGCGCGGCTCTGTTATGCATACATACATTAACCTTGAAAGCGATCGTTTGAAGATAACGGCTTGGCATGCTTTTCAATGTATTGGATTATCTTACCGGCGATATTAATGTGGGTTGTTTTTTCAATGCCTTCAAGGCCTGGGGATGAGTTAATTTCAAGGACTAATGGCCCGTGATTGGAGCGAATCAAATCCACACCTGCCACTTTTAAACCCATGGTTTTGGCCGCTGCAATTGATATTGCACGTTCTTGGGGCGTGAGCTTTACTTTAGACGCCTTACCCCCTTGATGAACATTCGCTCTAAAATCGCCTTCTTTGGCTTGTCGTTTCATGGCGGCAACTACTTTATCACCGACCACAAAACAGCGGATATCCGTTCCTCTTGATTCTTCAATGAATTCTTGCACTAAAATATCAGCTTTCATGCCTTTGAATGCATTAATAATGCTGACCGCTGACTGATGACTATCAGCTAAGACCACGCCTTTACCCTGCGTGCCTTCCATGAGTTTAATCACTAAAGGCGCACCACCGACCATTCGTATTAAATCTTCGGTATCGCCTGGGGATTGCGCAAAGCTTGTTTTAGGCATAGGAATATCTTTTCGTGCCAATAATTGCATCGCACGGAATTTATCACGAGAACGCGCAATCGCAATTGAGCCATTAATCGCATACATCCCCATGGTCTCTAAATGACGTAACACTGCTGTACCATAATAAGTAATCGATGCACCAATCCTTGGGATAACCGCATCAAACTGCGGCAATTCTTCACCGCCGCGATAATGCACTTTAGGGCATGATGTCGTGACATTCATATAACAATACAAAGGATTGATAATGGTCACTTCATGACCGTGCGCCTCACCTTCAGCTTTTAAACGTCGGTGCGAATACAAATTAGGGTTAGTTGCAATAATGGCTATTTTCATATTTTATTGTTCTCTACATGCTTAAGATATTAGTAAAAGGTAATCATCGGCTAATAATTTAGCTTGATGTGGCATGGTAAAAAATGCCTGCAACTTACCTTGCGGGTTAATCAATAATATCGTCCCTGAATGTTGAAAATCATATTGAGAGGCATCTTTTGTTTTTGAAGCCAATTTTTCAAATGTAACGCCGAAAGATGAAGAAAGCGCCGAGACTGTTTTCTCATCGCCTCTGGCACCTAAAAAATGTCTATCAAAAGATTTCACGTATTGACCGAGCTTTACTAAACTATCTTTTTCAGGATCAATAGAAATCATAACCACTTCAGGCATAGGCTCAGATCCTTTGTTTTCAATAAGTCGATACATTTTGCCAAGCTCAGCCATCGTTGTTGGGCATAAATAACCACAATTGGTAAACCCAAAAAATATATACGTCCAATGGCCTTTGAGTTTTTGATTATCAAATGGCTGATTATCAGTACCCGCTATTGAAAATGCTACAACCTCACGAGGCTTATCAAGAAATGTTCCTTGAAATTTATCCGTATCAATATGCTTAGTCGTATTCATAAACTGATGGGCATATAAACCGACCATCAAAGCAATAACACCCAATAAAGACAATACCGTTATGGTAATACGTTTATTTTGACTCATCGTTTTCTCAACTTATAAAATGGTCGCCTAATAAAGCGACAAATAATAACATCAAATAAATAATCGAATATTTAAATGTTTGCATGGCAATAACGGGCGCCTCTTCTCGATACAACCGCCACGCCCAATATAAAAATCGTGCACCCAGTCCTAATGCTGCCACTAAATAAATAATGCCGCACATACCAACAACATAAGGCAAAATGGTAACGAGCACTAATAAAACCGTATATAGCAACACTTGTAATTTTGTGTAAGCAATACCATGTGTCACTGGCAACATAGGGATATTGGCTTTTTTATAATCTTCATAACGATATATCGCCAATGCCCAAAAATGTGGCGGGGTCCAAGTAAAAATAATCAGGACTAATAATAACGCATAAGGATGCATTTGATTGCTTACTGATGCCCAACCTAAAAGCGGAGGTGCGGCGCCTGCTAACCCACCAATAACGATATTTTGTGGCGTTGCACGTTTTAAATAACCCGTATAAATACCCGCATAACCGATTAAAGTCGCAAATGTCAAAATAGCGGTTAAATAATTTACATAATAGCCTAAAATAGCCAGCCCTACGACGCCTAGAATCATAGCAAATATGATGGCTTGTTTCTCAGATACCCGCCCTTGAGCCACAGGCCGTTTTTGCGTGCGCGCCATTATGGCATCAATGCGTTTATCGACCAAATGATTTATGGCAGCCGCCGCACTTGCTGAAAAGCCAATACCTATCATTGTTGCTAAACAAAGCATAGGGGATATCGCACCTGGTGATGCTAAAACCATGCCAACAACGGCGGTTAACAGCATCAATAATACAACGCGTGGTTTACATAATTCCAGATAATCTCTAGCAACCATAAGGCTTTATCCTCCCTTTAGCGATAAACACAAGCATCATACTTGTCGCCATCAATAATGCAGCCACGCCATTATGAAGGACTGCGACTGGCAAGGGTAACAAATAAACCGCGTTTAAAACACCTAAACATAGCTGTAACGCTAATAATATTAACGCATAACGCGACACACGTTTAAGTTCTTGCATCCGGCTTTTAGCATGAATTGCAATCACTAAACTCAGCCAATACAATAACGTCACCACTGCACCCAATCGATGCATCAATTGGATAGTAATCCTTGCCTGGCTTGCCAAAAGGCCACCTTGATAATTATCCCCTATGGGTGAAAACAAATAAAATCCATGTGTAAAATCAAAATGCGGCAGCCATAAGCCGTTGCATTGTGGGAACCCGATACAAGCTATACCCGCATAATTAGCGGTCACCCACCCACCTAAGGCAATTTGGCAAAAAACAATAACAGCACCTAACAAGACCCAAACCCGCAAAGGACTCGCTGGGACTGTTCGAATGTATGATAATTGCGTCCGATACAATACTAATAACGAAAAAATTAACATGCCACCCAATAAGTGACTCATCACAACAATTGGTAATAACTTTAGTGTCACCGTCCACATGCCAAGCAATGCTTGAAATATCACCAACACCAAAAGACACGATGGCACAAGTCTTGGCACACTTTGAATAAAAACAACTAAAATTAACAAAGCCAAAGTGCCCGCTAAATACCGATGAATCATCTCAGTCCATGCTTTTAAAGACTCCACATGCAAACCTGATTTAACTACTAAATGGCCATAACAACCAGGCCAATCCGGGCAGCCAAGACCTGCATCTGTCAAACGCGTGTATGCGCCTAACATCACCACAAACCACGCTAAAATTACGGCTATTGTTACGATATTTCTATGTGTCATTCTATACTCAAATTATTTAATTAATTGTTTTAAATCATGATACATATGATTAAGCTTCACAGGCACCTGATAGGTTAATACCATGTAATGATCTGGATTTGCCAAATATACTTCTGATTTTGCAGTCAACGCGGGATAACGTTTCAAGTCTTTATCTTTCACCCGATACAAATTGATGTCTGCATCTTTTAATTTAGCCATCATCGCTGAATCCAAAGAATACGTCGAATCCGGAACTAACACCCATAAATCAACTTGATATAGATGACGCCCTAACGCTAATCTTAATCGCGCTAATCTATCAATTTGTTTTTCACATTGCGCATCACAAGCACCCGGGTACCAATACATCATATGCCATTTGTCTTCAGGACCTACGGGTACAAAGGCGACAGGTGGGTTAACTAACGCACCTTTGTTAGTTCTAACCACTTCCCACCACTCTGGGTGTTTATAAAGCACCAAAGCGCCAATACCTGGCAAAATAAAAATCGTTAACAATAATATTAGGGTAATTATTCGTTTTGTTTTCATGAGCTTGCCTTTTTTAGATTAAGCGTTAAATACAAAATTAATATAACAAAAGCCATCGCGAACCACTGTATGGCATACGCCACATGCCGTGAAGGCGCCATCGCCACCAGCGGCCATTCTTGCACAAGCATTGATTCCTTCGGTTTTAATAACCGAAGCACAAAAGGATACGTCTTTTGTTTTACATAAGCACTTAAAAAATGAATATCAATATATTCAATCACAATACCATTAATATGTTCACTGTCTAATGATGACGTTGGACTAAACCACGTTTTTTTTGAGGGGTAATACGCGTAACCATACAGCGTTTGTTCGCGTTTATCCGTCTCAATCAAGGGCCAAGATTGGCGTGTCACATCCCCTTCAATAAACCCTCTATCTACCCATAGTACTTGCCGGCGCTTTGTTACAAAAGGTGACAATACGTTATAACCAAACGCGTGATTATAATGCTGATTGTCTAAAAAAAACAGGGGCGTTGTAAAATGACCGGTAATTTTTATGCGTTGGTAAGGTTTTGGAGGTAATTCTACTGAAGTGAGTGCCGTGTAGGGCATTAATCCTTCCATTTTGGCTTGCATAAGAATAGCTTTTTTCTCTGCGGCACGCGATAATTGCCAAAACCCAAGTGAGCTTAAGCCCATAAAAACCATTAATGCCAATAGTGTCATCCCAAAACTTGGCGTGAAACGGCGATTAAAAAAGGGTAGTTTCATGGTAATGATTCACTTAATCATGTATTTTTTCAGGAGTATATCAAATGTTAGCGAAAGTCATTATTCTTATTACCATGTTATTGATATTAGTCGCACTTGGCTTTGGTTTATTTTATTTAGTCCGTGATGAAGGCAAAACTAAACGAACCGTTCGCGCGTTAAGTTTTAGAATTGGTATTTCACTGACATTATTTATTTTCTTGTTTTTAGCTTTCCATTTTGGCCTAATAAGTCCACATGGCTTAACACAATAAGGATAGTATTCATGAAAAAAGTCCTATTATTTTTAATCGTCAGCATCAATACAGCTTTTGCTGATAACATCGAAAATTACATGAAAATTGCCAATAATATTCCGGTAATGGAAATGAAATCAGCGCCAGAAGCTCAAGCCTGGGCGCGCTCAGCCCACAATGTGTTAACCATTACCTCAGAGAGCATCGCTGAAACGCTGATTCAAGCCAATGATGTTGCCAACACGCAGCATGCGCCATTATTCTGCTTACCCACAGGTACGATTTTAAATGCTGAGCTTTTAAATCAGCTCATCCAAGCAACCTACAAAGAAAACGCAGGTCAAGAGCAATTAAAATCAATGACAGTGTCTCAGGTGGCTTTCATGGCTGTGACTAAAAAATATCCTTGCCAGGCAAGTACAGGTGTGATGGGCGGCAATACAACCACCCAGCAATTAGTTACGGCGAATAATTAATGATAAATCCCTTCTCCCGCAAGCGGGAGAAGAAATTACTACTGACTAAACTCTTCAAACGCTTCTAATACTTCAGCCGCATACATCAAAGAAGGACCACCGCCCATATAAATCGCCATGCTTAACGTTTCAAGCAGCTCTTCTCTGGTCGTTTGTAATTTCACTAATTTTTGTGTATGAAAACCAATGCAGCCTGGGCAGTGATTCGCAACAGCCAATGATATCGCAATTAATTCTTTAGTTTTTTTATCAAGTGCGCCATCTTTAGTTGAGGCTTGTGCAAGCGATGAAAAAGCACTCATGACGTCAGGGATTTCTTTTTGCATTTTGGCAAGTTGTGCATTAATTCCTGTTGTTATTTCTCTAAATTTATTAGACATAGGTTTTCCTTAAAGTTTAATGATTAAAAATATGGTAACTACTCACCAGCACGCGACGTCCCGCGGACAAGCCGCGGGGCGTCGAGGCACTGGTGGCACCTGAGCAGTTACAAAATATGGGCTAAAAATTGTTGCATATTTTGCCATGCTTGAACTGCAATATCCGGTTGATAGACTAATCCCAACGCTTTATCATTTGCCACTGGATTCATAAAGGCATGTTGGGTATGACCATAGGCACATACTTGCCAATTGGCCTGCCTTGCCGTCATTTCGTCACAAAATTCAATTAAGTTTTCTTTTGTAGCCATTGGGTCGTCATAACCGTGTAACGCCAACACACGTGATGTTATCTTCTCATTAGATGATGACTGTGGTGCATTTAATAAACCATGAAAACTCACCACACCTGTAACATCTACCGCTGATCTTGCTAAATCTAAGACACACAGTCCACCAAAGCAAAACCCTATTGCGGCAGTTTTAGTTGATAGCACGCCAGGCAATTGTTTACCCACAGCAAGTGTTGCCACGATTCGGTTTTTAAGTAAACTTCGGTCTTCCATAAAAGGCGCAATTAATGCTGATTTTTCTTCATTTGTTTGTCCGATTTGACCTTCGCCATACATGTCTATGGCAAAGCCAACATAGCCTAACTCAGATAGTTTTATGGCTTTTTCACGCGCAAAGTCATTGCAGCCACTCCAGTCGTGGACGACTAAAACAAGAGGTGCGGGAGAGGATTGTTTTGGGTAGGCGATAAAGCCTTGGAATGATTGCCCTTCTAACTCATAGCTGATAACTTCTTGTTTCATTTTTTCTCCCAACATACGCTTTGCACCAACAGAGCCACGACCGTCAGGGAGTGTTACTCAAAACTTCAGTGTAACGCTCCTTTACAGTCGCGGCTCGGATATTTAGTCTAGTGTTTTACGATAACGTTTATAACTAATCGTCATGACGACCACCGTAAATAAAATAATCGGCACGACTTCGCGCCACACCATTAAAAAACCATTACCTTTTAATAAAATCCCTCTGACGATAATCAAAAAATGGGTTAATGGCAAGCAACTTCCCACCCATTGCGCCCATTCTGGCATACCTCGAAAGGGAAACATAAATCCGGATAATAGCATTGAGGGTAAAAAGAAAAACATGGCTGATTGGGTCGCTTGCAATTGGTTACTTGCGAGCGTCGAAAACGTTAACCCCATAGATAAATTTGCAGCAATAAAGGGTAAACATAACAGTAGTAGCAATAAAATGCTGCCAGCCATGGGGACGCCAAAAATAATTTTAGCCATCAATAAAATAATTAAAACTTGCATATACCCAACAATAATATAAGGCACAATCTTACCCACCATGAGCTCTAACGGCTTAATAGGCGTTGCTAATAAATTTTCCATCGTTCCCCGTTCATGCTCACGTGTAATGGCAAGGGCTGTAATAATCACCATGGTCATGGTCAAAACAACGCCCAATAGACCTGGCACAATATTATAAGCGGTAATCGCCATGGGATTATAAACCGCATGTACAATGGGTTGATAAGGCGGGGCCTGGCCATTTAAAGGTTTTAATACACCATTAAGCTCTGCTCTTAATACGGTTGAAGCTAATTGATTAAAAACCGCAACAGCTTGGCTCGTGGCAGCAGGATCGGTCGCATCAGCTTCTAATAATAACTTAGGCCTTAAGCCTTTCACCAAGTCTTTGGAAAAATTTTGAGGGAAATTTACAATAAATTGAACGGTTCCCGCTTTTAAAGACTCGAGTGCTTCACGCTCAGTAATAACAGGACTTGTAAATTTAAAATAAGAAGAGTTTTCTAATCCTAATAAGATTTGTTGTGTAAAAACAGAGTTGTCAGGATTAACAATACTTGTTGGCAAATGTCTAGGGTTAGTGTTAATCGCAAATCCAAATAAAATAAGCTGCATAATAGGGATGCCTATAATCATCGCAAAGGTCGCCTTATCACGGCGCATCTGAATAAACTCTTTAACAATCACAGCCCATAACCGAACGCCTGAAAAAACCTTCATCCAAGCTCTCCTTTTGAGGTTTTCACAAGACTGATAAAGGCATCTTCTAATGAAACTTCAATGGGGTAGTAACTAAATACATCGACGTCCCGCGGCTTGTCCGCGGGATCTAGCGTACTTGCGAACTCACTGGATTCCGCGGACAAGCCGCGGGACGTAGCAGTTGAGTGGGCTATTGTACTTAACGCATCTAAAGAAGATTCAATCATTGCTTTATCAAAGCCACAAATATGAATTCGATTGCCAAAAAATGCGGCTTGTATAACGCCTGGCATTCCCTGAACTGTTTTTAATAATTTTGTCGTTACATTGCCACTTATCTCCCATCCAGAGAGATTGGTCGCTTTAATCACATCATTAACACCGCCTGTGACTAATAACTCTCCATGTGCTAAATAAGCCAATCGCGTACATCGTTCAGCTTCATCCATATAATGAGTAGACACAAATGTCGTAATGCCTTGCTCGCTTAAATGATGAATATTATCCCAGAATTCACGCCTAGCGAGTGGGTCAACACCAGCTGTGGGTTCATCTAATAATAATAATTTTGGGTCATGCAAAAGGCATGCGGCAAGGGCTACCCGCTGCTTCCAGCCACCTGATAGCTCTCCAGTTAGCTGCCCTCGTCTGTCAGCTAACCCCATTTGTTCTAATATTTTCTCAACATGATTGTGCGGTTCATCAATATTATAAACACGCGCAATAAAATATAAATTTTCCTCAACACTCAAATCAGTGTAAAAACTAAATTTTTGGGTCATATAACCCACATTTTGTTTAATCATGTCTGATTGCGTCAAAATATCATAGCCAAGACAACGCCCTTCTCCTGAATCTGGCGTTAGCAAACCGCACAACATACGAATTGTCGTCGTTTTGCCACTGCCATTTGGCCCCAAAAAGCCAAACACTTCGCCTTTTTTAACTTGCATATCTAACCCATTGACAACGACACGTCCATCAAACGATTTTGTAAGATTTTTTACATCGATAACGAGATTATCTGTCATGGCAAGATAACAATAACGGGTTGACCCGGTTTAAAAGTATCAAATGCAGCAAATGATGCTTCGATTCGATACACTAATTTATCACTATTTTCACGGCTATAAATCAAAGGAGGCATAAACTCAGCTTCTGGAGAGACGTACGCTATTGTTGCTGGATAGAGTTTATTATCAACTTCAGCATGAAATTGTATTTTTTGGCCAACCGCTAACTTTTCAACTAAAACCAATGGCAGATAAAAAACAACATCGGTATTTTGTGGTGTTAACAAAGATAATACTGGTTGACCTGCTGCCACAAACTCGCCTTGTCGATAATAATCATCAAAGATAATGCCATCAAAGGGAGCATTCATGGTCTTTTGAGCTGATTCCCATTTAGCTTCCCCAAGTCTCGCCTTTGAAGCCGCAACATCCGCTTCTTTGGCATTAATTTGTTCTTCACGACTGCCAAGAGTTGCCAGTTTTAAGTCCGACTCATATTGTTCTTTTAGTTTTAATTGCTCTTGTACTTTAGCAACGGCTGCATCTAATGTGTCTTTGTCAGTGGCCTTTTGCTGATACAATTTTTCAAGACGCTTAACACGAATTTGAGCCAAACTTAAACTGGCATCCACTTGATCAATTTGCGCCCGAATAGCATCAATTTCTGGAAGTCGTCTTGGATTTTCTAAATCTTTTAATAATGCGGCTTGTGAAGACAAAACTGCTTCATTTTCTTGGATTTTTGACAATTGGGGTTCTGCATCAAGTGAAAATAACACTTGATTGGCTTTGACTCTATCACCTTTTTTGACCCATAATTTTTCGAGTAGACCTGAAAAGGGGGAGGCGAGATATAAATTATGTCCCTCGATATACCCTTGCACTTGATGGGGCGGCTTGCCGCATCCAGCGAGAGATAACAACATAATTATATTCACTATCCGTATGAATCGCATGGTAGAATGCCATCGTTTTTTTATTTATTATACCTAAGTATACATGTTTCAAAAAGGATAATCATGCTCAGTGCATTTTGTGATAAATCACCTACCAAAGGGTTGCGTTGTTATATCCATGAGACAGCGGTCGTTATTGGTCAAGTGACTATAGGGAATGACGTTTCTGTCTGGCCCATGGCTGTCATCAGAGGCGATGTTAATACCATTGAAATTGGGGATGAGTCCAATATCCAAGATGGCGCAATTTTACATGTCGCACATAGCGGCCCCTATTCCCCTGGTTATCCTTTAACCATAGGCAAAGGCGTGACTGTCGGTCATCAGGCAGTCTTACATGCTTGTACGGTGGGTGATTATTGTTTAATTGGCATTAATGCCATTGTCTTAGATGGTGCGATTGTTGAGGATTATGTGATACTTGGCGCGGGCGCCTTAGTACCATCAGGGCATACACTTAAATCAAAACATTTATATTTGGGAAGCCCTGCCAAATGTATTCGCGCTTTAACAGAAGAAGAAATCAACAAGCTTGAATATTCAGCCAAGCACTACGTTAAACTTAAGGATAAGTACTAATATTTATTTTCAAGTCACCATCCGATTAACGACACCACTTCTCCATGCTTTATTTGTTGAGCTCTTGACAAGTTTTCAAAGATTATTCACCGAAAAAGGCTTAACGTATCAAAAAAGTTGTATCCCCCTTAGATATGCAATAAAATAAATCAATGTGATTTTTGTAGCGACAGATAGTGAAGAGAAAATGCGATGATAATGTGAATTTGGTTGTAACTGATGCTTCAGCTCGTTATTTCAACATGATAGGTTATGAATTAGCTGGCATCGTACCATATGTTACAACTGATGCTTCAGAAAGTTTTGTCGTTAAAGTGACGCTAAAGTCAGTACTCAAAGTATTTTTCAACAACCATCAGACGAAAAAAAGCGGCACTAGGCCGCTTTCTTAATGTTTAAACCCTGGCGATGACCTACTTTCACATGGGAACTCCCACACTATCATCGGCGCTGAATTGTTTCACTTCTGAGTTCGAGATGGGGTCAGGTGGTTCCAATTCGCTATGGTCGCCAGG
>Ga0075163_10009307_pt1 | contig 12900 bp, 11 predicted proteins | sample JI1023141ADNA_FD_71478 | JGI IMG/M metagenome (GOLD analysis project Ga0075163, IMG submission 71478) | Wastewater effluent complex algal communities from Wisconsin, to seasonally profile nutrient transformation and Carbon sequestration -... | ecosystem: Engineered > WWTP > Effluent > Algae...
AGTTCGAAAAGAATTACTGATTCCTATTCTATGTGGAATCTTCCTGATCGAGAATTTATCTGTGATCATTCAGGTATCCTACTTTAAATACACAAAGAAGAAGTATGGAGAAGGCAGACGTATCTTTTTGATGTCCCCTTTACATCATCATTATCAGAAGAAGCAAATCCACGAAGCAAAGATTGTAACACGCTTTTGGATTGTTGGAATTTTATTAGCAATACTAACCCTTGCAACCCTGAAATTAAGATGAGCAAACGCATCGTCATATTAGGTGGAGGAGAAAGTGGTACGGGAGCAGCCTTGCTCGCGAAGAAGAAAGGCTTTGATGTCTTTGTATCAGATCAAGGTGTGTTGAAAGATAAGTACAAGCACGAATTGCAGGCGCAAGCCATTGCTTTTGAAGAGGGGAAACACAGTGAAGAAAAGATTCTGAATGCTGATCTTATTATAAAGAGCCCGGGGATTCCGGATAAGGCTGAGCTTGTCAAGAAAGCAAAAACGAAGAATATTGAGATCATCGATGAGTTGGAGTTTGGGTACCGCTACTTAAAAGGAAAGGTAATTGCCATTACCGGAACAAACGGGAAGACGACAACTACTTTGCTCACCTATCATTTATTGAAATCTGCAGGATTAAAGGTGGCGTTGGCTGGTAATGTTGGATTCAGTTTGGCAAGACAAGTGGCAGAGCAAGACCACGATTGGTATGTGATTGAGATCAGTAGCTTCCAACTGGACGGAACTACTTCCTTCAAACCAACGGTTGGCATCTTGCTAAACATTACTCCCGATCATTTGGATCGTTACGAGTATTCGCTTCAAAACTATGTCAACTCAAAGTTTAGATTGATTAGACATATGGATGAACACAGTACCTTCATCTATTATAAAGACGACAAGATTGTTGGTGCTGAAGTAAAAGCCAAATTGATTGCGGCTAAACAGATTGCTGTTTCCCTTTCGGATGAAAGTACTTCCGTACATTATGACGGGGGTAAGATGAGTTTTGGTTTTGGCCATGCGTATAAGATTGCACAGAACGAAACCACACTGAAAGGACCGCACAATTTGATCAACACCATGGCAGCTGTATCCGCAGCAGAAGTAGCCGGTGTTTCACTGGAAGATATTCGCAAAGGACTTTCTACGTTTAAAAACGCGCCCCACCGATTAGAGTCTGTGGGTACTATTAATGGCGTTGAATTTATAAATGATTCGAAGGCAACGAATGTAGATTCAGTCGTGTACGCCTTGGGAAGTTATGCAGGTCCTTTGGTATGGATCGCGGGAGGTATCGATAAGGGAAATGATTACACACTGATTGATAAAGAAGTAAAGGCCAAGGTACGCACACTTATTTGCCTTGGTAAGGACAATGAAAAGCTGAAGAAAGCCTTTGGTGGTCTTGTTCCTACAATCAAAGAAACACAAACCGTTAAAGAATTGGTGCGCATGGCACTGGCAGAAGCGAAGCAAGGAGATGTGGTCTTGCTTTCACCGGCATGTGCCAGTTTCGATTTGTTTAAAAACTACGAGGACCGTGGCGATCAATTCAGAGCCGCGGTGCAAGAACTTAAAAAGGAAGTGGAGGGCCATACAACATGAATCAATTAAAAACCTGGGCCGACAAAAATTTACAAGGCGACAAAGTTATATGGGCTGTTGTCTTCGCCTTGTCCATGATCAGCATTTTAGTCGTGTATAGTTCTATCGGAACCTTGGCGTACAAACATACAAGAAGCCCTGAGCGCTTACTGTTAACACACACTATGCACGTGTTCATAGGTTTAGCTGCGATGTGGTTTGCGCACAAAGTGGACTATCGGTACTATTCCAAGATTTCTAAGATTGCTTTGCTCATCAGTGTACCTTTATTGATTTATACGTTCACTAACGGAACAACACTGAACGATGCAGCACGTTGGATTCAGATTCCGATTATTGGAACATCCTTTCAGCCATCTGATTTTGCCAGCTTAGCCTTGATTGTAAACCTTGCGAGTATGTTGGCAAAACGTCAACAGAATATTGATGATATAAAGGAGTCTCTGATTCCAATCCTTTTCTGGTGCGGTATCATTTGCGGATTGATTGCGTTAACCAACTTATCCACTGCGATACTTCTTTTGATCACCTGCCTGCTCATCATGTTCATTGGTCGCGTGCCTGCTCGTTACCTGGCGATGTTGGTATTTGTGGGTTTACTCTTTGGTGCTTTGGCCGTTGCCTTTGGTGTTCGCGGGGAGACAGCAAAAAATCGTATCAAGAATTTCGTGAGTGGAACGGAACTTCCATTTCAAGCCAAGCATGCACGCATTGCGATTGCAACAGGTGGTGTAACAGGTAAAGGACCAGGCAACAGTGATCAACGAAATATTTTGCCGCATCCGTATTCAGATTTTGTATATGCTATTGTGATTGAGGAGTATGGAATGATTGGTGGTATTGTGGTGTTGGTGTTGTATTTGGTACTTCTACATAGGGGAATGAAGGCAGCTTACAACAGTGAACGAGCGTTTGGTGGTTTACTCTCGGCAGGTCTAAGTTTTGATTTAGTCTGTCAGGCCATGATCAACATGGGAGTAGTCGTAGGACTTGGGCCCATCACAGGACAACCTTTACCCTTAATATCAATGGGAGGTACATCCATGGTATTTACAGGACTAGCCTTAGGAATTGTGTTGAGTGTGAGTCGTGGAGAACAACAAGACGAAGCGTGGGATAAACAAACAGCAAAAGCAGAAGAGAAAGAAGGGAAAAGTGTAACAGCAAAAGCAGCGTAAGGAGCTGCGAGTTGCTAGCTACGAGCTTCTAGCTCGCGGCTGATAGCTCGAAGCTCGTGGCTTAAATAAATAATAGAAATAGAATTGAAAGAAAATAAACCATATCGACTCATCATCAGCGGTGGCGGCACCGGAGGCCATATCTTCCCAGCGGTGGCAATTGCGAATGAGTTTCGTGACCGTTATCCGGATGCGCAAATCCTATTTGTAGGGGCGCAGGGTAAAATGGAGATGACACGCGTACCGGAAGCTGGCTATAAAATTATTGGATTGTGGATTAGTGGTCTTCAGCGAAAGCTTACCGTAAAGAATTTATTGTTCCCGATAAAATTAGTAGTGAGTTATCTGCGTGCTTTAGTGATTGTAAAACGTTTCAGTCCACATGTGGTGATTGGAACGGGTGGTTATGCGAGTGGTCCGATCATGATGGCGGCCACCCGTTTTGGTTACGCTTCCTTAATTCAAGAACAGAATTCTTTTGCAGGTATGGCGAATAAGCAAGTAGCTGATAAGGTAAAAAGAGTTTGTGTGGCTTATGAAGGAATGGACGCATACTTCCCGAAAGAGAAATTGGTGTTGACTGGAAATCCGGTTCGCAAGGATTTATTAGAGATTACTTCTAAACGAGAAAAGGCTTTGAATCATTTTGGGTTTGATGCTAACAGAAAAACACTATTAATTATTGGTGGCAGTCTGGGAGCCAGAACTATTAATGAAAGTGTGCTGAAAAATATTAATAAACTTTTTGAAACTGAAGTACAGGTAATCTGGCAAACAGGTAAGGGGTATTATACAACATGTAAAGAAGCCTTGTCTTCTTATGATCTGCGCAGAATTCGTGTATACGATTTTTTAAAAGAAATGGACATGGCGTATGCTGCTGCGGATGTGGTGATTTCCAGAAGTGGTGCCTTAGCAGTATCCGAATTATGCATTGCGGGAAAGGCAAGCATCTTGGTGCCCTCACCAAATGTGGCAGAAGACCACCAGACAAAAAACGCTATGGCATTGGTTGATAAAAATGCAGCTGTGTTAGTAAAAGACGGACAAGCTTCAGACATATTGATTGATGAAGCGTTGAAACTTTTGTTCGATGAAACACGCAGCCAACGCCTAAGCGAAAGCATTAGAAAATTAGCCAAGCCAAACGCCACAAAAGAGATAGTTGACGAAATTGAGAAATTGATAAAGTGAAATTAGAGAACTACGATAGCATTTATTTTTTAGGCATAGGCGGTATCGGCATGAGTGCGCAGGCACGTTGGTTTATGAAGAAGGGACTACGTGTGGCTGGCTACGATAAAACACCAACTGTGCTGACAGAGGCTTTACAGAAGGAAGGGATGCTTATTCACTTTGAAGATTCTGTGGATGCAATTCCATCCTTTGTGAAGGAAGGTAAAGAGCGTACACTGGTGATTTTTACGCCTGCCATTCCGAAGGATCATGTAGAGCATGCTTATTTAAAAGAGAATGGTTTTACGATTGTAAAACGTTCGGAAGTGCTCGGCTTGCTTACGAAGAATTACAAGACAATTGCCGTAGCGGGTACACATGGAAAGACTACTACTTCCTCGATGGTGGCCCACATTCTCAAAGTGGCTGACATTCGCATGGTCGCTTTCTTAGGAGGGATTACGACCAATTATGAATCCAACCTGGTGATGAATGGTGAAGTAGAGAAGGATACGGTGGTAGTAGTGGAAGCCGATGAATTTGATCGTTCCTTTCTTCGTCTTTTCCCCGAAATAGCCATCGTTACTTCAGCAGACCCCGATCATTTAGATATTTATGGTGATCATGAAAGCATGATTACTTCCTTCAGAGATTTTATTAAGCAGCTCAATCCTGCTGGTTCATTGATCATTCATGAATCAATTGATGAGCTCTTAACGACAAACCTACAGGTGGCCAGCAAAACCACCTATAGCATGAGCCGCGGACAATTTTTTGCCGAACACATTACTGCCAAAGGCGGATTTTTTGAATTCGACCTCCAAGGATTTGGAAAGGTTGAACATGTCACACTCGGTGTCCCCGGTTTTCATAATGTAGAAAATGCGATTGCCGCTTCTATTGCCGCCTCTAAAGTAGGTGTCGATGTAACAACCATCAAAAAGGCTCTTGCTTCTTTTACGGGAGTGAAAAGACGTTTCGAGTTTGTATTGCGAAACGACAAGATTATGTTTGTAGATGACTACGCACATCACCCAACAGAGATTGAGGCTTTTCTGCGTTCGCTCAAGTCCATGTACCCACGGAAAAAGTTGACGGTTATTTTTCAACCTCATCTGTTTACACGCACGCGTGATTTTGCACAGGGCTTTTCGGAGAGCTTGAGTATAGCGGATGAGCTTTTTCTGATGGATATCTATCCGGCTCGCGAGTTGCCGATTCCGGGGGTGGATTCAGATATGGTATTTATGAATGTTACCAGCAAAGTGAAGCATCGCTGCAACAAAAGTGATTTGATGCAAAAATTGGAAACTACTGATTTAGAGTTGGTGGCTACGATAGGAGCAGGTGACATTGACACGTTTGTGGAACCGATAAAAAAAATGTTGAAGCAGAAGTATGAAGCTTAAACTCAACATGCGAAATGAAATAAAGGGAATTCTGGCACTAGCGGCCTTGCTCGTGCTCATCGCTTTTGCTGAGCGTGAGCAGCATCAGGCAGCAGTGAAGGAGATTTCTATTACGATCGATAACCTGAACGACAACCATTTTATTGACGAAGAAGATGTCCGTGGATTGATGCAGATGAAAGAAAAGAGTTTGATCGGTACAACTGTGAGTTCGATCAACTTGAAAGAGGTGGAGAAGAAAATTAAATCAAACCGCTTTATCGAAGATGCAGAGTTGTATAGCGATTTAAAGGGTAACCTGTTAGTAAACGTAGAACTCCGCAGACCGATTGCTCGCATTGTTCGCAATGATGGACCAGACGGCTATATCGCAGAAGACGGAACCATCATGCCAGTGTCTGAGAAGTTCACCACACGCGTGGTGCTGATTAGCGGATCGTATGCAAGAAACTTATTAGGACAGCAAAATATTAATGGAACGGAAGAAGGACAGAAATTGATGGAAATGTTGGAGCTCATTCGGGAAGATGATTTCTGGAAAGCACAGATTGCACAGTTAGACATAGACAGCAAAGGACGTGTTACACTGTTTCCGCAAGTAGGGGATGAGCACATTGAATTTGGTAAACCTGAAGATGTAGAAGAGAAGTTTAAGAAGCTGATGATTTTTTATAAAGAAATACTGCCTGTGAAAGGTTGGAATAAGTACAAAAGAATAAACCTGGAGTACGAGGGACAATTAGTAGCAGAATAAAAACCAATAAGAACAAAACAACCACTAAATACATCAACCATGGAAAACGAGAAAATAGTAGTCGGGCTCGACATAGGCACAACAAAAATCTGTGCGATTGTCGGACGCAAAAACGAATTCGGCAAGTTAGAGGTGCTGGGCATGGGGAAGGCTGAAAGCGAAGGCGTTGTGAAGGGTATCGTTTTCAATATCGATAAAACAGTCTATGCCATTGAGAAGGCAATCAAAGAAGCCAGCGATCAATCTGGTATTGATATTGGTGTGGTGAACGTTGGTATTGCGGGTCAGCACATCCGCAGCTTCGTTCAGCACGGTGGTATCACGCGCTCCTCTAAAGAAGATGAAATTACTATTGATGATGTGGAGCGCTTAACGCAAGACATGTATCGCATGGTGGTGCCTCCCGGAAGTCAGATCATTCATGTAATGCCACAAGATTACATGGTCGATTATGAAGAAGGCATTAAGGAGCCTGTGGGTATGTCGGGTGTTCGCCTGGAGGCTGACTTCCACGTGATCACTGCGCAAACCAATGCAATCAATAACATTCATAAGTGCGTTCGCAAAGCAGGATTGGAAATTGAAGATTTGATTTTAGAGCCTTTAGCTTCTAGTCTGGCGGTATTGAGTGATGAAGAAAAAGAAGCAGGTGTTTGTCTGATCGATATTGGTGGTGGTACGACAGACATAGCTATTTTCTATGATAACATTATTCGTCATTCGGCAGTCATTCCATTTGGTGGTAATATTGTAACAACAGACATCAAGCAAGGCTTGATGGTATTGCAGCAACAAGCTGAACGATTAAAGACATCCTTTGGTCGTGCCATTGCAGAAGAAGCCAATGCCAATGAGATAGTAGCCATTCCTGGTATACGCAACCGCGATACCAAAGAAATTTCAGTGAAGAATCTTTCTAACATTATTCAGGCACGAATGGAGGAGATCATTGAAATGGCTCACGCGGAAATTATTAGTTCAGGTTACGAAAATCGATTGGCAGGTGGAATTGTAATCACCGGTGGTGGTGCACAGTTAGCGAACCTGAAACAATTGGTTGAATACATGACGGGTATGGATACACGCGTGGGTTATCCCAATGAACATTTAGGAAAGGGTAAGATCGAAGTAGTAAAGAGTCCGATGTACGCAACAGCAGTTGGACTGGTCTTGTCTGGCTTCCGTTCTTTGGATGAGCGCGAAGATCGCTACAAGGAAGCGCGTGAAGTGGTGAGAGCCGTGAAACAAAAGAAGGTAGTAGCAACGACTCCTTCCTCTAAGAGTTTCTTCAACGACATTCTGACCAAAACCAAGAGCTTGCTGATTGATGACTTAAATGATAAAAACGAATACTAGTTTTTCGTTGTTCGTTGATGGGCTTTAGCGAATATCCAACAACTAACAACGATCAACCAAATGAAGAACAACCACTAAATCAAAAGAATATGTTTGAATCAGGATATAAATTCGAAATCCCCAAACACCACAAGTCCATCATTAAAGTGATTGGCGTTGGTGGCGGTGGAAGCAATGCGGTGAACCACATGTTCAAGCAGGGCATTAAAGATGTAGAATTTGTGGTGGTGAACACCGATGCACAGGCGCTAAACAGCAGCCCTGTTCCTTATAAATTACAAATTGGCACGAACCTAACGGAGGGCTTGGGCTGCGGAGCAAACCCGGATGTAGGACGAGCTGCAGCAATAGAAAGCCGAGAACAGATTCGCGAAATGCTGAGTGGAACCAAAATGGTTTTCGTCACAGCCGGTATGGGCGGAGGTACCGGTACAGGTGCTGCTCCTATTCTGGCTAAGATTGCCAAGGAGATGGACATACTCACGGTGGGTATTGTCACTGTTCCTTTTGGTTGGGAAGGCAAGAAGAAATTTTCTCAGGCACAAATTGGTATTGATGAGCTGCGCGCTAATTGCGATACCGTGCTGATGATCTTGAACGACAAGCTGCGTGAGATCTATGGCAACTTACCGATCGGACAGGCTTTTGCCCAAGCCGATAATGTATTGACAACAGCAGCCAAAGGTATTGCGGAAATTATCACACTCACCGGTCATGTTAACGTTGATTTCCAGGATGTGCGTACTGTAATGCTAAATGCAGGTGCGGCCGTAATGGGTACTGCAGAAACTCGTGGTGACAATCGTGCGAAGAAGGCGGCCGAATCAGCGCTCGCTTCTCCGCTGTTGGATAATCGCGATATCATGGGTGCGACACGCATTCTTCTTTCCATTTTCTCCGGTACAGAAGTGGAATTATCGATGGATGAGTTGAGTGAGATTACCGAATTTATACAAGCGCAGGCCGGACAAGAAGCAGAAATGATTTTTGGTCACGGGGTGGATGAAGAGTTGGGAGATCGGATACGCGTAACCGTTATTGCTACTGGCTTTGATGCAGAAATAAAGAAACAAGTAAAGAAAGAGGAAGCAAAAAAAGTCCATGACCTCGATCGTGCACAAGGATGGCTTTTTGAGGCGAAGGATGTGCCTATGGCGAATCGCACGGAACCTGAAATGAAAGTAAAACCTCCCAAGCAGGAGGACGACACCTTCGAACATCAGTCACGCGAAGTAGTGTTCACGTCAAATTTTAAAGCACCAGAAAGCAAATTCGATCTGGAGGATGATGACGATGGAGAAGATGGTTTGTTCCGTGGGGATGATGAGTTTGATATGGGGGCTGAATCGTACGGAGATCAAACGATTAATAACGATGGCATGATGGAGTTACGTAACACGCGTGAACGATTAAGACAACAAGCAGAGTTACGTAAGAACAAACTGAAGGAAGGTAAGAAATCTGAAATGACTAAAGAAGAATTCAGTGAGAAGTGGGCCTTGCCTGCCTACATGCGCAGAGGTGTAAAAATGCAGGATGTTCCTCATTCCTCTGAGCCCTTTATTTCGAAGTTTAATTTAAATGATGATAATAACATTTTGGGGAACAATAAATTCCTTCATGACAATGTAGATTAGAAGTTAGTTACTAGTTGATCAGTTACTAGTTATCAGACGGATAACAAATAACAGTTAATAATAACTATCCAGAAGAAATTGGCATGGCCGTTATGACAGGTATTTTGCTCCTTTCGTAGTGGTTGTTGGCAGCGAATATTTTTAGCCGGTAGCGGCATGCCTTTCTTTTTAGTGTTGCAGGTCACGTGTGCCTGACCATTTTTTCAACACCAGAAAGCCCCGCATAGCAGGGGCTTTTTGCATTTATGGCATCTCTTAACTTTTGCTACCTTTAGAATATGAAAACACGTAAATGGTTAGCAGGCGTACTAGTTGTGATAGCCGCACTCTATTTAGTTGGCCCCCAACCTTCTACACCTCTCTATGATCCCACCCTTCCTGTCATTCCCTCTGAAGCACTTGCTTTGGAACAATACATCAGAACTCAGGAATCAAGGCATGTTCTTAAAAAGGATAATGAAGCCAGGATTATTTGGTATAATGATTCGACCAAGCAAATAACAGAATATGCTGTTGTGTACCTGCATGGTTTTTCTGCCAGTCAGGAAGAGGGCGATCCTGTGCATGTTAATTTTGCGAAGCAATTCGGATGCAATCTTTATCTCGCTCGCTTGGCCGATCATGGCGTGGATACGACCGATGCACTTTTTCAGTTTACACCTGATCGTTTTTGGAATTCTGCAAAAGAGGCTTTGGTTATCGGTAAGCAGTTAGGTAAAAAGGTGATTTTAGTAAGTACTTCAACGGGAGGAACAGTGGCTTTAAAGCTGGCAGCTGACTTCCCTAATGATGTTCATGCATTGATTAATCTTTCTCCGAATATACGCATCAATGATCCGGCTGCATTTTTACTCAATGATCCGTGGGGTTTGCAAATTGCACGCCTGGTGATGGGAGGCAAATACTACGGAACGGGAATCCCTCCAGAAAATGAGCGGGCTCAATACTGGAATGGTAGGTACCGATTGGAGGCCACCGTGCAGTTGCAGGAATTGGTAGAAACAGCGATGACAGAGGAAGTCTTTGAGAAAGTAACACAGCCTTCTCTTACACTCTATTATTATAAGAGTGAAACAGAACAAGATCCACAGGTAAAAGTGAGTGCAATGTTAGAGATGCACAAGCAATTAGGTACTCCCGACTCCTTAAAATTTGCTGTGCCAATCCCTACAGCAGGTGCTCATGTATTGGGCAGCCCCATGGCTTCTAAAGATGTTGAAAGCGTTTATAAAGAGATGGTGAATTTTGCATCTAATACCCTACATCTTCAATCAGTTAATTAAGTTGTCTTTTTACTTTTCATGCAGCACTTTCTCGATCAATACGGATACATCGCCTTGGCCATCGGAACTTTTTTTGAGGGAGAAACCGCCATTTTGATTGCTTCATCACTTATTCATAAAGGCGTATTCGAATTACCGTATACTGTATTCTTTGGATTTTTTGGTTCCTTTATCAGTGACTGGATTTATTACTTGGTAGGGCGCTTCAATGGAAAATATTTCGTGGATCGAAAGCCGAAATTGAAAGCAATGGTATCTCCTGTAACCAACCTTTTTCATCGTCATCAAATTCCGATATTACTGAGTTATCGTTTTTTATATGGTTTCAGAATCATCATTCCGGTGGTCATTGGTATGAGTGGTCTTCCTCCAGCTCGATTTCTTTTCTATACGATCATTGCGGGATTATTCTGGGCCACAGTTGTCAGTAGCATGGGGTATGCCGTAGGTGCTTTCTTTCAGTTAGAGGCTTCTTCTTTCGAAAAGAATTTTGTGTATGTCGTGGTGGGCTTTGCAACATTTGGCATGTTGGTGGGTTATAGTGTGAAGCGGCTGATCAGCAAAAATATTGTGGATGCTATTAATTGAATTTTGTTTAAAAAACGAATAAGATGGAATATAGAAGACTTGGTAAATCCGGCTTGCAGGTAAGTGCGCTTTCTTTCGGCTCTTGGCTCACCTTTGGTAAACAAATAGAAAATAATACAGCCGAGGAACTCATGAGTATCGCTTATGAGAACGGTGTGAATTTTTTCGACAATGCAGAGATCTACGCAAGAGGTAAATCAGAAGAGGTGATGGGCGCTGTCTTGAAAAAGAAGGGCTGGTCGCGCGACAGTTACATCGTTTCAAGTAAAGCCTTTTTTGGATTAGGGGGTAAAGATTTAAAACCTACTCAGAAAGGTCTGCATCGCAAACACTTAGTAGAAGCCTGCGAGCAAGCCTTAAAGCGTTTTCAACTCGATTACCTGGATTTATATTTCTGTCATCGTCCGGATAAACAAACACCGATTGAAGAAACAGTGTGGACCATGCACAACCTGATTCAACAAGGAAAAATATTGTATTGGGGAACGAGCGAGTGGAGTGCCCAGGAAATAATGGAAGCGCACATGGTAGCGCAACGTTACTCGTTGATTGGTCCTACCATGGAACAGCCACAATATAACATGTTGGAGCGCAATAAGGTGGAAGGTGAATATGCACAAATATACAAGACCATCGGCTTGGGTACTACGATATGGTCGCCATTGGCATCGGGTGTGCTAACGGGTAAGTATAATGATGGTTTTCCTGAGGGAACACGCCTGGGTATTGAAGGATTGGACTGGTTGCGCGATAATGCCTTAGTGGAGAGTAATTTAAAAAAGGTGCGCGCTCTTACGAAATTTGCGTTTGATATTGGCATGACCATGCCTATTCTGGCGCTCTCGTGGTGTTTGAAGAATGAAAATGTGAGTACTGTTATTTTAGGAGCATCCAAGACTTCACAGCTTCAGGAAAACTTTAAAGCCCTTGAAGGCAAGGAGCGTTTAACTCCGGAAATCATGGAGCAGATTGAAACCATTTTGAATAATAAACCAGCGCCACCGGCTTATTAACCTTTATTTCTTAGCTGATGTCATTCAGCTAATTATTCGAGGTATGAAACCTGTGGGCGCTAATGGCTGTTAAAGGAGAATAGATGTCAATGCGATTTATATTTTGCATGCTTGTATCCTCGGTAACATTAGGTGTTGCGCAGCAACAGACTGTGGATGAAATCCGCAAGAGTATATACTTTGGCGGAGGCAGTTATGACATCGATGAGTTTCAACAACAAGATCTTCTGCATTGGTTGGATTCTATTCCTAATCTCGACCGCTACGAAATTCATTTAATCAGTCACACCGATCCTATTGGAGGCAAGCGCTACAATGAGTGGCTTTCACAAATGCGAAGTGAATCGGTAGAGCAAATAATTCTTCAAAAGAACGTTCCACAGCATAAAATTTCTCGTAAGAATTGGGGATTAGAAAATGCGGTGTACAGCAACCAAACCTATCGCGGTATGCAGATGAACCGGAGAGTTGATGTGATTCTCTATCCAATTGTCTTTTAAAGGCAGTGTTCATGCCGGGATAAGTGCTTATTTCAGACATACACCACCTTTTTCAACCTGTCCGAAATAGAACACCTCTTTTCATAAGCGAACGTCTAAGCACAGCTAAAAACCCATTTTCTTGCCAATTTTCAAGCTTTTGCCCTTGGCATTATATTGGTCAATAGGCATCAGATGCCGTAACAACATTCCGCTAAAGAATGTCTAAGGGCTGATCTTAATTCCAACAGGATGATAAAACTAAAAGATATCGACAAGTACGTGGATTCACGCTTTCAACGCACGTTTGTCCTTAAAGGCATTAATCTTGAAATCCAGCAAGGTGAATTTGTCACCATTATGGGGCCCAGTGGTGCGGGTAAATCATCCCTCATGAATATCATCGGTATGCTAGATGA
>Ga0075163_10009308_pt1 | contig 12899 bp, 11 predicted proteins | sample JI1023141ADNA_FD_71478 | JGI IMG/M metagenome (GOLD analysis project Ga0075163, IMG submission 71478) | Wastewater effluent complex algal communities from Wisconsin, to seasonally profile nutrient transformation and Carbon sequestration -... | ecosystem: Engineered > WWTP > Effluent > Algae...
GCCGAATTGAAGCCCGTGTTGTTTGACACGGCACTGATCGTGCCCCCGGCGTGGACTTTTCCCGATGTCGTGGATGTTGCGACCCTTCGCCGTGCCATCCGCGAGCAGCGTAAGGTCCTTTTGAATTATAGGGATGAAGCTGGCGCTCTGACTGAGAGGGTGATCTGGCCCATTGCCCTTTCATACTTCGATGCCCAACGTCTCATCGTTGGCTGGTGCGAGTTACGCAAAGACTTCCGCACGTTTCGCACAGATCGTATGGCACAGGCACAGGTGTTGACTGAACGGTACACTGAGCGCCGCAAAGCCTTGCTCAAGCGATGGATGGAGCAGGAGCACACCGCAGGCCGGCGTGTTCAGGGTGACGTCTTCATGTAGCTTCGTCATGCTCCGGGATTCCAATGAGCTCTGCCAGCACATTGGGCGCATTTTCCGCCTGGCAAGCATCACATCGAAATTGACGATCGCGGCCATGGTCAGATGGCGGAGACCATGACCACCGCAATCAAAGGATCGCTGGCGTTTGGGGTGGTCGCACGTGCGCACGTCCTTGACTTGGCGCTGCCGAAGGGCAGGCTGCCCTCATGTTCAGGGCAATGAGCGGGCCACCATGTCCAAGGCCCTCACATAAAGCGCGTGTTCAATGCCCAGCACGCGTTCGCCCAAGGTGTCCGGGGTATCGTCCGGCAGTACGGGCACCGGCGCCTGTGCAACAATTGGTCCGCCGTCCAGCTCCGCCGTCACGAAATGCACTGTGGCACCATGTGTTTTGGCTCCCTCGGCAATGGCGCGTTCATGGGTGTGCAACCCCTTGAAGGCCGGAAGCAGGGAAGGGTGGATGTTGAGCATCCGACCCTCCCACGGCGCAACGAGTACCGGTGTCATGATCCGCATGAAACCGGCGCAACAAATGATGTCGATGTTCTGGCCTTGTATGTGCGCATTCAGGGCTGCATCAAAGCTCTCGCGCGTCACAAAGTTTTTGTTGCTGAGGACATGTGTGGAGATGCCTTGTGATTGCGCAAAGGCAAGGCCCGGCGCATCGGCAATGTTTGAAACGACATGCACGATTTCCGCCGGATAAGACGGATTGCGGGCAGCTTCGACGAGCGCGCGCATGTTGGAGCCGCGTCCGGAGATCAGGACAGCGACGCGCTTGCGCCTCATGCCCCCAGGTTTCCGGCGTAGGAGACCTGTTCTTCCTTGCCTTTGCGTTTGCGCAGCCTGCCAAGCGTAATGACTGTTTCGCCAGACTTTTTCAGTTGGGCGGACACGGCCTTGGCGTCCTTTTCTGCAACGACCACAATCATGCCGATGCCGCAGTTGAAGGTGCGGAGCATCTCGCGCTCGGCCACGCCACCCACTTCCATCAGCCATGTGAAGACAGGCGGGACTGCGACGGCGTTCAGGTCAATTTCTGCCACTGCATCCTTAGGCAACACGCGTGGGATATTCTCGGTGAAGCCGCCACCCGTGATATGCGCCAGCGCCTTAATCGCAGTTCCCTTGCGCAGCACTTTCAGTAACGACTTGACGTAAATCCGCGTGGGCGTGAGCAAGGCTTCTGCCATCGACTTGCCAGCGGCGAAGGGCGCCTTGTCAGTCAGCGCCAAACCACTCTTCTCAACAATGCGGCGGATCAGCGAATAACCATTCGAGTGTGGGCCAGTGGAGGCCAGTCCGAGAATGACATCGCCTGCTTTCACTGTCTTTGCAGGAAGGATCTTCTTACGCTCCACCGCGCCGACTGCAAATCCTGCGAGGTCATAGTCATTGCCGTGGTACATGCCCGGCATTTCGGCTGTTTCGCCGCCGATCAGTGCACAGCCCGCTTGCTTGCAGCCATCGGCAATGCCCGCAATCACCTGACGCGCCGCTGCTACGTCCAGTTTCCCCGTGGCGTAGTAATCAAGGAAGAACAGCGGTTCAGCGCCTTGTACAACCAGATCGTTCACTGACATGGCAACAAGGTCGATGCCGACTTCGTGGTGGCGGCCCGAGTCGATCGCCAGTTTCAACTTAGTGCCCACGCCGTCATTGGCAGCCACCAGTACGGGGTCGCGATAACCGCAGGCCTTCAGGTCAAACAACCCGCCAAACCCGCCGAGTGCTGCATCAGCGCCTTTGCGGCGGGTGGATTTTGCCAGCGGCTTGATGGCACTGACGAGGTCGTTGCCAGCTGTGATGTCAACACCCGCATCGGCATAGGTGAGGCCATTCCGGCCCTTTTGAAATGCTTGTTTGCTGCCGCTCATGCCGCTAGTTTGCCCTAATTCTTGTGCTTGGTGATTTGCCAGGTGAATGCCAAGTGAGATACGGGGCCAGATAGCCTGAAGTGCCAGGTGAATAAAGCCCGAATGGACGACATGGGGACAATTCTGAAACGACCTTTCCTGCTGCTTGCCGCAGCCCTCTTTGCGCTGCTTGCTGCACAAGCTGTGCGTGCCGCAGGGCCAGTCGAAACCAGTGTTTTTGCCGTGCAGGGCGTTGCCGTCGATGTGACCGACACCGACGCCTCATCAGCCAAGAACAAGGCGTTGATTGAAGTGCAGATCAAGGCTTTCCGGGCCTTGGCCGAGCGCTTGGGGTCACCAGAAGTCGTGGCCGCAGCCGAGGCCATGGAGGAAAAGGAAGTCCTGACCTACTTGCGGTCCTTGTCCATCGAACAGGAGAGCATCAGCCCGGGCCGTTACCAGGGCAAGCTGACAGTCCGGTTCCTGCCGGACAAGATCAAGTCGCTCTATGGCAAGTTTGGCGTGCGGGTATCATCTGAGCAGGGCCCGAGCTTTCTGGTCCTGCCCATGTGGAAATCTGCCAATGGCACGCAGCTCTGGGAAGACAACCCTTGGCGGCAGGCTTGGATCAACCTGCGTGCTGAACAGTCACAGGTGCCGATCATCGTGCCCTTGGGCGATCTCGACGACAGTGAGATCATTTCCGCACAGGATGTGTTGGCCGAGGACGAACTCAAGATTGAAGCCATCCGCCGCCGCTATGACGTGAAGACTGTGCTCGTTGCCTTTGCCGAACCAGATGCCGATGGCGGTATCCGCGCCACCTTGAATGGCAACACGCCGCTTGGCCGCATAACTTTCGACAAGGTCTATCGCGCCGAAAGCGGAGACCAGAAGGAATCGGCCGAGCTCGCGACCAAGCGATTCCACGCCGTCATGCTGGAAAAGTTCCGCTCGGATGCGTCCAAGCAGGCGGCTGCAACAGAGGCGAAATCTGCCAACCGCCGCCAGTCCCTGTCGGTGGCTGTACCCTTTGCCGGGCCTTCCGAATGGAATCGCTTGCGATCGCGCATCCTCTCAACGCCTGGCGTCGTTGCTCTTGACGTGTCATCGCTTGGCGGTGACGGGGCGGTGGTCAAACTCACTGTCATGGGGGGAATGGACGACATAGAGAACAGGTTCCGGTCCAGCGGTTTGCAGCTTTCACAGACGGGCGGGACATGGGTTATTCAGCCACTTTGAGTGATGGGGTGAGACAGTCCTGATGCCCGTCAGCCTCCCCAATCTCATCACCATCGGCCGCATTCTCCTGGTGCCACTGGCTGTATGGCTGATCATAAGCCAACAATTTGGTCTCGCATTTTTCGCCTTTCTTGTGGCGGGCATCAGCGATGGAATTGATGGCTTCATTGCCCGTCGTTTCAACCTGCAATCCGAGTTGGGTGGCTATCTCGATCCCATAGCCGACAAAGCCTTGCTCGTTTCAATCTATGTTGCCCTCGCCATCCTGCAGGTGCTGCCGGTCTGGCTGGCCATATTGGTGGTCACGCGTGACGTGCTGATTGTTGGTGCAGTACTGCTGGCCTGGATCATGGACCGCCCCATGGCCATGAAGCCGCTCTGGGTCAGCAAAGTGAACACCGTGGCGCAGATTGTTTTTGCCGGAACAGTCTTGTTGGGGCTGTCCACCGATATGCACATGAGCCCGCTGTTGACAGCGGGGATAGTGCTTGTTGCAGCACTGACAATTGCATCCGGCGGCGTGTACATGCGTGATTGGGTGCGCCACATGAACGGCCACGTGACAAAGGATCAAATGCCATGACGTTGCAGAAGCAGCTAGGTTTCTGGCTTGTGGCGCTGGCCACTTTTGTCTTTTTCCTGTGGGCCATGCAGGAAATCCTGCTGCCTTTTATTGCAGGTTTTGTCCTTGCCTACTTCCTGGATCCTGTCGCCGACGCGCTGGAGCGGCTCGGCCTGAACCGCACGCTGGCGACGCTGTTGATCATCGTTGTCGCCATCCTTGCCGTCGTCTTCATTGTCCTGCTGGTGGTTCCAATCCTTGGCGACCAAGCCATCAAGCTGGCGCAAGACCTGCCGGACTTGCTGAAGGCGTTGTTGGCCAAGTTCGACATCTGGGCCCCGCAAGTTCTCAAGGACCTGATTGCCCGCAGTGGCACTGACATTCAAGGCTCTGTCGGCGATATTGCAGGCCGCGCTGCCGGCTGGACCGCGACGCTGATTTCTTCCATCTGGTCCGGCGGCATGGCGCTGGTGAATGTTCTGTCGCTGTTGATCGTGACGCCGATCGTGGCTTTCTATCTGTTGGCAGATTGGGACCATATCGTTGCCAAGGTGGACAGTTGGCTGCCGAGAGATCATGTCGAAGACATCCGCGCCATCTCCAGAGACATCAACGCGGCCATGGCCGGTTTCATTCGCGGGCAGGGCACGGTGTGCCTGTTGCTCGGTGTGTTCTATGCCGCTGGCCTTTCGCTGGCTGGTCTGAAATTCGGTCTCGCCATTGGATTCGGCGCAGGTCTGTTGAGCTTCATTCCCTACATCGGAGCGCTAATCGGTGGTGTCATGGCGATTGGTGTCGGTCTGGTGCAGTTCTGGCCTGACATGGGCAGCATCCTGCTGATCATTGGTATCTTCGCGGCTGGCCAGTTCATCGAAGGCAATTTCCTCTCACCAAAGCTCGTCGGTGGATCAATAGGCCTGCATCCCGTTTGGTTGATGTTTTCTCTCTTTGCCTTTAGCTACGTCTTCGGCTTCGTCGGCCTGCTGTTGGCCGTGCCCATGGCGGCAGCAGCAGGGGTGCTCGTGCGCTATGCAATCTCTCGCTATCTCCGCTCGCGGCTCTACACGGGAGTAGGCCAGATTGAAGCGAATCCCCGACCTGTCGCACCAACTGCCGGGCGAAAGCGCAAGGCCTGATGCCGTGATGACGGGCCGACAACTGACATTGGACCTGAGCCACCGCCCGGCGCTGGCGCGGGAGGACTTTCTGGTATCGCCATCGAACGCGGCTGCCGTTGCCCTTGTCGATCAATGGCCCAATTGGCCGACCCACGGTGCCATCATTGTGGGACCACCGGGCAGTGGCAAGAGCCATCTGGTCAGCGTCTGGCAACACCGGGCGTCAGCAACGGTATGCCGCTCCGCAGATTTGTCGCCCGAAAGCGTGACGGGCGGCGACGCAGGGACTGCGCTTGCGATTGAGGATATTGATGCAGGTTTCAACGAGCGCGCTATTTTTCACGCGCTGAATCTCGCCCGCCAGCAGGGGGGGCACGTCCTCCTCACAGCCTCCTCTGTGCCCGGTCAATGGGCGATCCGACTGCCTGATCTCATCTCGCGATTGAATGCCCTGCCGGTGGCGCAAATCCTGCCACCCGATGATGCGTTGCTACGTGGCGTTTTGGTGAAGCACTTTGCCGACCGACAGATTACCGTGTCGGAGCAGATCATCGGTTACATCCTGTTGCGCATGCCCCGGTCATTTGAGGCCTTGCGTCAGATCGTGCGGGAGATCGACACTCGTGCGCTGCAGGAAGGGGCGGAGGTGACGCGCCCGTTCGTTGCCCGCATTTTGGCCTCCTACGCCGCCCCGGACATGTTTCACCATGATGATTGAGCAGGCTTCACGCCACTGTCACACTCCTGCAATACTTGCCAGCACGGCAGTACTGGAACCACGCACATGAACGCGCCTCATACCGAAATCACCGCCCTCGGCGAGATCACCATCGAGAATCCACAACGTTTCTTCAATCGCGAGCTTTCCTGGCTGGGCTTTAACTCGCGCGTGTTGGAAGAGGCGCGCAACCCCAATCACCCGTTGCTGGAGCGCCTGCGCTTCCTCTCCATTTCCGGCAACAACCTCGACGAGTTTTTCATGGTTCGCGAGGCTGGCCTGGTCGGCCAGATGCGCGAGCAGGTCACGGAAATCAGTCAGGATGGCCGCACCCCGCAAGAACAACTGGTGTTGATCCGCGAACAGGCCGAGGCCCTGATGATGGAGCAGGCCCAGCGCTGGCACCAGTTGCGTGGTGAGTTGCGCGAGAACGGCATTGCACTGATCGACGAGAACGAAATTCGTCAGGAAGACATGGCCTTTCTTGACCATCGCTTCCTTGAACAGATCCTGCCCATTGTCACGCCCATCGCCATTGACCCGGCCCACCCGTTTCCCTTCATTCTCAATCGTGGCTTCGTCATTGCCGTGGAATTGAAACGCCGCAGTGATAGCAACACCATGCGCGCCCTTCTGCCAATTCCACCCCAGTTGGAGCGCTTCATCCGACTGCCGGGCGAGGCGGTGCGCTTCATTTCTATTGAGAACATGCTCAGCCTGTTCCTGCCGCGGTTGTTTCCGGGTTACGATGTTTTGGGCAAAGGCCTGTTCCGCATCATCCGTGACAGCGACATCGAAATCGAGGAAGAGGCGGAAGATCTCGTCCGCGTGTTCGAAAGCGCCCTCAAGCGCCGCCGCCGCGGCTCCGTCATTCGCATGGAAGTGGATGCAGCAAGTCCGCGCCACCTCACCGACTTCATCGCATCTGAATTGGAGGTTTCCGATGATGTGGTGGTGGTCAGCGACGGATTGGTGGGTTACGCTGACACCTCGCAACTCATCATCGACGAGCGGCCTGATCTCAAATTCAAACCCTATGTGGCACGCTTCCCTGAGCGGGTGCGCGACCACGGCGGCGATATTTTTGCGGCCATCCGCCAGAAGGATTTCGTCGTACACCATCCGTACGAGAGTTTTGACGTTGTCGTGCAATTCATCCGGCAGGCCGCTGCCGATCCGGATGTCGTGGCCATCAAGCAGACGCTGTATCGCACGTCGCGCAACTCACCCGTCGTCGCCGCCCTTGCCAAGGCGGCAGAGGCCGGTAAGACCGTGATGGCGTTGGTGGAGTTGAAAGCCCGCTTCGACGAAGAGGCCAATATCCAGTGGGCCCGCGATCTTGAACGCGCCGGCGTGCAGGTGGTCTTCGGCTTCATCGAACTCAAAACCCATGCCAAGGTGTCCATGGTGGTGCGGCGCGAGTCCGGCGGCATGCGCACCTACGTGCATTTCGGCACAGGCAACTATCACCCCATCACCGCCAAGATTTACACCGACCTCTCATTTTTCACCTGTGACCCGGCATTGGCACGCGATGCAGCGCGGCTGTTCAATTTCATTTCCGGCTATGCCCAACCTGAAGACCTGGAACGCATCTCGCTTTCGCCGATCAGCCTGAAGCCGAAGCTGTTGCAGCATATTGACGAGGAAATTGCCCATGCCAAGGCCGGGCGGCCGGCTCAGATATGGGCCAAGGTCAACTCGTTGGTGGACCCGGGCATCATTGACGCGCTTTACCGTGCCAGCCAGGCCGGTGTGCAGATCGACCTTGTGGTCCGCGGCATCAGTTGCCTGCGGCCGGGTGTTCCGGGACTGTCGGAGAATATCCGCGTCAAGAGCATCATCGGACGTTTCCTTGAACATTCCCGCATTGTTTGCTTCGGGGCAGGGCAAGCTCTGCCGCACGAAAAAGCCAAGGTTTACATCGGTTCTGCCGACTGGATGCCGCGCAACTTGCACCGCCGCGTTGAAACATTGATACCGATCCTGAACCCAACGGTGCATGACCAGGTGCTGGATCAGATCATGGTGGCCAACCTGCAGGACAACGAGCAGAGCTGGGAATTGCAGGCCGATGGCACCTCGCGCCGTCTCACGCCGCCTTCGCCGGAAGAGGCATTCAATGCCCACAACTATTTCATGAACAACCCCTCGCTCTCTGGACGTGGTCGTTCTCTGGCGGGTAATGTCCCTGAACCCATTCCACGGAAAAAGCGGGCGGCAAAAAACAAGTGAGCTGGCACACCGGATTTCAGACTGAACCTCCACGCTACCGTCCGGTGGCGGTGGTGGATATTGGCTCGAACTCGGTGCGTCTTGTGGTCTATGATGGCTTGCGGCGCTCGCCGGCACCCGTCTTTAACGAAAAAATCCTTTGCGGCCTTGGCAAGGGAGTTGCCATCACTGGCAAACTCAACGAGTCCGCAATTGTGCGTGCCCTGTCCGGCCTGCGCCGCTTCCGCGCCTTGGCCCGGCAGATTGGCTGTCGCGAGGTTTACGCCGTCGCCACCGCTGCTGCGCGCGAAGCCTCCAACGGTGAGGCCTTCATCGACAAGGCAGAAAAGGCATTGGGCGCTGGCATATCCGTTCTCACCGGCAAGGAGGAGGCCCGCTACGCAGCGCTGGGCGTCATCGCTGGCATTCCTGAAGCTGATGGAGTGGCAGGTGATCTGGGTGGCGGCTCGCTGGAACTGATCGACATCAAGGATGGCAAGCTCAACGATGGCGTGACCTTGCCACTGGGGCCGCTCCGCCTCATGGACATGTCTGGCAACAACATGGGCCGCGCCCGCGAGATCGTGGATGAGTACCTGAGCAAGACGACTATTCTTGCCAAACTCAAGGGTCGCAGCTTCTATGCTGTGGGTGGCACCTGGCGCAACCTCGCCCGCATGCACATGTCGCACACGCACTATCCGCTGCATGTGCTGCATCAATACACAATGACGCGCTCGCAAGCCGCGGGCATGGCGGAGCTTGTGTCCGGACTTTCGGCGACGGCGCTGAAGGATGTGAAAGATGTGTCAAAATCGCGCTCCGAAACCATTCCCTATGGTGCCATGGTGCTGGAGCGCCTGTTGCATCATAGCCAGGCCGAAGATGTGGTCTGTTCGGTCTACGGTGTGCGCGAGGGTTTTCTCTACGCCAAGCTGCCACGCAAGAAAATGAAGTCGGATGCGCTGCTGGCGTCGTGCTGGGATTTTGCACGCCGCTATGCCCGCTCGCCGGAGCATGAACTGGAGTTGTGTGATTGGACGGACCAGCTGTTCAATGCCGGCAAGATCAAGGAAACGTCAGGAGAACAGCGCCTGCGCTATGCCGCCTGCCTGCTGGCTGATATCGGTTGGAAGGCCCATCCGGATTATCGTGCCGACCGCTCACTGGGCATGATTTCGCAAGCCGCCTTCGTTGGCGTTGATCATCCTGGCCGCGTGTTCCTCGCCCTCACGGTTTTCTATCGCTACGAGGGCGAAGTAATGAAAGACGATCTCACCCGCCTGCTGGATGAGATGAACATGGAACGGGCTCACTTGTTGAGTTCCGTATTCCGCCTTGCCTATATCCTGTCAGCTGCGATGCCCGGAATGCTGCCGAAAATTGGATTGGACATGAAGGGCAACAAGGAGCTTGTGCTCACCTTGCCCAAGAAATTCGCCGACCTCATGGGAGAGCGGGTGGAGAAGCGCCTGGCCAGTCTCGCCTTCGAGATGGGCCGCACACCGAAAGTGGTCATCGGTTAGCGTTTGACGATCTGCACTCGGCCCTTGTCCATGGCGATGGCGGCGCGGCCGTGTTTCAGGTCCAATGCCACGCTGCCGAAAACCTCGCGACGCCAGCCCTGCATGGCTGGAACATTGGCTTCATCATCTACAGCTATGGCGTCAATGTCGGCGCTCGAGGCGATGAGTTTGGGAGCAATGCCATCGCGGTCCGCGACAATCTTGAGCGCGAGCTTGAGAATTTCGGCGGCGGCTTCCTGCGCCCCGGACATCTCTTCGCCCCGGCCCTTGGGAGAAGGGATGGTGGCGGGATCGCGCGCCAGACCTGCCGCCACGGCCTCGAGAATTCCCTTGCCAATCACCGAGTCTGCAGAGCCACGCGGCAGTAGCCGCAACTGGTGCAGAGCTTCGACGGTCTGTGGCACCTGAATGGCGATCTCGCCGATGGCTTCGTCCTTGAGAATGCGGCCACGCGGCACGTCCTTCAATTGCGCCTGACGCTCGCGCCACGCCGCAACCGCCATCAAGGTGGCTTGCTGCTTCTTGTTCTGAATGCGCGCCTTGATGCGCCGCCAGGTCTCTTCCGGATCGACACGATAGGCAGCGGGATTGGCGAGGTCTTCCAATTCGCCTTCCAGCCAGTCGCGGCGGCTTTCGCGCTCGATCTGGTCCATCAGCTTTTCATAGACCGTGCGCAGATGCGTGACGTCGGACAGCGCGTAGGCCATCTGCTTGTGGGTGAGCGGGCGGCGTGACCAGTCGGTGAACTGCGAGGACTTGTCGATCTGTGCGCCAACCAGCTTGCGCACGATGGCTTCATAGCCAACCTGGTCGCCGAAGCCACAGACCATGGCAGCGATCTGCGTGTCGAAGATGGGCGTCGGGACCGCACCGGCAAGCTTCAGCAGGATTTCCACATCCTGACGGGCCGCATGGAAGACCTTGAGAATGCGGGTGTCGGCCATCAGCGCGTAGAACGGCGCAAGGTCGATGCCTTTGGCCAGCGGATCAACCAATGCGGCATCCTTGCTGCCGGCGATCTGGATCAGGCAGAGCTTGGGATAGTAGGTGGTCTCGCGGAGGAATTCGGTATCGACGGTGACGAAGCGCTCATTGGCGAGCCCGGCACAGAAGGCCGCAAGCTCTTCCGTCGTGGTGATGTTGGGAACGTCTTTTTGTGGCGCGCGATCAGGCATGTCCGAACACCCGTGCAAAAATCGTGTCAACGTGTTTGGTGTGATAGCCGAGGTCGAACAGGCTTTCGATGTCCTTCGCCGTGAGGTGTGCGGCGATCTCCTTGTCGGCCTTGAGCAGGTCGAGGAATTGTCCTTCGCCACGCCAAACCGGCATGGCGTTGCGCTGCACGGCGGCATAGGAGTCTTCGCGGCTCATGCCTTTCTGCGTCAGTGCCAGCAGCACGCGCTGCGAGTGCACAAGGCCGCCGAGGCGATCAAGGTTCTTCTGCATGTTCTCAGGATAGACCACCAGCTTGTCGATGACACCGGCAAGGCGTTTCAAGGCAAAGTCGAGATGCACCGTGGCGTCTGGCCCGATACCACGCTCGACCGAGGAGTGCGAGATGTCACGCTCATGCCAGAGCGCCACGTTCTCGAGGGCAGGGGTGACGGCCGAGCGCACGAGGCGGGCGAGGCCGGTGAGATTCTCGGTGAGCACGGGGTTGCGTTTGTGTGGCATGGCCGACGAGCCCTTTTGGCCGGGCGAGAAGAACTCCTCTGCCTCCAGAACTTCGGTGCGCTGCAAGTGGCGGATTTCCGTGGCGACACGTTCTACTGAACTGGCGATGACACCCAGCACGGCAAAGAACATGGCGTGACGGTCCCGCGGGATGACCTGCGTGGAAATGGGCTCGACGGCGAGGCCCAGCTTCTCCGCCACATGCACTTCCACCGACGGATCAATATTGGCGAAAGTACCGACGGCTCCAGAGATGGCACAGGTGGCGATATCCTTGCGGGCGAAGACAAGGCGTTCGCGGGCCCGCTGGAATTCGGCGTGGGCGTAGGCGAGCTTGAGGCCGAAGGTGACCGGTTCGGCGTGGATGCCATGGCTGCGGCCGATGCAGGCGGTCATCTTGTGTTCGAAGGCGCGACGCTTCAGGGCGGCCAGCACATCATCAATGTCCTTCAGCAGCAGGTCGGCGGCCCGGGTGAGCTGGATGTTGAAGCATGTGTCCAAGACGTCGGACGAAGTCATGCCTTGATGAACGAAACGCGCCTCCGGGCCGACGATCTCTGAGAGGTGGGTCAGGAAGGCGATGACGTCATGCTTGGTGACAGATTCGATCTCGTCGATGCGCGCAACGTTGAAGTCTGCGTCCCGTCCCTTGGCCCAGATTGTGGCAGCAGCTTCCTTCGGCACAATGCCCAATTCTGCCATGCGATCAGCGGCATGGGCCTCGATCTCAAACCAGATTTTGAAGCGGGTTTCGGGCGCCCAAATCTGGGCCATCTCTTTGCGGGAATAACGGGGGATCATGGGCTACCTTTGGTGTTGAGGCCCCATAACAAATGTGGCGGGAGAGGGCTAGCGGCAAGTCTCCACAGGCATTCCCTCAGCTTCGTTCGAAAACCAGCCACCCCAGCGCTGCGTGGGGGAGTGGGCCGGTGCCAACAGTGTGCATCTCTTCGCGGATGTCCAAGTCCGGGAAGTCGGAGATCACGTGCGTGCCAATGATCTGGGTGGTTTCGAATTCGCCGTCAGACGGTGCGACAGCAAACACGAAGACGGTGATGATGAGTTGGTCCTCGAGCCGAAACCCGGCGGCCTGCAAATTGGGCGTAACGGCCCCTTGCAAGGCCCGCTTCAGGGAGGCGGCGATGTGGCTTTCCATTGACACTATTGGAACAGTTCAAATGGCACGGCGATGAAATCGCGGTTGGAACCTTCGAAGCCGCGGCTGTACACGCCGACAATGGCCACAAGCGGGTCTCGCTCGAGGCCTTGGGTTGTGGGCGCATATATGGCCTCAATGTCATAGCCATTTGGGCACCAGCGCGACTTTGGGATGTTCACATCCTTGGTCAACGTCTTGCTGACATTCGTTTGCAGGTTGCTGAGGCTCAATTCCATACCATGGAAGGTCACGATGTCCGCGTCGGGGCAATCTGGCTGTGCCGGGGGCAGGGGAATATCTTTCACCGACAGCCGATAGGAGCCGAGTGCATCATAGTCCTCCGCGCGTCCCGACGATGCGTAGTAACGGGCAAAACGTACGGTCTTGCGGTCGGCGATGATTTCGGTGAATGGCATGTGCACCAGCGTATCAAAGGCGCCTTGCAGCTTCAG
>Ga0075163_10009309_pt1 | contig 12898 bp, 7 predicted proteins | sample JI1023141ADNA_FD_71478 | JGI IMG/M metagenome (GOLD analysis project Ga0075163, IMG submission 71478) | Wastewater effluent complex algal communities from Wisconsin, to seasonally profile nutrient transformation and Carbon sequestration -... | ecosystem: Engineered > WWTP > Effluent > Algae...
CAGTAGCGGAGCGACTGCGTCCAGGGAGCGATTGCGGGAATCGGTCTTGGCCATCCCTGCCCAGAACAGCTGCAGCGCAAGCTGCAGCTTCGGGTGAGCCTTTTGAATCGTCCCACCCGCGGAGTCCCAGGCGAAGTTGCCGGCTGTCCGTCGAAGCTGATCCATGCAGGCGTTCCAGCGAATCGTTGCGCGCACCGGCAGGTAGACATCGGCCCGATAGCGGGGGCCCGGAGGCATCGACAGCGATTCAATACGCGGGGGAGGCGTATAATCAACCGCGGAATCGACGAAGTTATGGACTTCGACTTCGGATACCTTGAGCGTCGCGCTGTCTTGCTTGAACTTGACGCTAAGTCCCGCCGAGCTGAGGAAGACGAGGTTATCATCGTCAAGGGGCGAGCGGCTCGCCGCCGCCAGCTTCATCTCCAGCCACAGTCCTTCGATCCGCTTGTAGATACATTCTCCACCCACCTCTTGTCCGAGGTTGGTCTGCGGATCGTTTCCGTAGCCCGTCCACCCGCAGCGCACCGATGAGAGATAGTATCCGTCGGGCGATTTCTGAAGCCACCAGCCGGTGATCACAGGATCATGGCTCTTGGCCGGATCTGTGATCAGAGGCAGCAGCGGATCGATGTCCTCTAGCGAGGTTCCAATTGGGTAGGTTCTATATAAGTACTCGAGCAACGGCAGCTCCCAGTTGATCGGAAACTTGGGGCCGTCGTCAGCCCACTGAGGTTCAGGAATCGACGGCGGATCGAGCACGGAGAACTGGTTGAGACGCGGAACGATCTCGAAATCGGTTAGATCCTCGGGCACGGCCAGCACTGCGATGCAGTCTTGGATTCCCTCCAGCCCGCGGGAGCGCCGATCCAGGATCTGTCGATACCAGCGATTCGAGTCCGTAGGATCCACCGATAGCGTGCTCAGAGGTCGCGGCCAGAAGGAATAGCGCAGGAACCCTGCTCCAACGCGCTTGAGATCCATCAGGGAAAGCACGTTCTTAACGTCGGTCATGTGGCTGAGCAGCTCCCGCCGCTCCTGCGAGGCATCGCGCTGGGTGGTATCCACATTCTGCTCGACCGTGCGCTCGCTATCCATGGTCGTGTTGGTTTGGTGGTAGCCATAGCCGATGCCCGAGCCCATGGCTCCGATCCCAACGCCCACGTCCGTGTTGCTGACCTGGGACGATGCGCGCGCAGACTCGTGCAGCTGCGAAGCGCTCTTGCCAATCGAGATCTGATTGCTGGAGCCCTCATAGCGCTCAGCGCCAACCACACCCGTCTCGACGATCTCGCGACGAATCGGTGCACCGTCGATGAAGTGCAACTTGAAGTAGGGCTGTGGCTGGGCTGTCTTGGGAATGGCCATGACATCCAACACCCCGTGATAGACCGGCAGTCCGCTGCGAAAGTAGTCGGCTTTGGCAAGCTCCCCAAAGTCCACTTCCTCCAGTCGACGGGGCGCAAAGGATAGGGAGAAGCGAAAATAGACGATGCGATAACCCGGATAGTCGCTCTTCAAGCTCTCCTGCTTGGGTTCGTACATGAATACCGAGACCGTGCTTTTGACCGGGAACCAGCGACTCGGGGTCGTCTCGACGCGGCTGGTGCCAACCAGTTTCCAGGGAATCTCGATGGGAATGGGTAGCTGCGGCTCTGCCATGGCATTCTCCCTTTTGCAAAACGTGTCCATCCCGGAAATCTTGCAAGTGAGGTGCCAGCTGCAGGAATTTCCCAATGATCTCCTCATCTTGGATTGGCATGCAGCCTGCAAAACACAGACATCATGAAAACGATGCTATCGCTTGTCATGGTCGCAGGCATCTTGCTGATCGGGCTTCCTGTTTGGGGAGAGGGTGTTCCCTGCAAAACCGAGACGGTGCAGAAGTATGTCTCCAGCAACATTTATGAGCCTGAGTATTGGTCGGGGACGCTGTTTGACATCTGGTCAGCTGGCCGGAACGTGCGCGTGGAGGCAACGTTTTGGTTGTCGCTCACCGAAGAAAGGACGGTGGTCATGGGCCATCTCTACGTGCGCTTGGCGAAGACCGGGGCCCCCTGGTACACGGGGGATGGCACCCAGGACTTCGAGATCTACCGCCTCTCAGACGAGCAGAAGAAGGAGGGCTACACGATCGATTCCATCCCAGGGCCCACGAGAAGCGTCCAACGCTTTGAGAGCAAGGACACACAGTGCTGCGGCTGGCACGTTGTCAAGACTACGGACGGCGGCCCGGTGTGGGGCTGGTTTCTATGGACTCTCGTCAAAAAATTTCACTTAACGGCCTTTGTGCAACCACAGTTTACGCCGTTGAAGATCGTGCTGGCCAAAGTGGTTGGCTTTTGCGAGGTGTCGCCGCCACTGGCGACGTTCCCCGCCTGCAAGTGGACAGAGGTGTTCTCTGAAGAGGAAGGCAGCCGTACCTGCGATCCCGGGTTTGCGGCGAGGGGCATCGAGTGCGTGGGCGCGTACTGCGATGGGATGGCGCTTTACTGTTGTCCGTTTGTAGCGGAAGCGGATTCCCGGAAGAACAGCGGTGCCAGCGCTCCGCTGACCCGCATGGTGAATGGAAGCCGGGTGGACTGGTGGATCTCGGAGGAGGGGCCGAATAATTACTTTGAGGCACCGGGGCAGATCCTGACCGGCCTCAAGTGCCGCAACAGCTACAGTGATGACCTACAGGGAATTTTCTGGAGTAGCTCGAAGCTATCGACGCCCGATTGCGACCCCTGGACGGACTACGTCTCAGAGGAGGATCGAGGTCAGGCCCTGTGTGCGCCCGGCAAGTTCATCGTCGGGGTCCGCTGCCGGGGCGGTTACTGCGACGACATCTCGGTCCGATGCTGCAAGGCTGTGCTGGCAAGTGACTCGCGGTCGCATAGCCACTCTCCCTGACCGCAATATCCATGCGGGGGCTACGCAGCAGTGTTGCGATCAGATTCTCTGCTTCAGGGGGCTTTCGGCATCGGCTCGGCCCGCGCGCAAATCTTGCGTTGAGCCAGGAAATGGCAGCAACGGCTGCGCCCGAGCTCCCGCTTGGCTGAGACCAAACAGCGGCTTCGAGGTCGACGCTGTGCCAGACAGGGGCTGCATCATGGTGCATATCGACGACATGGCATCGGGTTTGCTCATGCCTCGGTTGCCGCTCTTGTCGCAGGGGATGGCATCGGTCTGACCGAGCGTCATCAAGCGGACACCGCGCCGCCCATCTTCCATCTGGTTGACTCCCGCTTGGTTGCCTTGCGGTGGGCATTGGACCGGGTGAATTCACAACTCAGCAGAAAGAGAACAAGCATGTCGACAGAAGCGAAGCAGCCTGGAGTTGCTCCTGATGCGTCCGCCGGATCCGCCAGGCCCCAATCGGCAGCGAAAATGGCGAAGCCCGACGGCAGCATCAGCTTCTATTTGTTCGATATCGATGACAACCTCTTCTTTCTCTCTACTAAATTATATCTCTGGAACGCCGAGACTCGCGAAGAGTTCATCGTAAGCTCAGCTGAGTTCGCGAGAGTTCAGAATGAGCTTGGCAAAGCGGGCAGATGGTACGCATGGGCGCTCCGAGAAGAGACCTTCCGCGACTTCAGGGATCGACCGGATCTCGCTGCTGAAGAGCAAATGTTCGTCCACGACCTGCTCGCGGCTGTTGCTGGCACCGGCCCTTGGCAGGGACCGTCCTGGCCGCTTCTCATTCACGCGGCCAAGGAGCAGCGCCCGATCGCCATCATCAGCGCGCGTGGTCATGAGCCAGCGACCATCGAAGCCGGAATCAGGGCGCTGGTTGGGAGAGGCTTCCTGCCAGCGGTGCCGCCGATCCTGGGAATCTATACCGTCACGAACAAAGGCGTCCGAGCTCAGCTTGGGGCTCTTGACCCTGCCATGACAGTTCCTTCGCTCAAGAAGCTCGCGATCAAAGATGCGGTAGAGACGGCGCTCATGCGCTATGGGACGGCGCCTCCGCACCGTTTCGGCATCTCGGACGACGATCCGAACAACGTTGTGCTGGCCATCTCCGCGATGCGTGATTGCAAGAAGAAATACCCCGATAAGCGGTTCTTCGTGATCAATTCGAACCAAGATGAGTTCGTAAAACTCGAGATCTTCCAGATGCTGCATCCGGTCACGGCCGCGGCTGCCGGAATACCGCTCCTGTCGCCGGAACAGCCAGCCCCAGAAGGCGTGCCAGTCAGCAGCCTTTCCACTACCGCGGGTGGAAATGTGTCCGTTTATGTCAGTGACATGACCAGAGCGATTTCTTTTTACACCGAGAAACTGGGCCTGCGGCTGCGAACCCGGATCCAGGATGAGTGGGCCGAGCTTGATGCCGGGCAGGGGCTCACAATCGGCCTCCACCCAGCCCATCCTCCGCTGACAGCAGCCCCCGGCACTGCCGGGGCGATCAACATCGAGCTGGCAGTGACCAAGCCGCTGGATGAAGTCGTGCAAGTCCTCAAGCTACGCGGTGTCGTCTTTGCAGGGCCGATTCAAAGCTATGAGAACGTGCGCCTGGCGCAGCTCTCGGATCCGGATGGAAATGTACTCTTGCTGGCGCAGGTGCTGCACTCGGGCAGCACCGATGTTGGCAGCTCTAACCGGGCAGATCGTCCCAGGAGCGGATGAGCTTCTTCTCCAGCCCTTCGCCGCCCGATGGAGAGCGACTCTCGAAGGTGTCGGCCGCGGTGAGTGGCCCGAAATCGAGGCCGGTAAGCTCCTCGATCTGCGAAATGCTACAAATGAATTGATCGACCTGAGGCGGCGGAGCATCGTCGTCAGGGCGCCGGATTCTTCGGCGCGGCTCACTGATGAGCGCATCTTGACTGACCAGGAAGCCTGTTGCCCGCAGGGCGCCGTCTTCCACGCGCGCGACGATCTTCCAAAACGACATCGGAACCTTGACGCCGTCGAGCTCTGGATCTCGATCGGACAGCACCGGACCCGTAAACACGCTGATTCGGATCTGCTCGGGCTTGGCTCCGTACTCCAGGTAGTGGCGCTCGACGCCCTGCCAGAAGTCGGTGCTCTCGTTGAAGCGCCAGTGCTGCGGCGCGCAATTGGTGAAGTGGAAGGTGTCTGTGTTGGCGCGCTCGGCCGACTCAGCGCTGCCCCACGTCGGATCGTTGCGGCGCGTCAGATGCCCCTTATCGTAATACTGGCTGTTGGCGCTGTAGAACTCCGGCCCGACAACGTACTCAGGATCGATGCGCGAGTCCTTGTACCAGGTATCGCCTTCGGCCCCGTCGAGTACCGTCCCAGTGGCCCGGTCGACATCTATGTACGTCCTGCCATCGACGTTCACCGCGCTGAAGAAGGCAAGGCGGCGCTCGGCATTGATGACGACGCTGAAGTGCTCGTAGCGCATGACTCCCGACTGCCGGTTGGCCTCCGCTTCAGACAGGGCAGCAACCTTGCCTTGCAGCGCCGAAGAAAGGGCCGGCAGCGGCACGGGGATGCCCAGGAAGTTCTGATTGTAACCATGGCGGTTCCGGTAGTTGCGATCGATCCGGCGACCCTCGGCGCCCTTGAGGAGGTCGGCAGTGGTCAGCGGTAGCTGACCGGCGGGTGCGGTCGCCGCGCTCCCTGGAAGGCGAAATCGAAAGCTCACCTCGAGCGGCAGCGTGAGGGTGGCTGTCGCCAGCGCGCCATCCGGTGCGCTGGGCGAGCTGCTCGCGGTGCTGCGGTGCGCCGCGACGGGCTGCGCTGGATGTACGGGCTCCGGCGAAGGCGCGCGCTGCGGGCTCTCGGACCCATGTCGTTCGGCGTCCTTGACGAGCCCCTCCGCACCGCCGAGTGCGCACGGAGTTCCGTTGAGCACTGGCGCCAGCAGGGCGCGCTTTTCTGGAGTCAAGGAGGGTTCCAGGCGGCGCAGGTGGTCCAAGATCGCCGATATAAGCACGCCCTCGTTCACGGAGATTGGGATCTCGAACCCATCGACCGTGCGCTTCTCAAGATTGGGTACGCACCAGTGGTGCAGACCCACCACCTCCCAGAAGTCATTCATGGCGGGTGAGCCCGACGAGCCCTTTTCGGTATCCGATTCGTAGTGAAGAGTAATCTTTCCTCGTGCGGCCAGGCGATTCTGACGGACCACCACCCGCTTGATATAGCCGCCAGGATGCTGAATGATGTTGATTGGCATTCCCTTGGGGCAGTCTATATCCGCACGGAGCGGAAGGTAACCGAAGCTGGCGAGCTCCTCCGGACCGCTCACCTTTGCGCCCACTGCGACGAGCGCGAAGTCGAGCTCAGCTGCCGTGGACGAGATGAACAGAGTGTCCGGATCGAGCTTGAATCGCGTGGTCTGACACGGCTTGAGGTCGGCAGTTACCTCGAAGTTGAACACGACCTCAGCGCTGCGCGCATGAGCTTCGCTTTGGAGGAGGTGCCAGTTGGTCAGCAGGAGCCCGGGGGCTACCAGAAAGCCCGTCCCTTCGTCGCATTCGCCATCGAGCTGAATATCTATGTGTCCTACGGCCCGAGCGGCCCGGGCGCCTTCGCTGAGGAAGCAGACATTGACGAAGTCGGCGGGTCCGACAACTTTCTCCGCGCCTGTAAGATCTCCCTGGTCGAGCGGCGGATTGTGCTTCAAGATCTTGATCGCGCCATCGCGGGGCGCGCTGCTGTCACGACTCGCAAGGCGCTTCACGTAGCGTTCCACGAGCTCCGTGTTGTTCTCGGCGTTGAGCGGCTTGCCAGCTGAGATTGCCATGCGCGAAGCTTTGCGTTCAGCAGCACTCTCCTTCATCCGCTTGAGCACGATTTCTTTCATGTCGTTCATGGAAAAAGGCATCTCTCGACCTCCTTTACTGGTCCAGGGGAACCTGCATTGAAGCTGTGTTACACGGTGGTATGGGCGTCGCTGGCTGGCTCGTACATGGGTCGCCGCTTGTGCTGTTCCTGAAGATGCGGAAACATCGCGATGAAAAACTCGCTCCAGCCTCCCATGTGCAGCCGCACAAGGTCGTAGCAGTCAGGCAGCCCCTGCGCCTCGGTCAAAGTGCGGGGGTCGGCGCAGCTTATGGACAGCATGTTCGACCCGTATCGACCAGCCGCAAAGCCGATGAGCAGCTGGCGCAGCGTCTCCGGTGGGAAGCTCTCGCGGATGTTGATGTCCACAGGCGCACCGTTCGAAAGGCCGACTCCGATGGGATCGATCGGTGTTGACTGATCGTCGACCAGGCCAGGGGCCCAGGAGGATAGCGCCTCAAAGATGTCATATCCCGTCTCGGAAACAGGCAGATCGATCGGCGTCGAAGCGGCGCTGAAGTCCGATGGCACGGGCTGGCAGGCGCGCCGCCCATCGGCCGAAGCGCCCAGGAACGAGCCAACTCCAGCATAGTCCTCGAACGTGGCGATGCCGGGCGTAATGATGAACTCGAAGGGATGTTCGGAATCGCCGAAGCGCTGCTTGAGTGCCGCCAGCCGCTCTGCAACAGGTCCTGTGGGGCTGTGAAACACCTGGTAGGCGCTCTCGCTGAGATCGCGCACCAGTCGGCGGGCAAACCGGTCGACATCCGCATTCCCGCGCCCAAACTTTGCTCCTTGCAGGGCGTATAAGCGGAGCTTCTTGAACCGCTCTGCCATGACCACGATCCTGTCCTCCCCCATGGTGCTGCTGCAGAATGGCTCCTTCATGTCGTAGCCCCAATCGCAGATCAGGCACTGGGCGAGCTCGGCGAGTGAGAAGACTGCATCCTCGCCGAAGACCATTTGATTGATGGCCCATAGCGAGTCAATCGCCGTGGTGATACCGGACATGAGCGGTGCAAGGAGCTTGTAGCGCGCGCCGCCTGCGCTGAGGTCGCGACCGCGCTCGGTGCATCCCTCGATGAGTGGGGACAGCAGCGGACTCGGGCAAGCGTGGCGCAGGTTCCCATATTTTGCGAACATCGCCGCGTAGAAGTCGACCAGCTTGTAGCGATAGTGCTTGAGGAAGATTCCGTAAAACTGTTCGAAGTTCTTTATCTCCTCAGGAGCCTCTGAGCGATAAGAGGCCTTGAGGCCCATAAGATGCACCGGGCCGGCAGCGGCATAGGTTCGCCCGCGGTTCAGAGTCATCTCAATGGCATCTGGCACGGTGACAAAGGAAAACGCGAACTCCGATTTGCCCATAATGAGCGGCTCGAAGCATCCATCGCAAACCATGTCGCGCGCATCTTTCAAGTCGAGCGCGGCCCCACTTTTCTGCGCGCTCAACCGCAGCCCTTGGACGATCTTTGAGTCATTGATGAGAAATGGATGCGCACCGCCCGACAGGATCGCATCTGTCGCTTCCGCGATCACATCGGGCGGAGTCCGGTCGCTCACGCGGATCGATAAGCATGGCGCGTTCAGCGGCAGCCGGCGGGCCGATCTCAGACACATGCGGGTGACGCTATTGCAGGCGTCTTGCGCGAGCTCGGCTTCGTCCGGCAGGCAGCCGCCCACTGTAACCTGCTGCACCCACTGATTGAGGGCTGCACCCTGCGGAAAATCGCCGCCTTCATACGTGATCGCGCCCGAGCCGCGGGACAGGCGATCGTGAAAGTGCCGACGGTTGAGGATCACCTGTTCATCCAGCTTGATCCAGAAGCAGTCAATCACCTCCTGTGCTGCAGCTTCCGAGATCTCTCCCTTTTCATAAAATGGTGCAAGGAGCAGATCCAGCCGGCCGAGCGATACCGACTCGCCGCTGAGGTGGAAGCAGCAGTGCATCGAGAAGATGAGCTGCGCGGCATCGATAAAGCTCTTCGGAGGCTCGACTGCCAGCCGCTCCATGCGGTTGGCGATCTCGGCCAGGTTGCTCCGATCCTCGGCGGCGCCGAATCTCATCTGCTCAAGGAGCCGGCGCGCGTATTCCCCATACTGACGCAGGTAGATTTGCACGCCTTCAAAGGCATAGATCGCAGACTGATAAAACTCTTTCGACTCCAGGTCCGTCGCCGTGGTCAGGCAGGCGTGCAGTTCCGCGAGCAGGCCGCCCACGCCCTGGGCAAGGAGTCGACGATAGTTCGGCACATTGTGACCGGGAGCGCCAGATTCGTTGAGGCGCAGTGCAAACGCGCGGTCCTGCTCTTCGACGTTGAGGTACCTGATCGTTTCAAATCCGGTTCCCAAGGTGTACTCGGGTACGACGCCGACAATGAGCTCCTTGGGATGAACCCGCAGCATCCCCCACGTTCGTCCAGTCGGCTCGCTGCTGAGCAGGGTGAGCGCCTTGCGTACCGCGTAGCCTTTGCGCTCGGCGATGGAGCGCGAGAGGATGTGACGCTCATCTGAAGACAGATAATCCTTGAGATGACCGAACTCCGGAGTGGGCCGTCGGTGGTACCAGGTGTTGTGCCAGCGGCTGAAGGTGTAGCCCAGGAGCTCGACCACCCTGTCCGTCGGAAGCGGCTGCAGCGAAGCCGCCTTCTCGGTGCGGTTTCCCAGCTGATGCAAATAATCCTTTGTGTTATAAAACATGCGACCGTTCGCGCTGCGAACTTCAAAAAATGCATTCATCGGAACCGTGAGCGCAGCATGCGGCGCTTCCAGCCCAAGCTCCGGTGCGCTCGGCACGTACCAGTAGCTGCCCTGGTCGGCATGTGAGACGGTAAGATGGCGTGACTTGATGTGGCCAGGCTGATCACCGAGCATTCCCTGAAGGACCTTGACGAAGGACCGAAGGGTCTTGGCGTACGACACCTGATAGATACCGTCCTCTTTTCCGAATGTGCTGCTCGTACTGCGAAACGGCTGGCTTTCACCAACGAGGCGATAGTTCACGCCATCCTCGTCGTTGACGCGCACGCACTTGACATGAAAGCGCTCATCGTCGTTGGTAATCATCACGCCGGTATGGTCGCGCCCAATGAGATTCTCGACGTCTATGTCGGCCATCCCGGCGAGCTGCTGCCAGTCGTGGATGAAGCGCTGCGTAAGGCAAAAGCAGCCTCCTTTGTGTTGCGGCAGCTCATCGCCGATGATCGCGCGCGCAGAAAAGCAGACTGGATCCACGGATCCGATCAGCCCGTGCAACATGCGACCGCCGTAAATCCGCCCCCCGTGAAGACTATCACCAATGGTAAACCCGCTCTTGTTCGTGTCGTAAGCGCCGGCCAGCTTATCGAGGATCCAGCGAACGATCTCCTCGGTCTGGCTCTTCTCAAGGGCCTTGATATGGAAGAAGAGCTCCCCGCCAGTCCAGGCGAAGGGAGGATGGGCGGTCTCTAGTATCTTGCGAAGGCTCTCCGCCTCTACGAACAGCTCTCGATCTACGGGCGTCTGCGCCAGCGTCGCCAACCGCGTCCAGAGCGGCACACTCACCGCCAGAGTCACCACCCAGCGGAAATCTTCCCGGCTCGCCGCGTCGGCGAGTTCCCTCGCGAGCTCTCGAAGGGTCGCCAAGCTGACAGCATCTGGACTTGTCAGATGAATCGTGAGGTAGGCTGCATGCTCGGAGAGGAAGGGCATTCCCATCTGTGCATAGCGCAGAGCCAGGTCCTCTCGCGGAGAGGCTCCGAAGGTCCGGGTCTCAGTGACAATCGCCCGATGACAGGAAAGCGCGCGAGCCTGTTGTGCGGATAACATCCTTCCAACCTCCATAAGGGCAGTGCAGCAGAACCAACGGCAACTTCTCGAATTGCCGACGGAGCCAATGTGAAGCAGGGTCTGAGCTTACGAGTGGTGCTAACCAAGATTTGCACGAAGCGTGCCGTCCGATGGCTCCTCGCCGAAGAGTCCCAACTCTGCTGCCCTGAAGGGCCCCCATCCGGTCCTTGCACACGCACGCGGCCCCATTTCCTGCCCCCGGGCAGCAGGTCTGAGTCAGCGCGAAGTTCCCAATCGGTCGCGCAAGGGATGCGGCCCGTGGACACCTGTCCGCAAATCCTGCGCGAATGAGTGGATTCCAGGCGCAAAAACCGGGGGATTCCTCGGTCGCGCTCTCTGACCACTGACCGTGGAAAGACTGAGGCAGGCCTAGGTGCAATGCCAGTGAATTAAGCCTATTTTCCGTCGCTGATAAAGCCTCTCCGCTGGCGGAGAGGCGGCCGAGCGAAGCGAGGCGGTGAGGTGGAGTCCCTTCGCGCTCTTTTAGACGAGCCGTGCTCGTCGGCGCACGAGGGGGTTCGAGGGGAGCCGGGCGCTATCTGTGCAACGAGCTCAAAGGCTCAAATATGCGGTCGCGCTCGGGCTCCTTTTGGTGCCATTCGTAAAGACCGTCGCCTCATCGGATGGGCTCCGTCCAGCACGGCCACGAACATCAGTGAGGTGAGCGGCCCGATGCCGTAAATGGTCTGAAGCCGCACGGCCTGCGCGTCCTGCTGCCCACGGGAGGTAAGCTCCTTGTCCAGCTGCTCGATGCGCTCATTTAACGGTCCCAGCAGCGAACACAGCGGCTCAAGCAGCGCACTGAGTGACTCAGGAAGATCGAGGCGCTCCAGGCGCTTTGTGAAGTTCTCCGGAGCTCCGGTCGCCATCGCGTAGCCTTGCCCCAGAAGGACCCCGCCAATCTGATTGGTCAGCCGCGTTCTGGTCTGCACCAGGGTCTGCCGGACCTGCACAAATGTACGGACCTCGCGCTGCGCATCGCTGAGACGATGCGCGGGCTTGAATGCGCCAAGTTTGCAGGCATTGGCCAGCATGCGCGCGTTGCGCTTGTCGGTCTTAATCTTCTTATCGCGCGTGGCGTACATCGGCGAAAAGCCAGGGTCGGCCACGATGATCTCAAATCCCAGCGACTCCAGATGCCGCGCCACCCACTCCGATGGGGGGCAGGCTTCAATCACTATGCGAGCGGGCAGGTAGCTGCGCAGCACGTCGGCCAGGTCTGGTCGCGAGGTGGGCACGCGTGTCTCGTAGTGGACTTTTCCCTGCTCGTCGAGGATACAGATTTGGGATTGCCTTTTATGCACGTCGATGCCGATAAAGAACATGGCTGGCCTCCACCGTCTTGCGCCAAAGAGCGCGTTTTTCAAACCCTTGTGGAGCTACGGCTACCACGGAAGGTGGTGAGCCAGCCGTTTCATCCCATCTGTGCAAGGAGACTTGCGCTGAATGAACAGAGGGCATCTGGTCCCTGGGTTGGTCCTTTTGCCAATGACCAGGTGTCCTATTCGAGCCTGCGATAGGCGAGGTCCGATCGAGTCGATACCCACCGCGCAACGCCCGGTTCAAAAAGTCAGACGTTAGGCGAGCGCAAAGTCCTATGGCCTAAATAACCAGCTCAAGCGTACCGATTTGCACTCCAGCGCCGCTGCTTTTCCGAACCTCTGCGACGGGTTCGGAAAAAGCCAAGCGCCTTTCTCGACGGAGGCATCAGTCCGACGCGAACGGAGTCAGTCTATGCTGCGTCGTCCATCTGCTACAAGTGTATCTTCTGTGGTCCGCTCACCGTCTATCCCCCCGCCTCGCCCGGACCTCCGCCGTGCCCCCGATCAGCCAGCAACCATGGCTGCCCAGCTCGACCTGACAAAGCCCGGCGAGCGCCAGGCCCACGACCTAGTCAGAAGGTTCTGCACAGGTAGATGGCCGCTGTGGCGTCTGATCGGCATGCGGAGAGAGGGCCTGACTCTCTTCGTCGCCATCGAGTGGTTGCGGGGCCACGCGGATCGGTTCGCACTGGCCGAGGTCGCGCTTGCTCAGGTGGCGATTCGCTGGCGCTCCTGCGCGAGTTCAGCGGCCGCGCGAGCGGCGCTCGACCACGTTGAGATAGCCCCGAGCGCAAAGGCGGTGGCGTGATGCGGCGGGGTAGGCGGCTTGCGCCGAAAGGTAGGCGCCTCGACCCCAAGGTCCATCCGACAACAACAGTTCGCGCGGCCGCCTGGCACAGCATGATGCTGGGCAAGTTCCAGGCGCGCAGAACCTGGGCGCTTCTGGCCAAGCACGCGCTCTTCGAGATTCGCAGGTGCCCGCAGTGCGGGCAGCCGGTACTGAGGTGGAG
>Ga0075163_10009310_pt1 | contig 12898 bp, 9 predicted proteins | sample JI1023141ADNA_FD_71478 | JGI IMG/M metagenome (GOLD analysis project Ga0075163, IMG submission 71478) | Wastewater effluent complex algal communities from Wisconsin, to seasonally profile nutrient transformation and Carbon sequestration -... | ecosystem: Engineered > WWTP > Effluent > Algae...
GCGAGCTGCAACGAAGCCCGCGCCGAAGCGCGCCGCAGCGAAGCGAGCTGCAACGAAGCCCGCGCCGAAGCGCGCCGCAGCGAAGCGAGCTGCAACGAAGCCCGCGCCGAAGCGCGCCGCAGCGAAGCGAGCTGCAACGAAGCCCACGCCGAAGCGAGCCGAAGCGGCTGCAACGAAGCCCGCGCCGAAGCGAGCCGAAGCGAAGCCCGCCGCACCGAAGCCCGCCGCACCGAAGCGCGGAGCGCCGAAGCGCGCAGAAACGTCGGAGCGTGCGGCGAACGCCGCGGCGCTGGCACCCGTCTACGAGGCGCTGTGCGGCTGGTTCGGCGCCGCCGAGATCGATCCGATCGTCGCCGCCACCGATACGGACACCAGCTCCTCGTACCTCCTGATCCGCCGGCTCGCGGGGAAGCTGCCCACGCTGACCGGCCGGCTTGCGCCGGCGGCGGCAGACAACGTGCTGGCGTACCTCCTCGATCCGGCAAACGATCGCGCCATCGAGTACCACCACGACCTCGACGACGATCCGGCTGAGTGGGGCTCGGTCAAACCGATCTACCCGGAGAACTACTGCGATGAGGGACGTGCGGTCTTCGAGGCTGAAAGCTATCCGCGGCTGATCACGCTGCGCGACAAGGCCGTGATCGTCGCGGAGGGGATCAACGGTGAGGGCAACGTGTGGGAGATCGACGCGTCGAAGGCGATCGATCACGGTAGCGTCCGCGAGCTGCTCGCCGACCTACGCGCCCGGATCGCTTGAGGCGAGCCGGCCGCGCACCGAACGTTGCGGCACTCTGCGCGCGCCTACGCCGCCTCGGACGCTCGGATGCTCGGACATTTCCGGTACGCTCGGCCCGTGGCTCCCACGTTCGCACCCGTCACCACGCCGAAGCTCGCGGTGTCGCGCGACGGCGCGCATGCGGTGATCGTCGAGAGTGGTCGCGCGGCCGTGATCCGCGTCGCGGATCGCGAGACGGTCTGCGAGCTCGTCCTCCCAGCGGGCGAGGTCGGCTGGATCGGCGCGGCGTCGCGGCTGCTCGTCGTCGGGGCCGCGGACGCGCACACCGACGTGCGGTTGATCGATCCGTTCGGCGCGCCGATCGACAGCGCGCGCCGGGTCGCCGAGATCCGGCTCGACGGGCCGCTGCGGCTCGGTGGCACCAACGGCTCGCACGCGCTGCTCCTCGGTGCGCGCGGTGCGGCCATCGTGTTCTCCGGTCCTGCCGACGGCACGATCACGCCCTACCAGTTCCTCGCGCGCACGCTGCCCCAGGTGGTCGGCGTCGCCGGCACGCAGTTCGTGGTCGCGCTGCCGGGGACGATCGAGGAGTGGGATCCGGCGAGCCGGATGCCGAAACGCAGGTTGCGCCTCCCCAAGGTCGCGGCGATCACGTCGCTCGGCGGCAGCGAGCGCGTGCTGTGGATGACCACCGCGCAGGATCCGCATCGCCTCGACGTGTTGCCGCTGGTCAATCGCGGGCAACCGAAGGCGCACGAGCTCCCCGAGCCGATCGCGGCCGTCTCCGGTCATCCGAGCACGGACGCCGTGATCTGCCTCGGCGCCGAAACCGGGCGGATCTACGCGATCGACCTCGATGGCCGCATGCGGCCGCGCGTGATCGCGCTGCCCGGGATCGATCGCGCGGAGGCCGCGGCGCTCGTCGTCCGCGGCACGTCGCTGTCGGTGATCGCGGCGCAGACCGGACGGCCGATCGCGACCACGGCGATCGAAGGCGCGCGCGAGGTCGAGGTCACCGCGCCCACCCTGCCGGCGATCAAGAAGGCCTTCACGCCGGTGATGCGCGGCGGGTCCTCGCTGTACGAGGAGGAGGCCCCGGCGCGCCCGCGCACCGTCGCCGAGGCGTTGCGGCGCCCGACCAGCGCGCCCGAGGAGTCGTTCGCGGATCTCGACCAGGCCTCCGATCGCTCGGTCGCGGACCGGCTGCGCAGGCAGCTCGTCGACGAGGCGCCCACCGCTCGCACGATCACCGAGGCGCTGCGTCGCAACGCACCGCCCGCCGAGCCGCCGGCCGCGCGGACGATCACCGAGGCGTTGCGGAGGCAGTCCGAGCCACCGGAGAACCGGTCGATGGGCCCCGTGGCGCGCGAGGCGCCAGCCGAGCACGTGCTCCCCGGCGCTGACCTCGAGCAGACGCTCAGCGTCGACAGCGAGCTGATCCTGCCGCGCCAGCCGACGACGACCGCGTGGTCGGAGGGCGCGGCCGAGCTGATGGCCAAGCTCGCCGCGCTGCGCACGCCCCGCGACGGCGCCCCCGATGCGCCCCTGCGGTCGTCGTGGCGTGACGACGCCGGGGCGTGGGCACGCGCGGTCGCGAGCGGCACGTTCGATCGCGCAGCGCCGAACTGCGCGCCGATCGAGACGGTGCTCGCGCGCTTCGAGCTGCCGGAGAGCCTGCTCCCGGCGCTCGTGCTGCTCTACGGCTCGCACCTCGCCGGCGTGCAGGGCGCGGCGCCGATGGACGTGGCCAAGGTGCTCGGCCGGCGCTGGGACGAGGCGCTCGGCCGCGGCAAGCTCGCCGAGCTCGGGCTCGCGCACTACGCGGACTCGCGCGTGCGCCTCGCGCCGGCGATCCAGCGCGTGCTCGACGAGCTACCGCCGAAGGGCGAGCTCGTCGGTGAGCCCGGCGTCGTCGGGTTGCTCGGCCCCACCGTGCTGGTCTCGCGCGAGCCGATCCGCGTGCTCGGCGTGCGGGTCGTCGAGCAGCTCGGCGGGGCCGTGTTGCTCGGCAGCTACGTCGATGCGGTGGAGCTCGCGCTCGAGGCGCGCGCGCTCGGCGCGATCGCCGTCGGCCAGGTCGACCTCGCGGTCATCCCGCGCCACCCGATCGTCGTCGTCGTCGGCGACGAGGCCGTGGCGGAGCAGATCGACCTGCCCCGCTTCGAGCTCGCGCCAGCGGGTCCCGATCACGCGACCTGACCCACCGTGCCGAGGGCGTAGCCGCGTGCACGCAGCGCCGGCACGAGCATGCGCAGTGTCGTGATCGTGCGCTCGGCGTGGGTGTCGTGGAACAGCACGATGCTGCCCGGCTTCACGCGATCGAGGACGCGCGCGGCCACCTCCCGCGGCGGCCGGCCCTTCCAGTCGAACGAGTTGACGTCCCACAGCACCAGGCGCTTCGCGAGCCGCGCGAACGCCCGCACGGTCCACGGCGAACGACCACCGTACGGCGGGCGCGCGAGCGTCGGCACCTGGCCGGTGGCATCCGCGATCGCGCGATCGGTGGCGCGCAGCTCGCGCTCGACGGACGCCGCCGGCGCGAGCGGCAGGTAGCGATGGCTGTACGTGTGATTGCCGATCTCGTGACCCTCACGCGCGATCCGTGCACACAGCTCGGGGTGCGCGTCGACCCGATCGCCGACGCAGAAGAACGTCGCCTTGACGCCGAGGTCGTCGAGCGCGTCGAGCAGCGCCGGGGTGCGCGCCGGATCGGGGCCGTCGTCGAACGTCAACGCGATGCGCGCCCCCGAGCGCGGGCCGTGTCGCATCGTGTCCATCACCCAGTCGACCGGTCCGCCGTAGCCGCCGTAGCAGAACATGTAGAACACGCCGGCGAGCGCACCGGCGACGAGCACCACCATCGAGCACAGCAGGATCCTCATACGGTCTCCTTCGCGATCCGCGGCTGACGCCGCATCCAGGTCACCAGCAAGGCGGGAACTCCGACGAGCACCAGGGGAAGCACGTGGGCCGCGCGATACGCGAGCGCGACCGCGAGTGCCGGCGGCGCGGCGATGCCTGCCGCCCCGAACACGACGACGATCGCCGACTCCTGCACGCCGAGCTGCGCCGGCGTCACCGGCACCGCGCAGGCGCCGTTGACGGCGAGAAACGCGAGGAGCACGGCGCCGAGATCGACGCCGACGTGCATGCCGTGCGCGACGAGCAACAGCACGCCGACATCGGCGAGGCTCGACAGGAACGCCCACGCGGTGCTCTTCGCGAGCGCGCGACCCGCGCCGGCGTGACGGGCGAGCCGCGAGCGCAACCGGCGCGAGATCATGACGATCGAGCCGGCGAGCGCCGCGGCGACCAGCGCGCCGAGCAAGATCCGACCGAACCACGAGCCGAGCACGGCGTCGGGAGCGATCACGAGCACGGCGACCGCGATCACGGCGATACCGATCGCCTCGGCGATCCGCTCGACGACGTGGACGCGCGCGACCGACAGCAGCGGCATCCCACCGTCCCGCAAGGCGAGCGTGCGCACCGTGAAGCCGAGCGGGCCCCACGCGAGCTGGCCGGCCGCGTGGCTGGCGACGAGGAGCCTCGCCGTCACCCGCCAGGTCGGAGGCGCGACGCCGATGCGCTGGCACTCCTCGACGAGCAACAGCTGCGAGCGCACGACCTTCGCGCCGACCTTGCCGACCAGCATGACCAGCGCGGCGGCGAGGCCGAACACCGGATCGATGTGGGTGATCGAGTGGACGATCGCGTCGGTGTCGAGGTCGCGGGCGAAGTACACGAGCACGGCGAACCCGACGAGGGCGAGGCCCCACTTGAGGAGGCGCGTGCGCGACGACGCAGCGGGAACGGGAATCGTCTCGGGGAGGGTCATGGGGAGGGCACTCATGCGGCGCTCCGAGCGCCTGCGGTGGTCGTGATCGAGGAGGTGGCAGCGCGACGCTGGCGACGGCGCTCGAGCTCGAACAGCGGCGCGAACCCCGCGAGGCGCGACGCGGCGACCGCGTGCTCGTGGGTGTTGGCCGCGGCCAGGAACACGCGGCGCTCCTCGGCGTGGAAGTACTGCGCGGCGTACGCGAGATCGAACGCGCACCGCATGGCGAACTGGTCGCCGAGATCCGCCGCGGTCTCCGCGAACTCGAGGTCGATCAGCGTGACGTTGCCCGCCGCATCGACGAGCGCGTTGCCCGGATGCCCGTCGGTGAGCGTGATCCCCGCGGCATGCGCAGCGCCGACCGCGGCCGCATACGCGCGGATCCGCGAGGCCGCGAAGGCCGCGCCCGCGCGCTCGATCACGCCGGGGAGGGGCTCGCCCTGGACGTGCTCGACGAGCAGCAGCCCGGCGTCGCGGTTCGCGGCGAGTACGCGCGGCACGCGAACCCCGGCGGCGTGCAGCACCGCGAGCGCGCGCGCCTCGCGACCGATCCGCGCCGACGCGGCCACCGCACCGTACGGCTGCGGCCCGACCCAGCGCGCGGCGAGCGCCAGCAGCGTGCCCTCGGCCAGCGCCTGCTTGAGGACGACGGTGCGGGTCGCGAAGCAGATCCGATACACCGCATTGCTGCGGCCACCGCCGAGGCGCTCGATCGCGAGCGGCCGCTCGTGCACGCCGAGCTGCGCGAGCGCGGTCGCCGCCCGATCCGCCTCGAGCCGGTTCCGAGAGATCGCGCCTGCGAGACGCGTCGCGGCGGCGAGGGGTGCGAGCAACGCGCCGACGGCCGCGACCTGCAACAACGAAGAGATCATGCCGGTCGCAGGTGCGACCGATGTGCCGCCCGTTCGTCGAGGAGGTTCGCGGACCTACGAGGCGAACCAACCTGGCACTGGTTGGACCATGACGTTCACCGGTGACGCTTCACCATCCATCGAACACGCGCTTCACGCGCGTTTCACGTCGCCGCCGTGCGGACTTCACCCGCCGCGCTTCGCTCGCGTCCTGCGGGACGGAGGTCGGGATCCATTCGATCTCTGCGAGACCTCTGCCTCCCATGCGGCTAGGGGATGGAACGAGGGAGTCGAGCACGCGGTCGATAACGATGGAATCGAACCACGCAGGTGGAGAACGCAGCAAAGACGCGATCCGACGCAGACAGCCCGGCCAGTCTGAGGGAACGCGCAAACGCCGAAGGGTGAAGCACGGACCGCTACGGATCGCCCATCGCGTCGTCGTCGTCACTCGCGGGCGCGACCTCGAGCAACTTCCAGCTGCCCTGATACGTCAGCTCCACCGTCGCCCGCAGCGTCGGCGAGCCGATCTCGTCGGTGACCCCGCGGCCGACGCGCACGCCGATCGTCCACGCCGGCCGCGGCCGGCTGATCACGCCGGCGCGCAGCTCGACCGGCGCCGGCCCGCGCGCGACGCCGACGTCGTCGCCGATGATCGCGGAGGCCTCCGCCGTCAGCATCACCTGCTGCTCGCACCACAGCGGCCGGATCGCCGGCAGCGGGACGGCGATCCCCACCGCGGCGAGGCTCTCGTTGCCGAGCGAGCGATCGCCGATCAGCACCTCCTGCCCGCGCAGGCGCAACCCGGCGCTCGCCGCCAGCACGATGCCCGGCCCGACGGTCGCGCGCGCGATCAACCGCCACGCCACGCTGACGCCGGGGTCGCCCGCGAAGTCCTGCTGATCGCCGGTCGGCACCGCGAGATCGCCGCGCACGAACAGCGCGACGTGCGGCTTCGTCATCACGCGGATCCGCGCGCCGATCCGCAGATCGCCCGGTACGTAGCGATCGAGCCGGCGCTCGTCCCCGGTACCACGCAGCCGCGTGCCGAGCTGCCGCGAGCCCGCCCACCGCGCGTCGAGCACGACGGACTCGCCGAGGGAGAGAGCGCCGCCGAGGATCACGGACTGGCGCCGGCGCACCGGCTCGCTGGTCCCGCCACCCGGCAGCCCGAACGAGATCGGCGCCTCGAGCCAGCTCCCGGCGAGCGTCACACCCCACCCCGCGACCGGCGCCCCACCGTCGAAGCCGAGCTCGGTGCGACCTGCGGGTGCGTCGCCGCGATCGACCTCGATCTCCGTCGGCGCCTCGCGCGGTGCGTCGGCGAACGCCGTCGACGACACCAGCGCGATCGCGAGCGCGGCCCTGGTCATCCCATGATCCGCGCGCCGAGCTCGTAGACCCGCGCCGCCGGCATGTGGCGATAACGGGTCACCTGCACGCGCAGCTGCGCGACCTGATCGATGACGTCGCGCCGCGACGCACCCTTCGCGAGCATGCCGCGGGCGCGCTCGACGATCGCGTTGCGCGCCGCCTTCGGGTGATAGACGAACGTGCGTCCGAACCGGACCTCGCCGCCGACGCCCACCAGGCGAAGCTCGGCGACATCGCCGACCTCGACCCCGTGCAGCGAGCGCGCTTCGTCGACGGCGAACACCGCACCGCCGAGCAGATCGAGGAGCTCGACCTTGCCACGCGCGACGTGGCGAACCTCGAACAGGCTGCGCTGCGACGTGATCAGCGCGCCGACCGCAGCGCGCTTGGGATCATCGACGGCGAGCTCGCGATAGGTGCGCGCCGCCGGAGGCACGCCGCCCTCGCCCACGCGCTCGATCACGTACCACTCGACGAACGCCGCGCTCCACGCCTCCCACAGCTCGTCGTCGAGGTTGACCTTGCCGCGCCGCTGCTCGTACTCCTTGCGCGCGCTCGCAGCGGCGGAGGTATCCGAGGTGTGGGTCGCGTAGAGCTCCTCGATCACTTCATCGAGCAGAGCCGCCGGAGTCATCGACGACTCATCGCCTGGCCTTGACCAGGTAGTCGCGGAAGCGCGCGAACAGATAGCTCGCGTCGTGCGGCCCCGGGCTTGCCTCGGGGTGGTACTGGACGCTGAAGATCGGCTTGCCGGCGACGGCGATGCCTTCGTTGCTGTGATCGAACAGGTTCTCGTGGGTGACGTGGACGCCCGACGGCAGCGTCTCCGGATCGACGACGAACCCGTGGTTCTGGGACGTGATCTCGACCTTGCCGGTGGTCTTGTCGAGCACCGGGTGGTTCCCGCCGTGGTGACCGAACGACAGCTTCCGCGTGGTGGCGCCGAGCGCGAGGCCGAGGATCTGGTGGCCGAGGCAGATGCCGAACACCGGCTTGCCGGACGCGCAGAGCTCCTTCACGGCCTGCACGCCGTACGTCACCGTCGCCGGATCACCGGGACCGTTCGACAGGAAGAAGCCATCGGCGCCGAGCGCGAGGGCGTCCTTCGCCGACGTGGTGGCGGGCACCACGGTGACGCGACAGCCGATGTCGCGCAGCTGGCGAAGGATGTTCTCCTTGATGCCGAAGTCGTACGCGACGACGTGGTGCGCGATCGGCGGCGTCGGGATCGCGCGGCCATCGTCGAGCGCGCGCCAGCTCGGCTCGGTCCACTCGAAGCGCTCCGCGCAGGTGACGCGCGGGACCAGATCGAGCCCGTCCATCACGGGCGCCGCCTGGACGCGCTTGATCACCGCCGCCAGCTCCGAGACGTGCGGCGTGATCGCGCCGCGCATCGCGCCTTGATCGCGCAGCACGCGGGTCAGCGCGCGGGTGTCGATGCCGTCGATGCCGGGGATGCTCGAGGTCGCGAGCATCGCGTCGAGCGAGCCCTCGGAGCGCCAGCTCGCCTCGAGCGGCGACAGCTCGCGGATCGCGAAGCCCGCGCACGATAGCTTGCCCTTCGCATCGAGGAGCCGGGTCGACTCGCAGTCCTCGCGGTTGACGCCGACGTTGCCGATCTGGGTCGCGGTCATCACCACGATCTGACCGCAGTACGACGGATCCGACAGGATCTCCTGGTAGCCGGTGATCGACGTGTTGAACACGACCTCGCCGATCGACTCGACACGCGCACCGAAGCCTTCGCCGCGAAACGTCCTGCCGTTCTCGAGCACCAGCGCAGCCGGCCACCTCATCACTTCAATCTCCCATCGAGGTCGTAGACGACGCGGCCTTCGACGAACGTCATCACCGCGCGCCCGGCGAGCGTCTGGCCCAGGAACGGGGTGTTCTTCGACTTGCTGGCGATCGTGTCGTAGTCGACCGTGTACGGCCGCTCCGGGTCGATCACGCAGAGGTCGGCGACGTTGCCGATGCCGAGCCCACCGCCCGGCAAGCCGAACGCGCGCGCCGGCCCGCCGGTGAGCGCCGTGATCGCGCGCTTGTCGTCGAGCGTGCCCATGCGGACGAAGTCGAGGATCAGCGGCAGCGCGGTCTCGAGGCCGAGCATGCCCGGCGCGGCGCACTCGAACTCGACGTCCTTCTCGACCGGCGAGTGCGGCGCGTGATCGGTGGCGATGCAGTCGATCGTGCCGTCCATCAGGCCCTCGAGGAGCGCCTCCTGATCGGCGGCCGTGCGCAGCGGCGGCATCACCTTGGTGCGCGTGTCGTAGTGCGAGCACGCCTCGTCGGTCAGCGCGAGGTGGTGCGGCGTGACCTCGCAGGTCACCGGCAACCCGCGGCGCTTGGCATCGCGGACCAGCGCGACCGTGCGGGCCGTCGACACGTGCGCGACGTGGTAGCGCGCACCGGTCCACTCGACGATCTCGAGATCGCGCGCGACCATCGCGCTCTCCGCACACGCGGGCTGCCCGCGGATGCCGATGCGCGTCGACACCGCGCCCTCGTTCATCGCGCCGCCCTCGGAGAGATCGAGATCCTCGGCGTGCTGCACGACCGGCAGATCGAAGGTGCGCGCGTACTCGAACGCGCGGCGCATCAGCCCGGCGTTCATCACCGGGCGACCGTCATCGGAGATCGCGATGATGCCGGCTTCCTTCATGTCCGCGATATCCGCGAGCGCCTTGCCCTCGAGGTTCTGCGTGATCGCGCCGATCGGCCGCACGCGCACCAGGCCGACCTCGCGGGCGCGCCGCACGATCACCTCGGTGACGGTGCGCTGGTCGTTGACCGGCTTGGTGTTGGGCATGCAGCAGATCGTGGTGAACCCGCCTGCGGCCGCGGCGCGCGTGCCGGTCTCGATGTCTTCCTTGTATTCCTGACCCGGCTCGCGCAGGTGCACGTGCAGATCGATCAGGCCCGGGACCACCCAGAGGTCCGTGACGTCGATGATCCGGCCGCCGGTCAGGCCTTTCCCGATCTCGATGATCCGGCCGTTCGAGATCCGGATATCTCCCGCTACGTCGAGCGGCTTGCCAGCAGCGGGATCGAGGATCCTGCCGCCTCGCAAGACCAGATCACCGGGGTCCATGGCTGCCGGGTGTAGCAGCCGCACGAGGTGTCGTAAAGCCTCAGCGGCACGACGTCTTACGCAGATCGACCAGGGTCGTAACCCCCGTTTTGCAGATGGTCTCCATCGACGTCACCATCTGCGGAGTCTTCTTCACGACGCGGTTCCAGCCCTCGATCATCGTCTCGTAGCGCTTCCGCTGCGCCATGCGGATATCCGCCTTGATCCGGCGGCAGCCGGCGAGCTTCTCGATCTCCGCCTTGTAGTCCTCACAGATCGGCGGCAGCTGGAGGTCTTCGTCGGCCGCCGAGCCCGACCCCGATCCCGAGCCTGCCGCCACGGGCTTGGGATCCGTCGTCGGATCGACCGCCGGCTTCGTGGGATCGACGGTCGGATCCACGGTCGGATCCACCGTCGGCGTGGTCGGGGTCTCGGCGACGGTGGGCACCTCGCGCGACTTGACGTCCTCCGCGATGATCGCGGACAGGTGCTTGTCGAGCTTCTCGGCCTGGTCGACGGTGAGCTGCTTCGCGCAGCTCTTGCTCGGGCCGGTCGCATCCTCGAAGCACACGATCACCTCGTCAGGCCACGCGTCGTCGGTGCAGTGCTGGCTGACCGCCTTCTCGAGCCGCGCGAGCGCCGAGGCTCCGACCTTCTTGGTCTCGAGGTCGGCCTTGCTCGCGCCGATCATCGCCTTGCTCGCGGTGGCGCAATCACCCGGGCGCTGGATCGCAGGCGCCGACGCGAGCAGCCAGCGGCCCTCCGACTCGTGGAGCATGATCTTGTAGGTGCGGTCGCGCGCCGGCTTGTCGCCGAACTTCACCTTCACGTTGAGATCGTGCTCGTGCATCGCGATGTCGTGGGTCAGCTTGCAGCCCTTCGCGATCTCCTTGCCCTTCTCGAGCGTCAGCGTCTTGGGCATGCCGAGCTTGACGACCTCGACGCTCAGCCCCTTCGACTTGCCGACGAGCTTGCCGAGCATCTCGCGCTGATCGGCGAGGGCCTTCGGCAGGTCGAGCTTGATCGCGCCCTCCTCGCACTCCAGCGTGCTCTGGTTGTGCTCGGTCGCCATCAGCGCGACCAGGCGATCGACATCGCCGGCGGTCAGCGCGGCGATCGTCTCGCTGGTGACCTCGTCGGCGGAGGCCAGGCCTGGCTTGCTGCCGCCGCCCTTGCCGATCACCACCGCGATCACGATGCCGGCGATGATCGCGACCGCCGCGACCCCGCCGATCAGGAGGCCACGCCTGGACGAGCCCGCGACCGGCGCCTGCTCCACCGACGTGGCCGGCGGTGGCGTGTAGCTCGGATACCCGCCCGGGCCGTACCCCGGCTGCTGGGGCGGCTGCTGCGGAATATGCGGCTGCTGCTGCATCGGCGCCGGCGGCTGCTGCACCGGAGGCTGTTGCATCATCGGTGGCGCACCGCTCTGCGATTGCGCACGCGGCTGCGCGGCGGTGGCCGAGCCGCCGAACCCACCGCCCTGCGGAGGTGCGTACGCCCCGGGCCCGAACTGCGACGCCCCGGCCGAGCCGCCGAACTGACCGGCGCCGAACTGCGAGGGCCCGTGGCCGCCGGCGGCCGTCGCCGAGCCGCCGAACCCGGCGTTGGGAGCCTGATACACACCCGGGGGCTGCGACGGGGTTCGCCCGAACACGTCGCCCGGTGGTTGCGAGGGGGACCGCCCCGACACGTCCGTCGGTGGCTGCGACGGGCTGCGCGCCGGCGAGCTCGACGCCGCGGAGCCGCCGAACGCCCCGCCCGAGGTCGCGACCGGCCGTTGCTGGGCGAGGCCCGACGTCTGCTGCACGGGCTGTTGCGGTGGCCCCGCCGGGATCACCGTGCCGCAGCGATCGCACGCCCACGCGCTCTGCTCGGCGACCCAGCGCAGGGTCCATCCGCAACTCGGACAGGGATGCGTCGTCGACATCGAGTCAGCCGAGACTATCTCACGACGCGCGTCGAGGCACGCGTCCGACGGTCAGCCCGCTTGCACTCGACGTGCAAGCCAGTCCGCGAGGTCCTTCCTCGGAACCTCGTGCTCCTGCTTCACGCGGAGCTCCTTGATCTTGACGACGCCCGCCTCCTGCTCGCGCGCGCCGAACAGCACGGCGAACTCGACGTTCGCGCGATCGGCGTACTTGAACTGCTTCGCGAGCTTGTCCTCGCCGCCGTAGACCTCGACGTTGAGCCCCTTGGTGCGCAGCTCGGTCGCGATCGCCGCGTACTCGCCCGCCAGCTTCGCCTCGACATGGAGGATGATCACGTCGGCGATCGCGCTCTTGGTCGCCTGGATCAGCTTCGCCTCGAGCAATTGATAGAACAGCCGCGTCGCGCCGATCGAGATGCCGACGCCCGGCAGCTTCGACTTCGAGTAGTGCCCGGCGAGGTTGTCGTAGCGCCCGCCGCTGCAGATGCTGCCGATGCCGGGGTGATCGTCGAGGAACGTCTCGTAGACCGTGCCGGTGTAGTAGTCGAGTCCGCGCACGATCGCGAGGTTGAGCTTGCAGCGCTCCGGCGGCACCCCCAGCGCGATGGTGCCCTCGTAGACCTTCTCGAGCTCGGCGAGCCCCTCGGTGAACGCCGGCGTCGGGTTCTCGAACTGGTGGAGCGCCGCCAGCACCGCGGGCGAATCGCCGGCGTGGGCGGTCAGCGTATCGAGCAACCGCGACACCGTGACCTGCGGGATGCCGAGCGTCGCGAGCGCGTCCTCGACCTTGACGCGATCCTGCTTGCCGAGCCGGTCCACCTCGTGAAGCACCGGCGCCTGCAGCTCGTCGGTGATCTTGTAGCTCTCGAGGATGCCGCGCAGCAGCTTGCGGTTGTTGACGTAGATCGTGAACGGCCCGAACGCGAGCTCGTCGAACACGCCGTAGATCACGGCGGGCATCTCGGCGTCGTACGCGTGGGACAGCGAGTCCTTGCCGATCGCGTCGATGTCGCACTGATAGAACTCGCGATAGCGGCCCTTCTGGTTGCGCTCGCCACGATAGACGCGCTGGATCTGGTAGCGCCGGAACGGGAAG
>Ga0075163_10009312_pt1 | contig 12898 bp, 14 predicted proteins | sample JI1023141ADNA_FD_71478 | JGI IMG/M metagenome (GOLD analysis project Ga0075163, IMG submission 71478) | Wastewater effluent complex algal communities from Wisconsin, to seasonally profile nutrient transformation and Carbon sequestration -... | ecosystem: Engineered > WWTP > Effluent > Algae...
TCCTGGCGGCGCAGGCCCAGAAGCACGTCACCCACAACGAGGCGCTGCGAATTCTCGACGGACTCGTCCAGCTCTCCGTCCTCGACCGGGATCTGACCGCGCCGCCCGGTTCGCCCACCGATGGCGACCGCTACCTCGTCGCCTCGGGCGCCACCGGTGACTGGGCAGGCTGGGACCTGAACGTGGCGCTCTGGACGGACGGCGCCTGGCTGCGCCTGCCGCCTCGGACCGGCTGGCGCGCGTGGGTCGAGGACGAGGGCCTGCTGCTGGTCTACGACGGTGCAGCCTGGATCGGTACCACGCCCTCGACGCTACAGAACCTTGCGCTCCTGGGGCTAGGCACGACAGCGGATGGGTCGAACCCGTTCTCGGCCAAGCTCAACGTCGCGCTCTGGACGGCGAAGACCGTCGCCGAGGGCGGCACCGGCGATCTGTTTTACACCATGAACAAGGAGGCCGCGGGCGACGATCTCGGCCTCACACTCCAGACCAACTTTGTCACCAAGGCGCTGGTGGGGCTTTTCGGGTCGGACCGCTTCCGGCTCGCGGTCTCCGCCGACGGCAGCACCTTCTTCGACGGGCTGAGCGTCGACAACGCCACCGGCATCGTCGACCAGCCCCAGCTGCCGCGGTTCAAGGCCTGGACGAACTACGACAACTACGTCGGCGTCGGAACCTGGACGAAGATTGGCCTGAACAACACCGACTACAACGATCAGGGCGCCTTCGACGCCGCGAACAACCACTTTGTGGCCCCGGTCGACGGCACCTACCTCTTCGGCGCGACGCTGCTCTACAAGATCAACGCCAGCGCCACGGCCCGCATGCGCGGGCGGCTCGTCCTGAACGGGACGACCGAAATCCGCGGCTCCCTCGGCGAAAGCTCCGCCACCCACGTCTCGCTCGCCACCGCCATCTGGCTGCAGACCATGGTCCCGCTCACCGCGGGCGATACCGTCGAGCTTCAGGGGTATTTCCGGGTCGCGGACGGCTACTTCGCGGCCGACCACACGTCCTTCTGGGGCTGCAAGGTTGGGTGACCTGCGGAAGGAGGATCCGATGAACCCACCCCGATCCGAGGGCTTCGTGCGGATACCCGACGCCGAGTTCGAGGCCATCCTGACCCGCGCGGCCGAAGAAGGCGCGAAACGTGCGCTGGCCGATGTGGGCCTCGACGGCGACGAGGCCGCGCTCGACATCCGCGATCTGCGCTCCTTGGTCGACTGCATCCGGCTGGTGCGCCGCACCGCCATGCAGACCGCCGTCCGCATGATCACCACCGGCGTCATGCTGGCGCTGCTCGCCGGGATCGCGATCAAGCTGAAGATCTTCGGCGGCGGCCCGTAGCCGCGCCCCATCCCCATTCATCAGCCCAACCGCACCCGCCCTCGAGGCGGATTTTTCGTTTTCGGAGGACTCCATGACGAAGACCTTCCACAGCCACTGGCGCGACGTGCCCGAGGGCACCTGGCGCTGGCCGAATTTCTCACCCGCCGAAATCGCCTGTCGGGGCACCGGCAAGCTGCTCGTCAACGAGCCCGCGCTCGACAGGCTGCAGGCGCTGCGCGACCGGCTGGGCAAGCCGCTGATCGTACGCTCGGCCTATCGCAGTCCCGAGCACAACCGCGCGGTGGGTGGAGCCAGGGCGTCGAAGCACATGGACGGCACGGCGTTTGATATCGCCATGGCGAACCACGACCCGGTGGCCTTCGAGGCTGCGGCGCGCGAGGTCGGGTTCCTCGGCTTCGGCTTCTACCCGCGCTCGGGGTTCATCCATGTCGATCTCGGGCCCGCACGTCAGTGGGGCGAGCGCTTCCCGGTCCGGGCGACTGCCTTCGCCGAAGAATCGCCACCAGCGCGCGAGGTTTTGGCCGCCAGCCGCACCATGAAGGGTGGAGGGGCGGCTGGTGTGGCGACGCTGGGTGCCGCGGGTGTTGAGGTGGCGCAGAGCGTCCTCGCCGAGACCCAGACCGCGATCCTGCCGCTCGTGCCGTATCTCGACACCCTGCGCTGGGTGTTCATCGCGATGGCACTCGGTGGCATCGCGGTCACCATCTATGCCCGCCTCGATGACTGGAAGCAGGGCCGGCGGTGATCGCCGGGCTCCTCACCGGGATCGCGGCCAGCCCGTGGGTGCGGGCGGCGCTGCGTCACGGCGTCATCGCAGTCGCGATCCTTCTGTTCCTGCTGTCGCTTCGGCGGTCTGGCGAGCGAGCGGGACGCCTCGCCGAACGCCTTGAAACCATGGAGAAGGCCAATGATGTCCAACGCCGGATGCTGGAAGTGGCGGCTCGCCGTCCTCGCGATCACCACGAGCTTGCTGAACGGCTGCGGGACGGTTCGTTCTGAGGACGGCAGGCTCGCGACGTGCCCGCCCGTGGTCGAGTATGGCCGGGAGTTCCAGGCGCGGGCAGCCGAGGAACTGGCCCGGCTACCGGAGGGATCAATGATCGCGGAAATGCTGAGCGAATACGCTGTCACGCGCGACCAGGCGCGCGCGTGCCACTGAAAACCGGACCGGGCAGTGGCATTGAAGGAAGCGCCAGACGCCTCGACCGCAGGGCACCGCCCGGCCAATCTCAAAGATTCACGATGTAAAAAAGCGGCAGGGCGACAATGGCAGTTGCGGCGCCACATGTCGCGTGCGGAAATGGGCACAAATGTTCACCAAGCGTGAGCCTGTCACACGTTACGGCCGCACGGCGCCATGGTGCCATAGATCGCGATGAATTCAGGTCGAATCGACCTGAATTCATAAGCGCGATCGATTCCAAAGAGATAGAGCAGGATGCGGGCGGAAAACCGCTTCACACTTTTCCTCATCCCGCTCTAGTGCCAGGGAATGTCTGACACACCTGCTGCTTCCGGCATGATCTGGTCGATTTGGACATCCGCGCACGCAAATCGAATTTTTCCTGTCCGCAAGTTTGATCCGTCCGGGGGCGACCTGCGTAATGACGATGGAGGGTACGGATATTGTCCTCTGCGAAACACTACTTGACACAATGGAGAAACGGAATGCTACGCAAGTTTCTGATGGGGGCTGCGGCAACGACCATGCTGGCAGGTGCCGCCATGGCGCAAGATGCGACCTCGGACATTGTTGATACGGCAGTTGCCGCGGGCGATTTCACGACGCTGGTTGCTGCGGTTCAGGCGGCCGGGCTGGTGGACACGCTGAAAGGTGAAGGTCCCTTCACTGTCTTAGCGCCGACGGACGCGGCCTTTGCGGCCCTTCCCGAAGGGACCGTGGACACGCTGCTGAAGCCGGAAAACAAGGATCAACTGGTCTCGATCCTGACCTATCACGTGGTTCCGGGTGCGGTCATGTCTTCGGATCTGACCGAGGGGATGTCGGCAGCCACGGTTCAGGGCGGCGAGGTGACCTTCACGCTTGATGGCGGCGCGAAAGTCAATGACGCCAACATCACCACGGCCGATATCGCGGCCTCGAACGGAGTGATTCATGTCATCGACGCGGTGATCATGCCTCCTGCCAACTGAGGCGAATGGCACAGTTGATCATATGTAAACCAGATAGACCCCGGCTGTATCAGCCGGGGTAGCGTTTTATAGCGATCAGCCGCGGCTGGATTTGGGGATGAACCGGTCGAACATTGCGAGCATGATGATTCCCGCGCCGCAGATCATGGCGATCAGCCAGTCGCCGGCGCCCGCATTGGCCACAATGACGCCGAACAATGCCCAGATGACACCGGCGCGATAGGACCAGACGTGCGGACGGACGAAGGCGACCGCAACAGCCGCAATCAGGACGCAAATGATCAGCGCAATGGCGGCTGTTCGCGGCGGCAATATGCCATATCCCGTCGCTACCACCGACAGGGCGACCCCTGATGCAGCCGTCAGCCAGCCGGTGTATAGCCCGATGGGTGCCCATTCGCGCCAGCCGGGCCCGACCCGCAGCATCGCCATGATCGCAGCCGCCGCCATCACCAGGATCATCGCCGTGGCGATCGATGGGGAACGGAGGGCAGCCTCGATCCAGAACACGCCGATGAACAGGCTGATGCCAAGGGGCCAGGCAGCGCGCCCCCAGCCCGGCATGGTTTCAGGGCGCCAAAGAGCCCATACCGAGGCAAGAATCAGCCCCAAATAGATCAGCCCCCAGATTGAAAAGGCCCATCCAACGGGTTGGGCGGGCCAGCGGTCCACCTGCACGGGAAAGCTTTCCGTGTAAAAGCCGCCAAAGCCATTCGACAGGACGGGCGAAACGGCGAAACCCACAGCCAACAGCAGTATGATGATCCTTGCGTTGCGGTCATTCATTTCAGGTCTCCGATATGGTGGCGCGAAACTGTGCCAAGGCCGCCAGCGCGGCATTGCGCCCCTTGGCCAGCATGGATGGGGGACCGGGGAGCCAAGGTCCGCGGTTCCACGCCGGTGGAATGCTTTGCAGCCAGACCTCAGCCGCTGGGTAAGAGGCACCGTCAAATCCAGCAAGCCAGCGCCGGCGATAATCGCCCTGAGGGTCGTATTGTTCCGCCTGCCTCTCGGGGTTGAAGATGCGGAAATAGGGCGCCGCATCGGGGCCGCAGCCCGCCACCCATTGCCAGTTCATCGCATTGGCGGCCGGGTCCCAATCGGTCAGGCAATCGGCGAAATGCGCCAGCCCCACGCGCCAGTCGATCAGCAGATGCTTGGTCAGCCAGCTTGCAACCACCATGCGCACGCGGTTGTGCATCCGGCCCGTCAACCACATCTGGCGCAATCCGGCATCGACCAGCGCCACCCCGGTTTCCGCCCGCTGCCAGCCGATCAGCTCGGGGGCGTCTTTGCGCCAGGGAAAGCCCTCCCATTCGGGACGGCAGCAGGCAACCGGCATCTGCGGGAACTCGATCAGCAGATGCCAGGAAAAGTCGCGCCAGATCACTTCGGACAGGAACTTGCCGATGCCGGCTGCGTGTTCGGGCGACACCTCGGCCCTCAGCATGGCTCTGGCCCAGACCACGCGTGGACTGATTTCTCCCACCGCAAGATGATCGGAGAGGCCGGAAGTCGCGTCGAGATCGGGGCGATCACGCCCGCCGGGATAGGCAGAGGCTCGGTCGAGAAAGTCGTCCAGCCGGGCAAGCGCGGCGCCTTCGCCCGCAGGCGGGGCAAACTGCTCCAAGGCGGCGCGGCCACGGTGCAGGTCCGGAGCGAGATCCAATTTCAGTGGATCAAGCCCCTGAAGCGGCTCGGTGCAAGCTGTGATCCGCCGCGGCGCGTCAGCGGCGGGCCGATCGGGGCCGAGCTGCCGCACTGCCCGCGCAAAGGGGGAATAGACCCGATAGGCGCCCCCATTGCCTGTTCGGATCGCCCGGGGGTGCACCAGAAGATGGCCCGGATGCAGGACCAGCTCGGCACCCGCAGGCCGCAGGGCCGCCCGCATGCGGCCTTGCAGCGTCCGCATTTCGGATGTGGGCCAGTCGGACTGGTGCAGCCTGCGCACTCCCAGCCGCTTCATCAACGGTGGCAGGATCTCATCCGCCTCGCCGCGCAGGATCGTGATGCCCTTGCCGCCGGTGCGTTGCCGAAGGGTCGCATCCAGCGATTGCAGCGCGCGCATCAGCCGCCAGCGGCTGGCCGCGCCCTGCGTCATGGTCAGCCGGTCGATGATGAAAACCGGCAGTAGTGGACCATCGGCAATGGCGGCCTGAAGCGCGGGGTTGTCATGCAGACGAAAATCACGGGTCAGCCAGAGGATGCCGGGCGCCGTCATTCAAGCCGCCGCATCCGCGTGGTCAAGCGTCACCTGCACCACATCGCAGCGCCCTGTGGCAAAGGCAGCGGCGCAGCCCTCCAGATAGAACTGCCAGCCGCGCAGGAACGCGTCACCATAGCCAAGCCGCTCGATGCGCGGGCGCTGTTGCATCATCCTCTCACACCAGATCCGGCAGGTGCGGGCATAATCCGGGCCGAAAGCGTGGCTGTCTTGGACGCGCAGCCCGGCCTTTGCGGCCTCATGGACGATGATGGCGGAACAGGGCAGCATGCCGCCGGGAAAGACATGCTGACGGATGAAATCCGAGCGGCGGCGATAGACCGAAAACTCGGCATCCGGCACGGTGATCGCCTGCAAGACCGCCCGCCCACCCGGTGCCAGCCGCGCCTTGAGGGAGGCGAAATAGGTCGGCCAATAGCGTTCTCCCACCGCCTCGATCATCTCGATCGACACGATGTTGTCAAAGCTGCCCGTAACCTGACGGTAATCCTGAAGCCGCACCTCGGCGCGGCCATCCAGCCGGGCATCGGCATAGCCCTTTTGCGAGGGCGACAGCGTGATCGCGGTCACGTCATGGCCGTGATCCGCAGCAGCTTCGGCGAACCCGCCCCAGCCGCAGCCGATTTCCAGCAGGCTTTCGCCCGGTGTCAGTTGCGCCAGGATGCGCGCATTCTTGCGGGCCTGAGCGCGCGGCAGATCATCGCCTTCACCAAACAGTGCCGAGGAATAGGTCATGCCGGGATCAAGCCACAACTGGTAGAACTCGTTCCCCACATCGTAATGCGCGCGGATATTGCGCCGCGATCCGCGCAGGCTGTTTGGCCGCATCAGCCGGTCGACCAGCCGCATCCGCAACGTCTGGAACCGCCCCGGCTCTCCCCAACCGGCCCGAAGGCCAAGGTTGCGCAGGGCCAGCGACAGCGTCCCCTCCAGCGTCTCGCTGTGCCACTCGCCGGCGATCCAGCCTTCGCCCAAGCCCACATCGCCGCGCAGCGCCAGACGCGGAAGCAGCCGCCAGTCGCGGATCTGCAAGTCCGCCTCGGGGCCGGCACTGCCAAAGCGGTGGCGCGTGCCCTCGGGCGTGGTAAGGGTCAGGATGCCATCGCCGATCCCTTCAAGGGCGGAAAGAAAGCGGGACTTGAGGGAGCGTGTCGCAAGGCTCATCGACTGATTTCCTGATCGGGTGGGGTGGGAACGCGGCGATAGGCAGCGCCTTTGAGTTTCAGCCGCAGCGCGTGCCAATAGATCTGGGCAATCACCCGCAGCGCACCGCCCGGCCGGCGAAAACTTGTTGCAAGAACCCCAAGGGTGGTCAGCGGCACCAGGCGCCCTGTCATCGCGGTGTCGATGCCGCCCGCGCCGTCCTGTTGTGCGATGCGGATGGCGATGCGGTCGGGGTGCAGGGCAAAGCGGAAATGATACTCCCCCGCCACGTCCTGAAAGGGCGAGACGTGAAACACCTTGCGCGCGGTCAGTTCCGTTTCAGCGGTAATCGGCGCAAGGTCGGGGCGGGCCAGCAGATAACTGTGGCGTTGGCCGAAGGTGTTGTTGACCTCGGCAATCGCGGCGATCAGCGCGTCGCCCTGGATCAGCATCCAGAAGCTGACTGGGTTGAACCAGTAGCCCAAGAAACGTGGCTGCGTCACCAGCACCAGCACCAGCCCCGGACGGCGGGCGATCCCGGCCGCGCCGAACTGCGCCCAGGCCCAGTGGGCGCCGGTGCCCGCGCCACGCGGGCCGCCGTGGTCGGAGTCGTAAAAGGCGATCAGGCCAAACCTGTTATGCCCCATCAGCCGGGGCGGGTGAAAATGTTCAGGCGCCAGCAGCAGATGATCGGCATGGGTACGGAATGTGTAGCGCAGGGCACCGCGCCGGGCATGGGTCACCAGCGCGGGCATCGCCAGCACCTCACCCGCCTCAAGCCGCGCGGCGAGAGTCATGGCAGCACCGCCACAGGCAGCAACCGCCGCGCGATGCGCATGGCGCTGGCAAAGCCGTCTTCGTGAAAGCCGTTGCGCAGCCATGCTCCGGCAAACCAGGTGTTGCGATTGCCCTGCATCGCGGCAATCCTCGCCTGTGCGTCCAACGCCGTAAGATCAAAGACCGGATGACGGAAGGTTACCTGATCGTAGATCAAACGCGGGTCGATCCCGTCACCCGCGTTCAGCGTGACAAACAGCGGATCGTCGTCCGGGATATTCTGCAGCCTGTTCATCCAATAGGTGACGGCCACACCCGCTCGCCCGGTATCGCCCCGGCTGACCCATGAACTCCAACATCTGCGGCGGCGCGGCATCACGGATGGGTCTGCGTGAAGGACAACGTGGTTGGGCTGGAATCGGATTGCCGAAAGGGCGGCCTGTTCGGTCCCGTCAGCATCACTCAGAATCGCGAGCGCCTGATCGGCGTGGGTTGCAAGGATGACATGATCGAAACTTTCGGCCTCTGCCCCTTTGGCGCGCAGGGTGACGGTCTCGCCGCTGCGCGTGACCGCGCCCACGGAAGTGCCGGGGCGCAGATCGACTCCGGCCCGCACCAGCGCCGCCAACAAGCGCTCGACATAGGAGATCGAGCCGCCGTCCACCGTCCACCACGAGTGATGCTGGCCGCGCGACAATAGCCCGTGGTTGCGCATGAACCGTACCATCGCACGGGCCGGGAAGGCCCCGATGTCGTGATCGGGCGTGGACCAGATCGCCCCGCAGAACGGATAAAGGTAATGGTCGCGAAATCGTGCACCCAGACGCATCCGCGCGATCAGGGCGGCGATGGTCATCTCGGGCGCTGCCGCCACCTCGGCCTCGGCCCAGGCATTGAAGCGCAGGATGTCGCGGATCATCAGGTGAAAGCGCGGGTCCACGATGTTGCGGCGCTGGCCGAACAGCGCATTGCCGGACCGCAGCGCATATTCCACCCTGCCAGCGTCTAGCGAGACGCCAAAGCTCATGTCGCTTTTGGCGATTGGCACGTCAAGGTCGCGAAACATCGCCGTCAGATGCGGGTAATTGACATGGTTGAACACGATGAACCCGGTATCGACCGGCTGATCGCCCCGCTTGCCGGCAAGAACCGTGCGCGCGTGGCCGCCAAGCCGGATCGCTTCTTCGTATAAAGTAACATGATGGTGGCGCGACAGAACCCATGCGCAAGCCAGGCCCGATATGCCCCCGCCGACGATGGCAATTCGCTGCGGCGCGCCGTTGGTGATGTCAAAAGGCATCTGGACTCCACTAACTCTTTGACAAGCTTACGCGTGGAACCTGGCCTTGGATCAATCAAACCGAAAAATTGCCGTAAGAATGATCTGCTACGCCTTGTCACCCGTATTGCATGGCATGAACACTGCATTTGCCCCTGTCGAGCCTTGCACCTATAGAACGCTCAGTCCGATGGCACCGCCACTGGTTGATAGCGGTGCAGTGGGTGCCACAGTGGTGAGTCAGCAGCCGATGAGTGATCTTTCCGAGTTGAGTCGAGATTTGATCGCTGTCCGCGACAGCCGTGACCGCGCGGCGTTCGGACGGCTCTTTGACCATTTTGCCCCAAGGATCAAGGCGATGATGCTGCGCGGCGGGCTGCGCGACGGCACTGCCGAGGATGTGGTGCAGGATGTGATGCTTGCGGTCTGGCACAAGGCAGGGCAGTTTGACCCGCATCGCGCCGACGCGGCCGGTTGGATCTATGGCATTGCCCGGAACCGGCGCATCGACATGGCGCGCCGCCGCCCGCTGGCACAACCCGACGAGATGCCCGAGCTTGAGAGCCTGGAACCCGACGCAGACCAGATCATCGCTCTGCAGCAGGAGGCGCGCCACCTAGCCGAGGCACTTGCGCGACTCGCTCCCGAACAAGTCGAGGCGCTGCGCGCCGCCTATTTCGATGACGTTCCCCATAGCCGTATCAGTGAAATGACGGGCTTGCCGCTTGGCACCATCAAGTCCCGCATCCGCCTTGGCCTTGAACGCCTCCGGCACGAGCTGAAGAAGATAGCACCATGACCGCCATCCGCCACCACATCCCCGACGACATGCTTGACGCGTATCGCGCTGGAACCTTGCCACATGCCTTCGGCGTGGTCGTGGCTGCGCATCTGTCACTTTGCGACCAATGCCGCGCCCGCCACGAGGCGGCAGACATGATCGGCGGCGCGTTTTTGCTGGGTGCAGAGGGTGCAAACCTGCGCGCCGATGCACGCGACCGTATGATGGCGGCACTGGACGCACCGGCGCCGAAACCGCCCCCGCGCGCCTCTGGCCCGTTTCCCTCGGCTGTGATGCACGAATTGGGCGGAAGGCCGCCGCACTGGCGCATGTTGGGCGGTGGCATCCGCCAGCAGATCCTGACCACCGATCGTGAAGGCTCGCTGCGGTTGTTGTATATCCCGCCGGGCAAGGCCGTGCCCGAACACGGGCATAGCGGGCAGGAATTGACGCTGGTGCTGCAAGGCAGCTTTTCCGACAGTGCGGGCGCATTTCATCGCGGCGACGTAGAAGTGGCGCATGACGAGATCGACCACCAACCCGTGGCCGGCCCAGGCGAGCCTTGCATCTGCCTGGCGGCAACAGATGCGCCCCTGCGCTTTCGCGCGCTGATCCCGCGGCTGTTGCAGCCGATCTTCCGGATTTGAAGGATGGGCCATGCAGGCCGCCGCATCTGGATCATTGGTGCCAGCGCCGGGATCGGCGCTGCACTTGCCCGGGCGCTGGCCGGGCAAGGTGCGCAGCTGATCCTTTCCGCCCGCGATGGTGACGCGCTGGAGGTGCTGGCCACGGAATGCGGCGGTGCGCAGGCCCTGCCGCTGGATCTGGGACAACCCGAAACGCTGGCAGCGGTGGTGAAGCGGCTTGCGCTTGAGGCGCCGCTCGATGCGATCATCTGCACCGCCGCGCTTTATGATCCCGGTCGCGTCGCCGACATCGACCCCGCCCAAGCCCAGGCGATGGTGCGGGTCAACATCCTGGGCATGATCGAGGTCGCCCGCCAATGCCCCCCGCTGCTGCGCGACGGTGGACAGTTGGTGCTGTTCGGCTCGGTTGCGGGCTATATCGGTCTGCCGGGGGGGCAGCCTTATTCAGCGACCAAGGCTGCGGTGAACAACCTGGCCGAAACGCTTGCGGTCGAACTAGCACCGCGCGTGGACGTGCGGCTGGTCTGTCCTGGCTTCGTCCAGACCAGATTGACAGCAAGAAACGACTTTACCATGCCCGCAATCATCACTCCCGAGCAGGCGGCAGAGGCGGTGCTGCGCGGGATGCAGCGGCGGGGATTCGAGATCCATTTCCCGCGCCGCTTCACCTGGGTGATGAAGCTGGTGCGGGCCTTGCCTTATGCGCTCTCGCTGCGCCTGTTGCGACGCTTGGGCTGATCGTTCAGTTAAATCGCCCCGAAAGTACCAGAACGCCAATCCAGGCTGAAAATCCGGTCAGCAGCATGCCCCACAATCCATCGATGATGACCTGCTCCCACGACCAGTCGGCGAGCGTGGCGTAATTGGTCATCTCATAGGTACCATAACACATTAGCCCGATGACCATGCCTCCGATCAAAGCCTGCAGGGGATCGTTGCCCTTCAGCGCGGGCCAGGAAACCAGCCACACAAGCCCGGCGATATATCCCAGATAGAACAGCGCTGCCGGACCAAGCCGCAGCGGATCGGCAAGAAGGTGGCCGACATTGCGCTCGAACACCGGCCGGATGACAAACCGGATCCCTATCGCATCCAGAGCGAGAAACACCGCGGCGGTTGCAGTATAGAGAAGCGCGACTTGAAGCATGGGGAGTCCCTCGAAATTCTTGAGCTGCCAGTTGTCGTCCAGCCGCCGCAGATAGGGCGAACCTTCTGCTATTCGGGCCATTTTCTTTGCTTTACGCACATAACCTCGCAGCAGATCAATTTTTGCGTGCAGAACGGCAGACAGACTGATCGTCCCTCATCATAGACGACAGCGCCGAGCGCATTCGGGCCCCAGGGACGGTGTGGACGTCAACCGGCGTTGTTGCAGAAGTCGCGCTCGCTCGGGATTCCCAAGGCGAATCCATGTGGTTAGGCTTCTCGCATGACCAAGCCTGAACCCGCCCGCTACCGCACGACGAACTGGAAATCCTACAATGGGCCGCTGAAACAGCGGGGTTCTTTGCTGATCTGGCTAGACAAGGACATGGCGTGGCGTGGCACCAGGACTGGGGGTAACGGCCGGCCTCCGGTCTTCAGTGATGCAGCCATTCAGTTCTGCCTCATGGTGAAAGTCCTGTTCGGGCTTCCGCTTCGACAAACGACGGGGATGGTGGCTAGTATTCTGTCGATGGCCGGCCTCGACTGGCCGGTGCCTGACTTTTCGACCCTGAGCCGTCGGCAGAAGCGCATCACGGTGCAGATATCGAACCGCCGTGCGCCGGGGCCGCTGAACCTGCTGGTGGACAGCACCGGGATCAAGTTCCTCGGCGATGGGGAATGGCTTGCGCGCAAGCATGGCACACAGCGCCGACGCCAATATCGCAAGGTTCATTTGGCGATGGATACGGCAACCGGCGACATCCGTGCAGTAGAGTTCACCTCGAGCGACAAGGGCGACAGCCCTGTTCTGCCCCACCTGCTGGACCAGATCCCGCCCGATGAGCAGATCGGCACCGTGACCGGAGATGGCGCCTTTGACACAAGGCGATGCCATACCGCGATCCTGGAGCGCGGCGGCACAGCGGTCATTCCCATTCGCAAGAACGGGCGACGATGGCGGGAGGATTGCCCCGCCGCCATCGCACGCAACGAGATCCTCCGTGCGACCCAACGCTTGGGACGCGCAGCCTGGAAACGCTGGTCCGGATATCACGTCCGAAGCCGGATCGAAGCAAAGATGAGATGCCTCAAAGCCTTCGGGGAACGCATCGCATCACGTGATCCGGACCGTCAAACGGCCGAGGTCCAGATCCGCGTCGCACTCATGAACCGCTTCAATGCGCTCGGCACTGCCGAGATCCACCGCGTGGCATGAGACCAACGGCGAAAGGGACACATCCGGCCAACGGCCGACTTTTGCAACATGTATAACCGCCCCTTAGAGCCGGACTCGAAACTCTACGAGACATAGCAGTACCTTGCGAGGCGGCGGGTCAGGAGGCGGATGTGGGCGACGAGTATCCAGGCCTCGGCGGAGGCGATGGATTTCTCCCAGT
>Ga0075163_10009313_pt1 | contig 12896 bp, 9 predicted proteins | sample JI1023141ADNA_FD_71478 | JGI IMG/M metagenome (GOLD analysis project Ga0075163, IMG submission 71478) | Wastewater effluent complex algal communities from Wisconsin, to seasonally profile nutrient transformation and Carbon sequestration -... | ecosystem: Engineered > WWTP > Effluent > Algae...
CCGTCGTCCAGGTTGTCCTCCAGGAACATCAGGTTGAATGGTCGCTTCCAATAAACGTAAGGAATGGTGTCCACCGCGTTGCCACTGGTGATGATCACACTATTGTAACCCGGTACAGCCGTGTCCATGTTCGGGCTTGGTCGAGCGGTGATCTGTGTACTTGAGACAGTGAGCACTTCAAAGGGTTCACCCCAAGCGGTGATGCTGTTCTCGGCCAGGTCGGTGTTGAATGGTCCTCCGGTGAAGGTGACCACTTGATCGCGGTAGGGTACCAGCGGACTCCAGCTTTCGACGAGGTCAGCTCCTGTTTGGCCACCACCGCCATTGTTGTTCCCGCCACCGGTAGGGCTGGGTGCGTTGTCATCATCCTTCTTGCAGGCCGACAGCAAGGCAAGTGCGGTGATGCCGATGAGTGTGAGTTCTCTCATGGTGTTCATTGCTTCACGAATCGTGCGGTGAGGACCTTGCTGCCTGTGCGGATCCGTGCCGTGTAGGCACCTGCTACGAGCTGGTCGGTTTGGATCGAGGTACCATCCAAGGGTACCGTCATGATCGTTCCAAGTACATCGATCAGTTCTACGCGCAGTGGGCGCTCACCAGGTGGAAGGTTGAAATGGATGCGGTCCTTTGTCGGGTTGGGATACCCCGTAATGTTCGATGTTCCTTCGGTTTCGCTGATGGATGCGCTTCCTGGTGCTTCCCCGGTCCGCATGATCCGCGCGGCGTGGAGGTCTCCGCTGAACGTGCGCCAGAAGCTCACCACGCCACCATCACCATCGGGCATTTCGTTCCGTTCGCCATAGAACGGGTTGAGATCGGGCGTACAGAATGTGCCGAGCACGGACCAAGCGGCGGTGCCATCGGCACTGATGCGCATGGCCACGTAGCCATCCACATTGCCGTCCGTCATGGCGATAACGGAACCATCGTCCGATGGGACCAAGCCTGGAGTGGTGTAGACCGAGCTGATCTGCACCGCTACCAAGCCATCTACCGTCCAAAGCGGCGCACCGTCGGCGTCGAACTTCTGCATGTAGACATCGCCGTTGGCCGCAGGTGGGCGGTTGTCTGCCCAGGCTGCGAAGAGCACACCATCGCTCATGGCGAGTTTCGGAAGGTCGTGGTGGCTGGCATAAGTACACACCGGCAATGGTGTGGAGGGATAGGTCAGTGATCCACTGGTGTCAAGACGGGTCATCACGATGTTGCCCGGCACATCGCGCCACGCTGTGATCTGTTCGCCCAACCCCGTTCCCACGGTATGGAAGGCATAGTTCAGCCCATCGGTGTTCGCGCTTACGTGCACGTTATCGGGCCATAGGTCTGCTCCCTCAGCACTCACGCGCATGGCCATCAATGCGGCACCGGTCCCGTTGCCAGTGCGCCATTGCACCATTACGCCGTTGTCATCGTCGTCGTGCAGTTCGAAGGGGCCGTAGTACGCCAGCTCGATAGCATGCCCACCGGCACCCCAAGGCAAGCTGCCGTCGTTGTCGATCCGCGACACGTTCAACAGATTGCTTCCTCCGAAGAAGTTGTCGTACCAGCCCACATAGGCGCCGCCTGTAGTGGTGATCGCTGTCACCTGGTCGAATCCCAGCATGGTGGTTCCGGCTTCATCCAGCACCGTGCTACTGGACCAAACTGCATCACCATTAGGATCGAACGCCATAGCATGGAGCGAGAACTTGAAGACCGATGGACCGTAGATGTAGTTGATGAGCACGTTGCCATTGTCCAGCAGCACGGGCGCCAATTCCTTGATGCTGGTGTCGGGCACACTGATGAGCAATTTGCCGTTCGCTGTCCACAGTGAATTGCCATCCTCATCCAGATGCTGGCCGTAGATCTCACCGATCTCGATGCTGGTGCGCTTGTCGATCCAGAAAGCGTACCAACCGCCGTTGCCGTCCGACAAGGCGCGCAAGGAGGTCTGGTCGTTCGCGGCGATGCACACGGCCAACGGTGCTGCGGGGTCCGTGCTCCATTGGGCGGTGGACGTGCATGTCATCAGGAGGATCCCGAAGAGTAGGAACGGTTTCATGGCGCGGGCGTTAATGGGGCAAATCAAGGACAGCGGGCGCCCGCCGGAAGGGAAGTCCGAGTGAGCGGTCGCCGTGCCGAGGGAGTGGTTCAGGGAAGGAGGAAACGGGCGGTGGAAATGCGACCATCCGCAGCGCGTAGGGTGGCTATGTAGACGCCGGTAACGAATGTCGTCGGCAACTCAAGGGGCTGACCGGTCGACCATGTGCGGGTGAGAATCTCGCGCCCCGTTGCATCACGCAGCGTCAGTTGCATTGCTTCTTCTTCTGGTGTATCAAGAAGCTTCAGCAGGCCATCCACGACGGCGGCCTTGATACTTCCTGTTCCTGAATCCCATGGCTGTGATGCCAGGGCCGATCCTCCTGTGAGGTCGAGCTTGGTGAGGAAAGCATCGTTGGAGCCACCGCCATAGGCCGGTTGGTAGGCGTTCGGCGGGGCTACGGGTGGGTTGGCATTCAGCCCAAGACCGGTGATGAGCACGCTGCTGGCGCTCCCTCCAACAGCATAACCATATACCAGGTGGGGATAGCCGCCCCATTGTTTGCCACCCACGCTGCTGTATCCTCCGACGAAGGTGGGGTAGAGCGAAGAGCCATTGCCATTGTTGGGTTGCCATGCATCGGCCGTGCCAAGGCCTCCGGAGAAAGAAGCGCCCACGACGGCGACACTGCCTCCGTTCGTTGTAGCCACGCCGACGAGCTTTTCATTCGCGCTTGCTGTGCTTCCGCCGCAATAGGTACTCCAAACCCTGTTCAGGTTCATTAGATCGAAGCATCCGATGAAGCCATCCGTGCTCTGTCCACCGAACGTGGGTTGTGCTGCACCGGGCGATGCGATGCCGGAGGTGGATCCCGTACTTCCCACGATAACGCATCGGTTCAGCATATTGAAGGTGGTACCGTAAGCTCGGTCATTCCCGGATCCCCCGAAGTAGGTCCCCAGTGCTTTGATACCAGCTCTGGTGTACCGAGCTACGAAAGCGTCTTCCATCCCATTGTGCGTAAGGTCGTAGGAAGCACCTGTGGCGATACCCGATGTGGAGGTGGTATGCCCACAGATCAGCGGATAGCTGCCTGTGAAGGCGATGCCCGTGGCGATGTCATGTCCGGTACCGCCCAGGTAGGTGCTCCACGTGCGCACGCCACCGGAGGTGAAGTGTGCCACGAAGGCGTCAACGTCCCCGCCGAAGGTCACGTCGGCCGCTCCTGTACTGGCGATGCCTGATACCGATGTGGTGTAGCCGCTGATGGCGAACTGGCTGGTGCTGCCGATCGTGATCCCCGTTGCATTGTCGGTGCCGGCGCCCCCCATGTAGCTGCCATACATCCGTGTTCCGTTCGCATGGAACCGGGCCACGAACGCATCGGAGAAACCACCTGCGAAGACCGGTTGGTGCGCCCCTGCTGATGCGATACCTGCGTTGCTCGACGTGTTCCCGCAGATAGAGGCCATCCCACCGATCTCTACCGCAACATCCTCGCCGATATCGGATCCGCTACCTCCATAGTAAGTTCCCCAGAGCTTGATGCCAGAAGGGGAGTATTTCATCAGCATGGCATCGTAGTTACCGTTGTGCGTTACGTCGTGCGTGCCGCTCGTGGCAATGGTGCTGGTCGAGTTCGTGGAACCGAGGAGGTAGCCATTGTCCGAACCGTCGAGGGCCACTGCATTACCCGAATCGTATCCGGTGCCACCGCAATAGGTCGCCCATGGGTTGGTGGGGAAGGGGTCGATCACCAAGGTGCCTAGCCCGTGTTCGTTCGCGCGAAATCCAAACTTGCCGTCGATCGCCAGATCGTAACGCACCTCCACCGGCATCTTGCGCCGACCGTTCTCCACCCAGCTCGCGGGGATGGATTCATCAAGGTTCCCCTCGGCCCACGCGAACACGAGTTCTCCCTTCGAGTTTTCGCTGATCCTTGCGCCGTTGACCTCGAAACGCACATCGGTCAGATCACCACCGGGCCTGACGATCACGTCGTATTTGAAGCCGTCCTCGCCTGCGGTGCAACGCACGTCGATGTTCGGCCACACGTCCTTGTACGTGACCGTGCTGTAGTGGTGAACGAATGTGGCGCCCGCCTCGCCGGTCACATCGGTATAGTAGTTCAGGTAGTTATCGCTCTCGCCATCGGCGATCAGCTGCGCGTTCGCATTGCCGTGTACGAAATGCAGGTCGATCCGATGGAAGCGGTAGGACCTACCGTACGCAGCCTCTGGTTGCCCCTCTGGGTCGACCCTACTTTCCGCGAGGTCTGAGTGTTGAGCGTCCGCTTCCACGATGTAGGTGTCGTACGAGAACCCATCACCGCGCAACTGCACGTTCATTCCTGTACGGTTCAACAAGTACTGCACGGCCGGGTTCGGTTTGCGGTACTGGTCGTGGATCTGGCCTTTGTTCAGGATGAAGCCTTCCTGCCCATTGTTCGCCGGGCTAGTTAAGGGTAGGAGGGAGAGCGCGACAAGTGCAACGCACAAAGCGATGTCCGCGTAGTGTTCCTTGATGTTCATGACCGGTCGTATTGGTACTGCGAAGCAGCATCACTTGGAACCGGAACAGAAGTACTACCGAGTGAACGGCATCGTCCTTGAGGCAGCGGTGCGGGGTCAGGAACCCAGGGCCTTCATCACCTCCTCGCGCTTCCTTCGGCTGATCTCCACGCGGATGCCGTTCGCCAGTACCACATGCCCATCATCGAGGTGTGTGATCTTCGACTTGTTCACCAGTTGGCTGCGGTGCACACGTAAGAATCCCAACGGTGCGAGCATGTCCTCGTAGTCTTTCAGCGTGCGGGCCGAGATGAAGCGGCGTCCATCGCCCGTATGCAGTTCTGTGTAGTTGTCGTCCGCTGTGCAGTGCGTGAGATCCGATGGTGCGATGAAGTAGGTGCGATCACCCTGCGTGAGGGTGAGTTTCAAGGCCTGCTCGTCGCGCTGCGCGATGTTCGCCAGGAACTGCTGTTGCAAGGTGCTCCGATCCTCTTGTGGGTGCCGTTCATGGAAGCGCTTCAAGGCTTCTGCGAGTTCATCCGGTTGAACGGGCTTGAGCAAGTAATCCAACGCACTGAACCTGATGGCTTGGATTGCGTACCGCTGGAATCCCGTGCAGAAGATCACTTCGAAGGGCCAGGTCTTCAGTTGACCAAGCAGATCGAAGCCGGTACCTCCGGGCATTTCCACATCGAGGAAGAGCAGGTCAGGTCGCAACGCTCCGATGCGTTCTGCGGCTTGCGCGATGTTCTCCGCCTCGCCTTCCACCACCACCTCGGGGTGCTGGGCCAGCAGGGTCCGCAGGTAGTCCCGGTTCGCCGGGTCATCATCCACGATCAGTGCCTTTATCATCGCGCGTTCGTCGTGCGCAAGATAGACGACCCGCACCACGCGTTCATTCCGGATGAGAAAGCCCAAGTGTTCCACGGAAGGCACAAGCCGAAGAGAAGAGGTCCGCGGGGAAGTCGGGCGCGGGATCGAGCCTGCGGCGCACTGCGCGAGCGAACGGTTCAGCCAAGGTCCACGCTGACGCGTGTTCCGGTCGGTGTGCCATCGACATCCACAAGGTCCTCCATCCGGATCGCACCTTGTTCTCCCAAACGTCGGGCGAGCAACTTCAGGCGTTCACTGGTGAGTTGCATGCCGAGCGAGGTATGCGTTGCGCGTCGGTCTTCCTTCAGCAGCGCGGCATGTGCCCGACCGATGCCGTTGTCCGTGATGGTGCAGACCACCGTGCCGTTGTTCAAGCTGAATCGTACGCTCAGTGTTCGTTCACCTTGTTTGTCCGCCAGGCCGTGCCACACGGCATTCTCCACGAAGGGCTGCACGATCAGGGCCGGTACCTCCGCTCCGTCATCCAACAGTTCCTGATCGGCAGCCACCTCGTAGCGCAGCCCTTCCAGCCGTTGCGATTCCAGTTTGAGGTACTGCCGCAGGAAGTCCATTTCATCCTGGATGGTCACCGTGTCGCTTACGCTATGATCCAGTACCATGCGGAGAAGCCGCGCGAAACCTTGCAAGTAGGCCAGCGCCTCCACCTGCTTTCCGGCCTGCGTCATCTGGGCGGCGCTGTTCAGGCAGTTGTAGATGAAGTGCGGGTTCATCTGGCTGCGCAGCAGTTTCATCTCCAGCAATCCGTTGATCTCGGTGATCTCCGCGTTGCTGCTGGCCAGTTGTGCGTTCAATCCTTCCAACACATCGGCGTGTTTCCTTTTCTGTCGGTAGTTGCGGAAATAGAGCAGGGCAGCGAGCACCGCCAGCACGCCGATCGCCGTGCTACCGTACAACTGGATGTCCTTGCGCCGCAAGCGTTCGCTTTTCTCGTTGCTCTCCGCACGCAGGATCGTGTTGTCCTTTTCCGTGCGCTCGGTCTCGAACTCGGTGCGTAATCGGGCGAGTTCGCTTTGTGTATCGGCGCCCTGCAAGCTGTCCTTCAAGGCCGTGTACCGGTCGAAATGGTGCATCGCAGACACGGCATCACCGTTCTTCGCTGCCAGCCGCGCCAAGCCCATCTCGTATTCCAAGGTCAATTGCGGATCACCGGCATCGGCACTGAGCCTTAGCCCTTCCTGCATACTCGTCTCGGCGTTCCGCAACTCGCCCAGTTCTAGTTGCATTCGTCCTATTCGTTGCAGTACATAGGCTTTGTCCAAAGGGCTGTGTATGGTATCGTAATGGGCCAGTGCGGTGAGGTAGTGGGTCAGTGCTTTTCGCGGATCCGCCTTCTTCAGGTCGCCGAGGTTCTCTTCGGTGATGCCCAAGCCTTGGTGGTCGCGCACAGGGGAATACAATGCGATGGCTTCGGCATAGGACCGTAGCGCAGCGGTCGTATCGCCTTTTTCACGGTACGTGTTCGCCAGCGCCACGGTGCAGTTCGCTTCTTTGCCCCGCCGCCGCATCGCTTGCTCGAGTGCTCGCGCGCGGTCGAGGTGGGCGATGGACCGATCGAAGTCCTTGATCCTGCGGTAAGCGGTGCCGAGCGAGTAGAGCAGGATGGCGCTGCCGGCGCTGTCCTTGGCGGTTTCGCTCAGGGTCAGTGCCTCCTGGAAGCGCTTCAAGGAACCCACGCTGTCGCCTTTCTTTTCCGCCAGCCAGCCCAAGTTGCTCAACGTGATGCTGGTGTATTCCGGCTTGCCGATCTTGAGGAAGATGCCGAGTGCGATGTTCAGCAGCGAATCCGAGCGTTGCAACTGGCCCTGCTCGGCTGCCAGCCAACCGAGGTTGTTGTGTGCATCGCCGAGCGCGCGTTGGTTCCTGATCCGTTTGGCCAGACCAAGCACCTGTTCCCCTACGATCCTTGCGCTATCCGGGTCTGTGCGGATCAGGTTGAAACAGATACGGGCCAAGGCGTCAGCGCGGAGCGTGTCGTTACCGGCTTGGGCCAGATCGCGGTGAAGTGCAGGCAACAACGAAGCATCCTGGGCGGACACTGCGTGCAGGAGCACGGCGAAGAGGAGGACGCAGGTGGTGCGCATGGAAAAGCAAAAGGCCACCCGAAGGTGACCTTTTCTTGCGGTCCGGACAGGACCTCCCGTACTCCGCTATCGCTTCTGCCGGATGAACTTCTCGTCCCGTTGTATCAAATGAAGAAGCCCACCTTGCGATGGGCTTCAAATTGCGGTCCGGACGGGACTCGAACCCGCGACCTCCGCCGTGACAGGGCGGCATTCTAACCAGCTGAACTACCGAACCGACTGACCCCGTTTTTCAACGAGGCGGGTGCAAATGTAAGGGTGAGGTGGAGATGTGCAAGCGCCGAACTGAAATCATCAGTAGAGGCGTGCCCGCTTTGTGAGGAATTCCAACAGGATGGGGCTGAAACCAGCATTGATGTCAGCTTCCACCAGATCGATGCGGTACTGAGCACATTTGAGTTTCAGGCGGTGCCAGCGCTCGGTCATGGCGGCTTTGTAGGCTTCGCGTACCTCGGCCGGGTGCGCCTTCACCTGCTCGCCGGTCTCCACGTCCACGAAGGTGTAGGGGCGGTCCTGCAGGTCCAGTTCCAACTCGTGCTTTCGGTCCACGACGTGGAAGAGGATGATATCGTGCTTGTTGAAACGCAGGTGCTGCAAGGCATCAAAGACCTCCGCCTCACGATCCGCGCTGTCGAGCATATCGCTGAGGACCACGACCAAACTGCGGCGGTGTGCGCGTTGTGCGATGTCCTCCAAGGCTTCAACCACGGACGTCTTCTTGCCGCGTGCAGGAGCTTCCGTTGAGAGTAGGGCCTCCAAGTGCTGCATCAAATGGCGCAGGTGGACGGCGTTGCTACGCGCTTCCTCGGCCACGACAACGGCATCTGAGAAGGTGGTGAGCCCCACGGCATCGCGCTGTTTCCGAAGCAGTTGGATGAAAGCCGCTGCCGCATGCACGGCGAATTCCACCTTGTTCAGCACACGGTCCCCGTTCTTGCTGGCCGCTTGCACTTCGGGGTAGTACATCGAACTGCTGGCGTCGACCACCAAGTGGCAACGCAGGTTCGTCTCCTCCTCGTACCGCTTCACGTACAACTTGTCCGTGCGGGCGTAGAGCTTCCAGTCAATGTGGCGCGTGCTTTCGCCCTGGTTGTAGGCTCGGTGCTCCGCGAACTCCACACTGAAACCATGGAACGGGCTCTTGTGCAGGCCGGCCAGGAAGCCTTCCACCACCTGACGGGCCTTGAACTCAAGGGCGCTCAGGGCCTGGATCTCCTTCTTCTCGATGGGCATGGTGCAAATGTCGGTGCGAACGAGCGAAGAACCCTGTGGAAGTGGAACTCAGGATCCGCTTGCACCGGGTGGGTTGAAGAGTTCCCAGTCGTCGTAGACGTAGTCGGAATCCTTGAACGTGCCGATCCAAGCCACGAAGAGCGGGCAGAACTCTTTCACAGCCTCGCGTAACAGGTCGAAATAGGATTGCTCACTGTAACCGGCCATTTCCAGTCCTCGAAGGGCGACTACCATTTCGCGGCATGACCGACGGATAAGGCAGGCGTTCTCCATCTGTATGTCGTACATGTTCAGGCCATGGGCCCCTGCGATCTTGGCCCCGATGGTGTGGGCGTGCTGCATGATGTCATCCTTACTGCCCTGTAACATCTGCTGTGCGTAATGAAGCTGCGATGTGCCCGGCTTTGCTTCGTCAGGAGCACTTTCCACAATGGCTGTGGCCAGCCTGCGTATTTCTTCCGCTTTCTTGAATAAGGGCGTGTTGCGGTATGCGTCGTGGTCTTCCATGGCAGTAGATCTGGATGCAACGTTGAGCAACGTTACGGGTCGTTCCGGCTTCCCGAAGAACAATGCATGTAATGAAGAACCCCGCATGGTCTGCCATGCGGGGTCCCTTCGTTCTATGGAATATCCGATCAGACCAGCTGCCCGTCCAGTTTCCCGGCCAGTTGGCTCTTCGGTACAGCGCCCACGCTGCGGTCCACCACCTGCCCGTTCTTCAGGAACAGGATCGTGGGGATGCTGCGGATGCCATACTTCATGGCCGTCTGGGGATTGTTGTCCACGTTGACCTTGCCGATCACGGCCTTGCCGTCGTATTCCTTCGCGAGTTCCTCTACCACTGGGCCTACCATGCGGCAAGGGCCGCACCATTCCGCCCAAAAGTCCACCATCACGGGTTTGTCGCTCTTCAGCGCGAGTTCCTCAAAGTTGCTGTCGGTGAATTCGAGTGCCATGTTCTTGGGTGGGCACTTCGCAGTGCCTCGTTTGTTTCAGTTCGTTTGTCGTGCAAGTTGGGGCTACCTGACGGTCCGGTGAACGCACCTCCCCGATCAGTTTTCCACGCGTTACGCGCACAAAGGTACCCCCATTGATCAATTTCCTTGCCATGGAAAGTATTCTGCCGATCCGTCAGTTCAAGGCATAGGATACATCGGCAAGCCCGTCCGGTGAACCGATCAGGTCCTCTGTGGGGCACGACTGAAGCCCTTGCTGGCGGCTTCCAAGGCCATATTCTCTTGGGCGCTCACAAGTTGTACGGTGACCATGAACTTGCTGGGGGAGGTCTTCAATAGCAGTCCAAGTTCGTCGGCCAGGTTGTGCTGAATGCGATGAGGATGACCGAACCAAGGCGGCGAAGCGAGCAAGTTGATATGGAGGACGCGCCCCCCCAAGGCAGAAGCATGAACGTCGACGACAACCTGAGGACCCTAACGTTGAGCGCGGGTAGTGGGAAGCGACGGTGCTCGGAATTCTGCCCGGGTACGCTGACGATATGGATCGGGATCGGCCGAACGATCAGTGCTATTGCCGCACTGATCCCTATGTTGATCGCCTTCATGGTGCGAGGGGTGGGCCGTGATGTCGAGGTCATCGCTGTCGGTCAGCGTATGCAGTAGTTCATGAACGAACCAGGAGATGATCTTCTCGATCGACAGCATGGAACCGGTGCGCGATGGTAGGACCGCTTGACTTGCGGGCACCCGTTCGGCTGATGTCGTGTCTGGAATGGATGCCACCACGCCTTTAAGATGTGCGCCGCAGGTGGTGAGCAACAGGATGAAGGCGATGGTGAGAAGGTACGCTTGACGCTTCATGATGGTCGTCGGTGTCCGGATAATACCCTCGGCCGACGATGCGAAACAACACGGACGCGATGGCGGCCACCAGCGTGGGACTACGGGAAATGCGCCCCCGTGAAAACACCTGGTCAAGCAAGTGCAGCGGTCAGCGCACCCATCAACTCCTCCCGCTTGAACGGCTTGGGTACAAACCCGTCCATGCCTGCCTCCTTGCAGCGCTCCACTTCATCCTTCAGCACGTTCGCGGTCATGGCGATGATCGGGATCCGGGATTTGTCACCGGCAAGCGCGCGGATCGCTTTCGTTGCTTCGTAGCCGTTCATCTCGGGCATCTGTACGTCCATGAGGATGACATCGTAGTGATGCGCTTGAACCATCTCCACGGCGTAGCGCCCATTCACGGCGACATGCACCTGCACACCGGGGATCGCATCGGCGAGTTCGTCCTGCGCCACCATCGCGTTGAACTCGTTGTCTTCGGCGATAAGGATGCGCAGATCACGAAAGGGCAGAAGATCATCCGCTCCTACGGATCCGCGCACCATCTGCACATCATTCTCGCCGACCGCATAGGGGATAGTCACCGAGAAGGTGCTGCCCTTGCCGACCTCACTGGTCACAGTGATATCCCCGCCTTGCATCTGCGCCAGTCGCCGGCTGATGGAAAGGCCAAGTCCGGTGCCGCCGTACTTGAAGGCCGTCCTTCCCTGGCCTTGGTCGAACTCTTCGAAGATGCGCTCGCGCCGATCCGTTGCCACGCCGATGCCCGTGTCGGCAACTTCGATGCGCAATAGGACCTTGCCTACTTCGAGGATCGTTGTGGACATGGTCACGGAGATACCGCCCTCGGTGGTGAACTTGATGGCGTTGCCCACCAGGTTCATGATGATCTGTTGCAAACGCGTGGGATCGCCCAGCAGTGTCTTCGGTAGAAGTTCATCCATCTGCATCCGCAGGTATAGCTTCTTCTCTTCAACCTTGAACCGGAGGATCTCCTGGACGCCTTGGACCACCATGCGCGGATCGAAGGGCACGGACTCCAGGACGATCTTGCCTGCCTCCATTTTGCTCAGGTCGAGCACATCGTTGATGATCACCAAAAGGCTCTCGGAACTCTTCGCGATCGCGTCCAGGTATTTATCCTGATCGGGCAAGTGCTCATTGCGCCGCAGTATCCCGGTCATGCCCATGATGGCGTTCATCGGCGTGCGGATCTCGTGGCTCATGTTGGCCAGGAACTGTTGCTTGATCTGTCCGCTGTGCTCAGCGCGTTCGCGCTGCCTGTCGGCTTCTTCTTTCTCGCGGTTCAGTTCGGCGGTGCGCTCGGCCACCGTGCGCTCCAACATTTCCTTCTGTCGGTTCAAACCCACGGTGCGGATGCGGATGAAGAGCAGCATTCCGCTGACCAGCGCGAACACATAAAGCGCATAGGCCCACCACGTGCGCCACCAAGGCGGCAGCACGACCAACTGGAAAGCGGTGCCCTCGGGGTCCCAGATCCCATCGCGATTGTCGCCGCGCACGCGGAACGTGTAGGTGCCCGGATCGAGGTTGGTGTAGACAGCCGACCGGTCATGCCCCGCCATGATCCAGTCACCGTCGAAGCCCTCAAGCTTGTACTGGTACCTGTGCTCTTCGGGTGCGGAGAATTCCAGGGTGGCGAACTCGAAGGTGACCATGTTCGCGCTGTACGGGATGGTGAGGCCATCACTCAGGTAGGCGGGCCGGTCCAGGGGAGAACCATCGGCGCGATGGTCCACCGCTCGGTTGATGAGCTTGATGCCGGTGATGCGGATGGCGCTGGCGGTGCTGTCATCGGCGAGTTCGGAAGGTTTGAAGTAGTTGAAGCCCATCACCCCACCGAAGAAGAGCGTACCATCGGCCTGCCTACAATGCGCGTACCGGTTGTACTCGTCGCTTTGTAGACCGTCGCTCGCATCGTAGTTGCGGAAAACGCCGGTGCCTGGTGTGAAACGCGAGATCCCCTTATTGGTGCTCATCCACAGGTTGCCGGCTTCATCTGGGAGAATGCCGTAAACCACATCGTTGGGCAAGCCATGCTTGGTGTTATAGCGCATGCACTTGCCCGTGCGCTTGTCCAACCGGTTCAATCCGCCGCCATTGGTGCCCACCCAGAGCACTTCCGGATCGTGTGGGTCATTCAACAGCGAATAGATGATGTCGGCCGAGAGCGAAGCCGGGTCGGCAGGGTCGTGCGTGTACACGTGCCAGACGGCCGCGCCGCTCTTGCGCCGATCGTAGCGGTACAATCCCGTTGCGGTTCCCAGCCAGAGCAGCCCGTTGTCATCCCTGAGCATCGCGTGCAGGAAGCGATCGACCTCACCGACCCGTG
>Ga0075163_10009314_pt1 | contig 12896 bp, 10 predicted proteins | sample JI1023141ADNA_FD_71478 | JGI IMG/M metagenome (GOLD analysis project Ga0075163, IMG submission 71478) | Wastewater effluent complex algal communities from Wisconsin, to seasonally profile nutrient transformation and Carbon sequestration -... | ecosystem: Engineered > WWTP > Effluent > Algae...
TCTTCCAGCGCTTGCTCGATGAAGCGGGCAAGGCAGGCGGAGGCGTGGTGAACGTGCCTGCGGGGTCGTTTCGCATCGCAGGAAACCTTTCCATTCCGGCGAATGTGACGCTGCAAGGCATCTACCGCGTGCCGCCTGCACTGAAGCCGGTGGCTGCGGCTCCGCTCGGGGGATCGATCTTGCAGGCGATGGCGGGGCGTGGGTCGGCGGAGGGGCTGCCGTTTATCAATCTCGCGGGCACGAATGCAGCCATCGCGGGCTTTGTCATCACTTACCCGGAGTGGAAGCAAACGGACGTGCCGCCAGTGCCGTATCCGCCGTGCATCGCGTCGCAGGGCACAGAGAATGTGGGGATCAGCGAGTGCTTGTTGCTGAATCCGTATGGGGGCATCCGCTTCGTGCGGGCGCATCGGCCGCTGGTGCGAAACGTCACGGGGTATCCTTCGTGGCGCGGGCTGTATGTGACGGAGTGCATGGACATCGGCCACATCGAGAACGTCCACTTCTGGCCCTTTGGCGTGATTAATGATCCGAACAATCCTTTCTGCCAATGGGTGAATTTGAATGGCGTGGCCTTCGAGATCGCGCACACGGATTGGCTCTATGTGCTGAACATATTCTGCTTTGGCTACGGCGTGGACTACAAATTTACTGCGACGGACAGAGGCAGCGCGCATGGCAACTTCGTCGGCCTCGGCGCGGATTCGTGCCAGCGAGCAGTCTTGGTGGAGCAGGCACAGGCACCGGGGCTGCTCATCACGAATGGCTAATTCGTCGGACGCTGGAGCAGCACGGACAGCGTGGGCATGGAGATTTGTGCAGCGGTGAAGGGCAAGGTGAGCCTCGTCAATTGCGCGTTCTGGTGCCCTCTGGATCGCTGTGTGTGGATGCGAGGTGCGGAGGGCCAGTTCACCGCGAGCGCGTGCAACTTCGTCAATTGGGACATCGCTCACCTCGACTCACCCGCCATCCAAATCGATGCAGGCAAGGCCATCGTGCAAGGCAGCACCTTTGGCGAAGATCATCTGCATGTCCGCATCGGCAATGACACGACCAGTGCCATCATCACCACGAATCAAGCGGTGGGCGGCTTTCGCATGGACAACCAAGCGGGCAAACGCACGCAGAGTGCGCTGAACGAAGCGGACAGCATCGAGTGGACCGATGAGGCGTGATCTCATTATTGCATCGCGATGGGCTAGGCTGGCAGCGGGCACTATCTCCCAGGCGGGCATGGCTCGGAGGTTGGCGCGCGGTGGTCCGTGCCGAGCAGCTCGCTCGTGCTGCCCGTTATTCCAGGCGAAGCCTACACCATCACGCTGAAACTCTTGGCCCCGCCGCAGGCCATCACCTCCGAGGCGGGTTTGTATCTTGATGGCAAGCCCATCGCCCCGCTGACGAACAGCGACACGCTCACTGCAACTCTGCCAGTCTCCACTAAAGACCAACTCCTCCTAGAACTCCGCAGCCAGGGCTGGGTGCCCCTGAAGCTCGATCCGAGCTCCAACGACCCGCGCACGCTGGGGGTGCGAGTCAGCAGCGTGGAGGTGCGTGCAGAGGAGGCCGAAGAGAAGGTCTTCGATGCGAACAAGGGCGAGTGGATGCCGTGACGCTCCGATTTGGCAATGATCACCGATTTCATCCCTACTGAATCGCTTTGGGGCACTGCGCTGGTAGCCCTCATGGCCGCCGTGGCACCACACCACCCGCTCAACGGTCGTGACCGCGACTGGTGGGAGGATCAAAGCGAGCCCACACCACGAGCCATCGCGATGTCGCGGATCATCGCCATCATTTTTCTCGTTCTGTCTCTCCTGCTTCTTGGCTCAGCAGGCTTTCCGAAGGCATGGTAGCGCACAGCCATGTGGATTCTCTAATTATTGAACCATGAAACACCTCATCCTCCTCACACTCGCCCTCGCCCTCGCCCTCGTCTCCCTCGCTTCAGCAGCGGACAAACCATCGCATCTCTTCATCCTTTCGGGCCAATCGAACATGGCGGGAATGGACCCGAAGCTCGGGTTTGAGCCAGAGGCGAAGAAGCTCTTCCCAGAGGCTGATGTAGCCTACATCAAAGTCGCTGTGGGCGGACAGCCGATCCGCTACTGGGTGGATCAATGGAACGACATCGCCACGAAACACGGCATCAATGTCGCGAAGGCGCGCGAGAAGGATCAGGGTACCAAAGCGACCGCGTTTTTCTATCCGCGTATCTTGAGTCAGTTCGCCGAGTTGCTCAAAGCGCACCCAAATCCGGCCTCGATCACCTTTTGCTGGATGCAGGGTGAGAACGACTCAAAAACCAGCCTGCACGTACCCTATGCCAATGCCTTGAAGCAGCTCATCGCCAACCTGCGCCGCGATTTGAAGCGCTCAGACATGAATGTCGTCATCGGCCGCATCAGCGACCATGAACGCATCAACCCACCCGCCTGGAAGATCGTTCGAGAGGCCCAGGTCGAGATCGCGAAAGGCGATGCACACGGAGCCTGGGTCGATTGCGATGATCTCAACAACAAGGAAGTCAAAGGCGTGATGACCAACGACCTCCACTACACTAAGCCCGGCTACGAACTCCTCGGTCGCCGCTTCGTGCGCCAGGCAAAAGCGCTCATCGAAAGCCAGAAGCCTGCGGACAATGGAAGGCCTGAATAGGCTTTCCAGAACTGCAAGAAGCTAGCTCAGAAAGCCGTTTTGCAATTGGTCTGACCAATTTTCATGACGCCTACACGCCGCAATTTCCTCCAAAATCTCAGTGGCGCCGCACTGGCATCGTTGATGCATCGCGATGCCAGCGCGGCGTCGAACCCGCTTTCCCCGAAAGTCGGGCATCATGCCTCCAAAGCAAAGGCGGTGATCCAGATCTTCTGCCCAGGTGGCCTGTCGCATGTCGATACCTGGGACTTCAAACCGAAACTCGAAAAGCGTCAGGGCAAGCCTTTCGATCCCGATGGCAAGCTCACCTTCTTCGCGTCGAAGCCGGGCAACTGTCAGCAGTCGTGGTGGCCGTTTCGTCAGCATGGCGAGTGTGGGCGCTGGATGAGTGCTCTCTTCCCCAAACTCGCTGCGAAGGTCGATGACATGGCCTTCATCCACTCCATGCAGAGCAAAACCGCGCTACACGGCCCCGCGATGTTCATGGCGAACAGCGGCTTTATTCTGCCCGGCTTTCCGAGCATGGGCGCATGGGTCACCTATGGCCTCGGCAGCCTCAGCGATGACCTTCCTGCCTTTGTCGTGCTGCCTGATCCACGTGGTTTACCGCCTGGTGGTGTTTTGAACTGGGGTGCAGGCTTTTTGCCCGCGATCCATCAAGGCACCGTGCTCACCACCGATGCCGAAAAGCCGCCAATCGCCGATCTTTTTCCGCCAAAGGGCTACATCGAAGGCTCCGAGCAAAAGAGCCGCGAATTCCTCCAAGTGCTCAATCGCACGCACGCCGCCGAGCGACGCGAAAACAGCGAGCTGGAGGCCCGCATTGCCGCTTACGAGCTTGCGGCCCGTTTGCAGCTCAGCGCCCCAGAAGCCACCGATGTGCGTGGCGAGACCGACGCGACGAAAAAGCTCTACAATCTCGATCACGAAGACATCGGCCCATTTGGCAGGCAATGCTTGCTCGCACGTCGGCTCGTCGAGCGCGGCACGCGCTTTGTACAGATCTTTTGCGGTGCCGAAAACACCACCGCGAAGAAGATCCGCCCGAACTGGGACAGCCATGAGGACCTCGTGCGCGATCACGGCTACTGGGGGAGCGTTCTCGACAGCGGAGCCGCTGCATTGCTGACCGATTTGAAATCACGCGGCCTGCTGGAGAGCACGCTCGTCATCTGCACCACCGAGTTTGGCCGCCAGCCTGCGGCGCAAGGCGCAGGCAAAGGCCGCGACCACAATCCCGGAGCCTTCACCGCCTGGATGGCAGGTGGCGGCATTCAGGGCGGCACCGCGTATGGCACCACGGATGATCTCGGCTTCAAAGCCGCCGAAAACCCCGCCTACTGCTACGATCTCCACGCCACCGCACTGCACCTCCTCGGCCTTGATCACGAAAAACTTAGCTACTACCACAACGGCATCCAAAGAAGGCTTACGGATGTGCATGGGCATGTGATCAGGGAGCTGCTTGCTTGATCAGCTTCTCGGGGTGGACTCGTGGGATGTGGGGAACTGGTTCGGCTTCGACGGCGGTTGATTCCTCGTTGCATGCAAACTCCAGCTCCGTCTCGTTCGGGCGCAACCTTTTAGCCTCAGTCTTCGTTCCCCTTGGTCCATGTCCCAACGCGCAAAATATATCATGATCGGCGGCTTTCTCGGTGCTGGGAAAACCACCTCTGTCCTCCGCCTGGCCCGGTATCTATCGGACAAAGGACAGCGTGTGGGCATCATCATGAACGACCAAGGAGCGGGCCTCGTGGACACGGCGCTGGCCGAGGCGAACCAGTTCCCGACTGAGGAAATCTCCGGTGGCTGCTTCTGCTGCCGCTTCAACTCGCTCATCGAAGCCGCGCAACAGCTCACCGATGACACGCGCCCCGACGTCATCATCTCCGAGCCAGTTGGAAGCTGCACCGATCTCGTCGCCACCGTGTCGTTGCCGCTTCAGCAAATCTACGGTGAGCAATATGACATCGCCCCGCTGTCGGTCGTCGTCGATCCCATCCGTGCGCGCCGCGTGCTCGGGCTCGACACCGGAAAAAAATTCTCCGCCAACGTCACCTACATCTACAAGAAGCAGCTCGAAGAAGCTGGCGTCATCGTCATCAACAAGACCGACCTCGTCACCGCCGAAGAGCTTCAAGAGTTGAGCGACACCTTGGAAAAAGATTACCCGCTCGCCAAAGTCATTCGCGTCGCCGCACGACATGGACACAACTTGCAGACTTGGTTTGATCACGTTGCCACACACTCCATGCAATCCACGCCAACGATGGAAGTGGACTACCAGCGCTACGGCGAGGGCGAGGCGCTGCTCGGCTGGCTCAATGTCAGCGCGCAGCTCGAGGAACTCGATGGCAACGAAGTTGATGGCAACGCGCTCCTTCAGCACATCGCCGCCGACTTGCGCGCCCAGCTCGCAGAGCAAGGCGCCGAGATCGCGCACTTGAAGATGATCCTCTCCGCCGATCCGTCCGGCCTCGAACTCGCTGCGATCAACACCACCCGAACCGAGCAAACCGCCGAACTCAGTCACACGCTCGCCGATCCCATCGACAGCGGCGAGCTTCTCATCAACCTCCGCGCTGAAGCCCCGCCCGAAGCGCTCGATGCCGCCGTCACCGCCACGCTCGCCGGTTTGAAGTCGAGGAACATCGAATCCAAAATCACCCACACCGAGCACTTCCGCCCCGGCCAGCCCGTGCCGACGCATCGTGTCGTCGTCTGAACACTTAATACTGACGACTGAACACTGACCATGATCTTCTCTCTCACATCGCGCATCCTTCGCACCGTCGATCCCAAGTGCCTCGCCAAGATCGCTTGGAACTTCGGCTACAAAGGCGCGCGCAGCGTGATGCTTTTCAAGAAGCGCATGGAGCGCGGCGAGTTCTTCCCGCCGTTCCTCTACGTCTCCATTTTGAACTCGTGCAACCTCCGCTGCCAGGGCTGCTGGGTCGATGTGGACAAGCCGCGCGAGGCCATCAAGCTCGAGGAGCTGAACAAGATCGTGAACGACGCCAAGAAGCACGGAAATGCCTTCTTCGGCATCCTCGGCGGTGAGCCGCTCATGCATCCCGAGCTGTTCGATTTTCTCGCCGAGCATCCCGACTGCTACTTCCAGCTCTTCACCAACGGCCAGATGATCACCGAGAAAGCCGCGCAAACATTGCGGGAGATCGGCAACGTCACGCCGCTCGTTAGCGTGGAAGGCAGCGCGACGGTGAGCAACGAGCGCCGCGGTGGCAAAGACGTTTTGAACCGCACACTGCGCGGCCTGCAAAACTGCCTCGATGCAAAGCTCCTCACCGGAGTGGCGACGAGCCTCTGCAAAACGAACATCGACGATCTGCTTAGCGAGACGTGGCTGCGCAAGCTCATCGACATGGGCGTTCACTACACCTGGTATCACACCTACCGTCCCGTCGGCCCGAAGATTTCCGCCGAGCTGGCGCTCTCGCCCGATCAAATCACGCGCGTGAGAAAATTCGTCGTCGAGCAGCGCTCAAAGGCGCCCATCGCCATCGTCGATGCCTATTACGATCACAACGGCAAGGCGCTCTGTCCCATGGCCACCGGCATCAGCCATCATATCGGCCCCACCGGCGGCATCGAGCCGTGCCCGATCATCCAGTTCGCCACCGACACCGTCCGCACCGACCGCGACCTCTACGACGTTTTCACCCAGAGCGCCTTTCTCAACGACTTCCGCGAGACCGCCGCGCAGCACACGCGCGGCTGCATCGTCCTCGAGCGCCCCGACCTTGTGAAGTCGCTCGTCGAAAAACACAACGCCCCCGACACCACCATCCGCCAGACCGCCCTTGCCGAAGTGTCCGGCATGACCGCCCGCACCAGCCAATGGCGCGAGGAAGAAGAGATCCCCGAAGGCCACTGGATGTACCGCCTCGCGAAGCGGTTCTTCTACAATGACTTTGGGGTGTACAAGAATTTGGACGGGCATCCGCCGGGGTCGTAGGCCGAACAAACAATTCATCGTCACGATGATGAACGAGCCAACACGAATCAAGCCGAGACGCCGGTTGATCGCGTTCGCTTTGCTTTGTATTGCCGCAGGTTTGTGGTTGGCGTCATCTATCCTGCCATGGCGCGCTGCTTCTGTTACTCAAGTCGAAGCAGCTAGACTCAATCTGGATCGGAGCGACTCCGTTGTTGCGAGGCTTGTTGATGCCGCGCTTGACCGGACGAAGCTGACCGTCCGCTACGACGGCACCTACACGCCGATCAAGTATCCTGGCGGCGATGTGCCGGAGTCCATCGGTGTTTGCACGGACGAGGTGATCCGAAGCTATCGGGCGCTCGGGATCGACCTCCAGCAGTTCGTTCACGAAGACATGAAGACGCATTTCGATGAATATCCAAGGCTCTGGAACCTGACCGCACCTGACGCGAACATCGATCACCGGCGCGTTCCCAATATCCAAAAGTTTTTCGCACGCCAAGGTGCGGAGTTGCCCGTGACGGCGGATGCGAGCGGCTATAAACCGGGCGATCTGATCACCTGCATGGTTCGCGGCAGTCGTCCGCACATTGCCATCGTGGTGCCCTCACCCACGCCTGGCGGGCGGCCTTGGATCATGCACAACTGCGGATTTGGTCCGAAGATGGAGGACAAGTTGTTCGAGTGGAAGCTCACTGGCCACTACCGTTGGCATCCAAAGGCCAAATAAGGTTTCCGATCCGCCAACTCGACATCGTTGCGCTAGTCAGTTTAGAAGCGTATTCCTGACCAACCAAAAGACCTCCATTAAGCCCCGTGCCCGACACCCCCACCATCCTATACTGCCGCTGCGCATACGCCCAAGTCGTCCCTCAAGGCGTGAAGGACGCTGTATTACAAAAGCTCTGTGACTCGGGCGCGAGCTTTGAATCGGTTTCCGATCTCTGTGAGATGGCAGCGCATCGTGATCCGAGGCTGAAGGCCATCGCGGGGTGTGGGAAGCTGCGGATCGCCGCTTGTTATCCACGTGCCGTGATCGGTTTGTTCCATCAGGCAGGGTCGCCACTGGCGGGGGAAGGTGTCGAGGTGCTCAACATGCGGACGGAGACGGCGGATGACATCGCGGCCAAACTCCTCGCAACCGGTTGAAATACTGACGCACTGAACACTGATTACTGAACACTTCTTCCCCCATGATCACCCACACCCACCGCCCGCTTCGAGTCGTCCTTTACGAGGGCTCCGGCTCGATTCCGTTGCCTGCTGAATCTCGCTCGAAGGTGATGGCTGCGTTGCTGGACAAAGGCTACGCGATCACTCGTGCCACAGTTGGTGCGAGCGCGATGCCGCATGATGACCGGAGCTTGCTGGTGCTCGGTGTTTTTCCAGATCGGAAGGCTCCGGTGATCGAGGATGTTTCGGGTCGGGTGGATGTGCAGACGCGCGACATCACTGACCTCGACGTGAATGGAATCGTCTCGCTCGTGGACAAGGCGCGCGGCGAGACGCCGATGAATGAGCCGGGCAAATGGAAGCCGTGGTTTCCGGTGATCGACTACTCGCGCTGCACGAACTGTATGCAGTGCCTGAGCTTCTGCCTCTTTGATGTCTATGGCGTGAGCGCGGACAACAAGATCCAGGTGCAGAACAACGACAACTGCAAGACCAACTGCCCCGCGTGCAGCCGTGTGTGCCCGGAAGTCGCGATCATGTTTCCCAAGTATCAGCAGGGGCCGATCAATGGCGATGTCGTGAACGAGTCCGATGTGGGCCGCGAGAAGATGAAGGTGGACATCTCCTCACTGCTCGGCGGCGACATCTACGCGGCGCTCAAGGACCGCAGCGCCGCCGCCAAGAGCCGTTTCTCGAAGGAGCGCAGCCCGGATAAGGCGCTCGACGAGCGGAAGAAGTGCCTGACGAAGATGGTCACGGACGGTTTCATTCCTGCGGATGTTCTCGCCTCGCTGCCGTCACCGGACGACATCATGCGAAAGGCGGAGGAGGCAAAAGCGCGCGCTGCCGCCGCCCTCGCCGCCCAATCCCCCGCTTGACGAGCCGCCCGTTAACCGCGATGTGCTGCGCGCAGACCGTCGGCTTCGGCCGCGATTGTCCCTTGCGGACTCTTGTGGCCCTCGAAAACATGCGGCGGCCTCGCCATTAATGCGCATCCAATCCCGTTAATGGTTCTCAAACCAGACCACCGACCCACGTGTCAGACCATCGCCCTTCCAAACCATCGAAACCCTCTCTCCTCGGCAAGCTCAAAGCCGGCCTCAAACGCATCGTCGGCATCGGAGACAAAAAGAAAACTCACAGTGACAAGCCACGCGCGGAGAAACCGCCGGCTGTGAGAGCCGCCGACAAGCCACGCGACAGAGCACACGACAAAGCGGCAGCACCCGCTCGTGCAAAAGGTCACGGCATTCGCATCGAGCGCGACACAACGCCGCGTCCTGAACGGTCCGAAGGCGAGCGTCCGCGCCGTGAAGGCGGTGAGCGCCCGCGCCGTGAAGGTGGTCGCCCCGAGCGTGGCGGCAGACCTGCACGCGGAGGATCTCGCCGAGACGACGACGAGCCACGCGCGCCGAAGGTGAATTACGAGCCCATCCCCGCGCCACCGCCGCCGCCGGTTCCCGAAGGGCCGTATCCCGAGGCTTTTGAATCCCTTGGTTTCTCCAATGCCATCCTCGCCGCCATTCGCGACTTTGGTTACACGCAGCCCACGGAGATTCAGGTCAAGGCCGCGCCGATCGTGCTCGCGGGCAAGGATCTCGTCGGCGCATCGCAGACTGGCACGGGCAAGACCGCCGCATTTGGCATGCCCGCCCTCACGCGCCTCGGCGCTCCGGGCAAACTGCGCTGTCTCATCCTCGAACCCACGCGCGAGCTTGCAGCACAGGTGGTCGAGAATTTTGAGAGACTCGGCAAGCACACCGGCCTGCGCACCTTGCTGGTGCATGGTGGCGTTGGGTACGACAAACAGCGCAAGGGGCTGCAACAAGGGGTCGATGTCGTCGTCGCTACGCCGGGTCGTCTACTCGATTTCATGCAGGACGGCACGGTGAGCCTCGACACGATCGAAGTCCTCATCCTGGATGAAGTGGACCGCATGCTGGACATGGGCTTCCTGCCAGACGTGCGCCGCATTGTGGAGCGGACGCCGAAGTCGCGTCAGACCTTGTTCTTCTCCGCCACCATGCCTGCGCAGATCAAAGGCCTCGCCGAATGGGCATTGAAAGAGCCGGAGAGCGTCGAGGTCGGCATTCGTTTCTCACCATCCGAGACTGTCAGCCATTATCTCTACCCCGTCGCCAGCACGCAGCGTGAGGAATTGCTGCTCGAGCTGCTCCGCCGTACCGACTTCCACAGCGTGATGATCTTCACCCGCACGAAGATGGACGCCGACCGCCTTTTCTCCGCCATTCAAAGTGACGCCGAAGGGCACAAGGCCGCTGTCATGCACGGCGATATCTCGCAGAAGGATCGCGAGCGCGCGCTAGCGGACTTCCGCGAAGGCAAGGTCGAGGTCATCGTCGCCACCGACGTGGCCGCGCGCGGTCTCGACATCAGCGGCGTCACGCACGTCATCAACTTCATGGTGCCCGAGCACTCAGAGGACTACGTCCACCGCATCGGCCGCACCGGCCGCGCTCAGAAGGAGGGCGATGCCTTCACGCTCTTTTCCGCCGAGGAGATCGGCTACGTCCAGTCCATCGAGCGGCTCATTGATCAGAAGATCGAGCGCCGGAAGCTCGACAACTTCAACTACACCTTCACCACTGTGCTCGACGACGAGAAGCGCGCGCTCGACATCATGCGTGGTCGCTCGAAGAAGAAAAAGGGACGGCGGTAGTCGCTCCCCTTTTTCAGTCCCCGCCGCCTGATTCGATGGCGGCGGGTCCCGGTGCCCGTGCTCATTGCACGAACATGAACTCCATCCCGTTCAGCAGCGCCCAGACGAGGTTTTGAGCGCCTTCGACTTCGCCGCTCGCCTGCATTTCAGTCAGGGCCTTGGTTTTTTCTTCAGGCGTTGGTTTGCGCGCGAGGATGCTCAGATACATCGCCTCGATCTGTTTCTTCGGCAGATCCTGCTTGAGCATGGTGCGGAAGATGAGCGAGTCCTTGTTGGTCAGCATCTCCTGCGTGGGGCCGTTCATTAGCATCAGCACCTGTGGCTGGCTGCCTTGCTTTGATCCGCCGTCGATCAGCTCTCGATTGCTCTGGCCAAACTCGCGCAGGAAGTGGCCGTCCGGCGCGGGCTGCTCCAGCTCCGAGGCGCGCATGAGCCTCATGCCGCCGAAGGACACAACTTTCTCCGCCATCATCATGTCGGTGCTGCCAGCGGCGGCCAGCGTGCCGCCCATCATCTCTTCCTTTGCCTTCTGGCCTTTCTGATACGCCTCGATCTTCTGGGCCATGACCTTGCCGTCGGTCTTGTCGAGGTCGATGTCGATCACGCGCTGCATCAGGCCCTTGTCGGTGTTGCGATACTTGTCGGGGTCGCCGAGCACCAGCGTCATGAAGGAGTCCCACGCCTGCTCAGCCGTCATGCGGCGGACGAGAGGCCCCTGGAAGTAATAGGGCGCACCCATCGGCAGCGCCTCCGTGGTGGCCTCGCGCTGCCAGGCTTGCGTGTTGAAAACGATGCGCTGGAACTCGCGGAGATCGAATTTCAGCCGGACCATTTCTTCGCCCAGATGCTCCAGCAACTCGGGATTTGATGCGTTCTTCGGATCATCCACGTTGCGCACGGGCTCTGCCACGCCCTGGCCGAAGGCTAGCCGCCACAGCCGGTTGGCGATCGTCACACCAAAGCGCGGATTGGTCGGATGCGTTAGCCAGCCAGCAAAGGCCTCGCGCTGCTTCTCCTGCTTCTTCGTCTTGTTCTCCCGGTAGGCGTCGGCACCGCGGTCCGACCGGCTCCAAGTGATGAACTTTGGCTTCACCGGATCGCCACCTTTGCCGTCCTTGTATTTGTAATCCATCGGCAGCCGCAGGCGATTCTCCGCCGTGTCACGCACCTCAAGGCGGTTGGCGTCGATGATGCCATCGACAATGCCTTCCACCTTCTTCGCCTGCTCTTCGTTCATCGCCGTCAGCTCGGCCATGATGCGCTCCTTCGGATCGCCGTTCTTGAGCTGCGCGTCATTCATGTTCGTCACGGTGGAGCCAAAGAAGGCAGCGAGCTGGTAGAACTGCATCTGCGTCCAGTCCGAGAACGGGTGGTCATGGCACTGCGCGCAAGCCACATCCGTGCCGAGGAAGATCGAGAAGGTGTTGGCCAGATTGTCCAGCAACATGCCCGAGTCACGCAGCAGATAGCCCGTCGCGCCGTTGCCTTCCTGCGCGGGCTTGCCCGTGGCGCTGAGCATCTCGCGCACCATCTCGTTGTAGGGGCGGTTCTTCGAGATCTGATCCTTGATCCAGTGGACGTACGGCTTGGAGCTCATGAAGCCGCCGTTGTCCGGGTCTTGGACGCGGAACATGTCGGCAAAATAGTTGTACAGATGGCTCGTGCGCCCCGGCGAGTCGAGGAGCTGGTCGATCAGCTTGGCTCGCTTCGTCGGCGATGTGTCACCGAGAAAACCCGTGACCTCGTCGTAGTTCGGCACGCGCCCCGCGATGTCGAGATAGGCGCGGCGCACGAACTGCTCGTCACTGCTAGGCGGATTGGGCTTCAGCCCTTTCTTCACGAGCATCTTGTTGATGATCTCGTCCATCTTTGCCGCCGCCTTTGCCACAGTCAGGTTCGTCGGCACCGACACCGGAATCTTCGGCAGCGATCTGGCCAGCTTCTGGTCGTCCTCGATCAGGTTCTGGAGCGGCACGCGGTGCATCTGGCCGTCGGCGGTTTGGAGCGTGACAAACTCACCGTCGATCCGATAAAACGTCGCCTGCACCTTCCGGCCTTTGAGATCGGTCCAGAGACGGGTGGTGAGGTCCACAGCCAAGAGGCTTGAGGTCAGGAGGGCGAAGAGCAGGCAGAGGAACGGTTTCATAGGGCGATGGCAAAACGATTCCAGTCGGGGTTTGTTAGACCGACGGATCAGTGGCCATCATGCCGTTGAATGTGACCACTGGGCAAGGATGAACTTGCGTCCCGCCGCCGCCGCCGATTCATCCCAGCGGCGGCCATCCTTCAGAAGATCGGGAGTCGCTTACTCGGCAGCCGTGCTCATCTCATCGGGTTTCACGGCGAGAATGGAGCATGGAGCGTGTTGCACGATCTTCTCCGCTGTGGTGCCGATGAGTAGCTCTCGTAGCCCGGTCTTCCCACGCGTGC
>Ga0075163_10009315_pt1 | contig 12895 bp, 10 predicted proteins | sample JI1023141ADNA_FD_71478 | JGI IMG/M metagenome (GOLD analysis project Ga0075163, IMG submission 71478) | Wastewater effluent complex algal communities from Wisconsin, to seasonally profile nutrient transformation and Carbon sequestration -... | ecosystem: Engineered > WWTP > Effluent > Algae...
ACGTCCAGGTGCAGCCAGCGCGCAGGGTCGGCCACGAAGCGGCGCAGGAACAGCGCCGCGGTGATCGAACCGGCAAACCCGCTGGGCGGCGCGTTGTTCAGATCGGCAATGCGGCTCGACAGTTCATCCTCGTAGCCATTCCACAGCGGCATCGGCCACAGCGGGTCGGCGACGGCCGCGCCCTGCTGCACCAGCGAGGCCACGAGCTGGGGATCACCGCCAAACACTGGCGGCAACTCCGGTCCCAGCGCGATGCGGGCCGCACCGGTGAGCGTGGCGAAGTCGATCAGCAGGTCAGGTGAATCCTCGCCGGCCGCGTGCAGCGCATCGGCCAGCACCAGTCGCCCTTCGGCATCGGTGTTGCCGATTTCCACCGTGAGGCCCTTGCGCGAACGCCAGACATCCCCGGGACGGAACGACGCCCCGTCGACGCTGTTCTCCACCGCGGGAATCAGCACACGCAGGTCCACCGGAACCGCGAGCAGGCGCAGCGCGCGCGCCACGCCCAGCGCGCAGGCGGCGCCGCCCATGTCTTTCTTCATCAGCAGCATGCCGGCGGCCGGCTTGATGTCGAGGCCGCCGGTATCGAAGCACACGCCCTTGCCCACCAGCGTCACCTTCGGGGCACCGGGTTTGCGGAAACGCAGGTCGAGCAGGCGCGGTTCGCGGGGCGAACCCTGCCCCACCGCGGCCACCAGCGGGAAGCCCGTCGTCAGCAACGAACCCCTGGTGACCTGCAGCTCGCCGCCACCCTGCTCTGCCACGGCGCGCGCGGCAGCTTCCAGTTCGGCCGGGCCCATGTCGTTGGCCGGCGTGTTGATCAGGTCGCGGGCGAGCCAGGTGCCCGCATGCATCGCCGCCAGTGTGTCACCGGATGCGGCGCCAGGCCGACGCAGCCGCGGCAGCGCGTTGCCCGCGGACTTGCGATAGCGATTGAACCGGTACGAACCCAGCGTCCAGCCCGTGGCGATGATTTCATCGCGCGCATCAGCAAATTCATTTTCCAGCGCATAGTCGCCCGCGGGCAGGCGGTCACCCAGCCCAGCGCCCAGCCACAGAAGTTGCGCCGGATCGGACAGTGCCTCACCGGCGCCCACGAGCACCGTGCGCGATCCCGACTCGATCGGCAGCGCCAGCCACCTGCCGTGCTCGGGCTTGAAGCCGCTGCGGGGCAACCAGTTCTGCAGCGCAGCGGACTGCGTGGCAAGCCACTGCGGCAGTTCGCGCTCGGTCACGAGTCGCAATGTGCTCGGCTGGTCGACGACATCGACAACGGTGGCGGCAGGCACGGTGGATGCAGGCACTGGGTTCACGTGGAAATTCTAAGACATCCACATGCCTGACGCGTCAGTCATTGGAAAAATCGGGCTATACTGCGGGGCTCGGCCATAGTGGCCCTAAGTGTTCGCTCATTACGGAGTTTCGCGATGCGTCTATACGGTCCCAAAGATGTCGATAAAACCGCCCTGCGCCGCGCGCGCATTGCCGTCCTCGGCTATGGCAGCCAGGGTCGCGCCCATGCGCTGAACCTGAAGGACAGCGGCTTCGACGTGGTCGTGGGCGTGCGCAAGGGTGACAGCTGGAACCAGGCGAAGAAGGACGGCCTCACCGTTCTCACGCCGGTCGATGCCGTGAAGGGCGCCAAGCTCATCGCCATCCTGGTGCCCGACACCACGCAGAAGGCGCTGTACGCCGAGATCAAGGATGCGATCCCGAAGGGCGCCACGCTGCTGTTCGCGCACGGCTTCAACATCCACTTCAAGCAGATCAAGCCGCGCAAGGATCTGAACGTGGTGCTGATCGCGCCGAAGGGCCCAGGCGGCCTCGTCCGCCGTCAGTTCCAGCAGGGCCGTGGTGTTCCCGCGCTCATCGCCGTGGCGCAGGGCCCGCAGAAGACCGCCTTCAACATCGCGCTGGCCTATGCCCATGGCATCGGCAGCACCCGCGGCGGCGTGCTGGTCACCACCTTCAAGGAAGAGACCGAGACGGATCTGTTCGGCGAGCAGGTGGTGCTGTGCGGCGGCACGTCCGACCTGATCCTCAAGGGTTTCGAGACGCTGACCGAAGCCGGCTACCAGCCGGAAGTGGCGTACTACGAAGTGCTGCATGAACTGAAGCTCATCGTCGACCTGCTGCACGAAGGCGGCCTCGCGAAGATGCACAAGTACATCAGCACCACCGCCAAGTGGGGCGACATGATCTCCGGTCCGCGGATCATCAACCGCACCACGAAGAAGGAAATGAAGAAGGTGCTGGGCGACATCCAGTCGGGCAAGTTCGCCCGCCGCTGGATCGCCGAGAACAAGAAGGGCCTGCCGACGTACAACAAGCTGATGAAGGCCGACCTGAACCACAAGATCGAGAAGGTCGGAGCCAAGCTGCGCGAGCGCATGCCCTGGCTGTCGGACGAGCGCGCCTAGGAGGTTAGAAGAAACGCCATGCCCATCCAAGCTACGCAGTACATCTGGTTCAACGGCAAGCTGGTCCCCTGGGAAAAGGCGACGGTACATGTACTGTCGCACGCCCTGCACTACGGCTCGTCGGTGTTCGAGGGAGTACGCGCGTATGCAACACCGAAGGGCGTGGCGATCTTCCGCCTGGCCGACCACACGCGTCGGCTGTTCGACTCCGCGAAGATCTACCGCATCAATGTCCCCTTCACGCCCGAGCAGCTCAATGCCGCCCAGCGTGAGGTGGTGGCGGTCAATGGCTTGAAGAACGGCGCCTACCTGCGCCCCGTCGCGTTCCGCGGCTATGGCGAGATCGGCGTGGCGCCGAAGATCGATCCCCCTGTCGACGTGGCCGTGGCCGCGTGGGAATGGGGCAAGTACCTGGGCGCGGATTCCGAGGCCGAGGGCGTGGATGTGTGCATCTCGTCCTGGCAGCGCGTCGCGCCCAACACCCTGCCCGCCATGGCCAAGGCCGCGGGCAACTATCTTTCGAGCCAGCTGATCAGCATGGAGGCCAAGCGCCTCGGGTTCGTCGAGGGCATCGGCCTTGCGCCGGATGGCACCGTCAGCGAAGGCGCCGGCGAGAACCTGTTCCTGGTCCGCGATGGCGTGATCCACACGCCGGGCTTCGCGCATTCGGTGCTGGGCGGCATCACGCGCGATACGGTCATCAAGCTGGCACGCGACATGGGCTACGAGGTCCGCGAGACCTCGATTCCGCGCGAGATGCTGTACATCGCCGACGAGCTGTTCTTCACCGGCACGGCCGCGGAGATCACGCCCATCCGTTCGGTGGATCGCATCACCGTGGGCGCGGGCCGTCGCGGCCCCATCACCGAGAAGCTGCAGAAGGCCTTCTTCGGCCTGTTCACGGGCGCAACGCCGGACAAGTACAACTGGCTCGATCCGGTTGACATGTCTGCCACCCCGCGCGCCGTGAGCGCCTGACGCCGGAGTTTTGCCATGACCCAGCCCACGACGCTCTTCCAGAAAGTCTGGGAGCGGCACGAGGTCGTCCCCGAGACCCCCGATACACCGGCGGTGCTCTTCATCGACCTGCATCTCATCCATGAAGTGACCACGCCGCAGGCCTTCAGCGTGCTGCGCGAGCGTGGCCTGCCCGTGCGGCGCACCGACCTCACGCTGGGCACGATGGATCACTCCACGCCCACGCGCACCGAGCAGGTGTTCGGCGGCGCGCCGATTGCCATCGAATCGGCGGCGAAGCAGGTGAAGCAGCTCGAGGTGAACTGCGCCGAGTTCGGCGTGGAACTGCTGAACATGGCGAGCAACCTGCGCGGCATCGTGCATGTGATCGGACCCGAGCTGGGCGCCACGCAGCCGGGCAAGACGATCGTGTGTGGCGACAGCCACACGAGCACTCATGGCGCCTTCGGGGCGCTGGCCTTTGGCATCGGCACCACCGAGGTGGGCCATGTGCTGGCCACGCAGTGCCTGCTGCAGACACGCGCCAAGACCTTCGCCATCACGGTGAACGGCAAGCTTCGCCCTGGCGTGACCGCCAAGGACCTAGTGCTCGCCATCATCGGGAAAATAGGCGTGGGCGGCGGCACGGGGCATGTCATCGAATTCCGCGGCGAGGCCATCCGCGCGCTGTCGATGGATGAGCGCATGACGGTGTGCAACATGTCCATCGAGGCCGGCGCGCGCGCCGGCATGGTGGCGCCGGATGAAACCACCTTCGCCTACCTGAAGGATCGCCCCCGCTCGCCCAAGGGAGCTGAATGGGAGCGCGCGGTTGCAGTCTGGCGAACCCTCGTGACCGACGAAGGCGCCGTGTTCGACCGCGAAGTGGTCATGGATGCCGGCGCCGTCGAACCGATGATCACCTGGGGCACGCACCCTGGCATGGTGGCCGCGGTGAGCGGCAATGTGCCGGCCAGCAGCAGCGATCCGGTGTTCGGCAAGGCGCTGGACTACATGGGCTTTGCCGCGGGCCAGAAACTGGCCGGCAGCCCGATCAACGTGGTCTTCGTCGGCAGCTGCACCAATTCGCGCCTCACCGACCTGCGCGCGGCGGCCAGCGTGCTGAAGGGCCGCAAGATCGCTCCCGGCGTGCAGATGCTGGTGGTGCCGGGCTCGCAGCAGATCAAGAAGCAGGCCGAGGCCGAAGGTCTCGACCGGATATTCCTCGACGCAGGCGCCGAGTGGCGCGAGTCCGGCTGCTCGATGTGCCTGGGAATGAATGGCGATACGGTGGGCGCAGGCCAGTATTCGGTCAGCACCAGCAACCGAAATTTCGAAGGACGCCAGGGCGTGGGTGCGCGCACCCTGCTGGCAAGCCCCCTGACCGCGGCCGCCTCGGCCGTGCGTGGGGTCATCACCGATCCGCGCGATCTGCTCGGTTAACGCTCAGGCACTTCATGGAACCGATCACCACCATCACCTCGCGCACGCTGGTTCTGCCGCGCAGCGACGTGGACACCGACCAGATCATCCCGGCCCGCTTCCTGCGCACCACCACGCGCGAAGGCCTGGGCCTGCAGCTGTTCTCCGACTGGCGCTACCTGCCCGATGGTTCGCCGAACCCCGAGTTCGAGCTGAACAAGCCGCAGGCGCAGGGTTGCAAGGTGCTGGTGGCCGGCGACAACTTCGGCTGCGGCTCCTCGCGCGAACACGCACCCTGGGCGCTCACCGACCACGGCATCCGCGTCGTGATCAGCACCAGCTTTGCCGACATCTTCCGCTCCAACTCGCTGAAGAACGGGCTGGTGCCCGTGGTGGTGGATGCCGCCACGCTGCAGTGGCTGCTGGCGAACCCGGGCATCGAAGTCACGCTCGACCTCGCGACCAGCTCGCTGCGCCTGCCGGGCGGCAGGTCGGTGCAGTTTCCCATCGAGCCCTTCTCCCGCTACTGCCTGATGCAGGGCGTGGACCAGCTGGGCTACCTGCTGTCGAAGAACGCGGAAATCTCCGCGTACGAACAACGTCGCGCCGCGCGGTAGGCGCAGCGCCCGATCCTCGGGGGATTCTCGATATGAAGGCAAAGATCACCGTTCTCGGTGGCGACGGCATTGGTCCGGAAGTCACCCGTGAAGGCGTGCGCGCGCTGCAGCGGGTAGCGCAGCTCTTCGGCCACGAGTTCGCGATGGATGAGCGCGACTTCGGCGGCATTGCCATCGACAAGCATGGCGACCCCCTGCCCGCCGACACGCTCGCCAGCTGCCTGGCCAGCGATGCCATTCTGCTAGGCGCCATTGGCGGCCCGAAGTGGTCCGCGCCGGACGCGAAGCTGCGCCCTGAAACAGGCCTGCTGCGACTGCGCCGCGAACTGGGCGTGTATGCCAACCTGCGTCCGGTGGCCGTGCATCCCGCGCTGGCCGACTCCACCACGCTGAAGGCCGAGGTGGTGCGCGGCGTCGACCTGGTGTTCGTGCGCGAACTGACCGGCGGCATCTACTTCGGCGCCAAGACGCGCACGGCTACCGACGCCAGCGACCTGTGCAGCTACAGCGCGATGGAAATCGAGCGCGTGACGCGCGTGGCCGGGCGACTGGCGCAGGCCCGCCGCCGCAAGCTCACATCCATCGACAAATCCAACGTGCTCGACACCTCGCGCCTGTGGCGGGAGGTGGTGACGCGCGTGATGAAAAGCGAATTCCCCGACGTGGCCGTGGAGCACATCCTGGTGGATGCCGCCGCCATGCACCTGATCCGCCGCCCGTCCGACTTCGACGTGATCGTCACCGAGAACATGTTCGGCGACATCCTCACCGATGAAGCCTCGATGCTGGCCGGTTCGCTGGGCCTGTCTCCGTCGGCGTCGATCGGTGATGGCAAGCGCGGGCTCTACGAACCCATCCATGGTTCGGCCCCCGATATCGCGGGCAAGGGTATCGCCAATCCGGTGGGCACCATTCTTTCCGCGGCGCTGCTGCTGCGGCATTCGCTCGGACTCGAAGTCGAGGCCCGGGCCATCGAGGCCGCTGTCGCGAGCGCCCTGGAGCAGGGGCTGCGCACCGCGGACATCGCGGCCGGCGGCAAGTCCGTGAGCACGGCCGACGCGGGCGCAACCATCATCGCGCTGATCGCCAGAGGCTGAGCGTTTCAGCGCACGACGGCTGGCGCGCCTGCCGCGGAAGGATTCCCCGTCGGGGGTGGCGCGAAGTCTTCTGACTTGCGCGGACCGAGCAGTTCGGTGAGCACCGGCGTCAGCGCATCAGCCCAGGCCACATACCCCGGCAACGCCGGATGCAGGCCATCGACCATCATGCCTTCGCGCAGCCGGCCATCCGCATCCAGCAGGCGGTCGCTGATGTCCAGATAGCGCACCTGCCGGCCATCGGCCAGCTTCGCGATGCGACGGTTGATTCCATGGATCACCGGCATCACGGCGGGATTGTCGGCGCGCGGCAATATGCCCATCAGGATCACAGTGGTCTCGGGCGCGCGGCGCCGCACCTCATGCAGCAGGGTCCCAATGCGCGCGCTGATCCGCCGCGCCGCCGCATCGGTGCCTTCGGCGGGCAACTGGCGACCCACGTCGTTGGTGCCCGCCATCAGCACGATGACGCGCGGTTTCGCGCCGTCCATCTCGCCGTTCTCGATGCGCCACAGGATGTTCTCGACCTTGTCGCCGCCCCAGCCGAAATTGGCGGCGTTCCAGCCGCGGAAGGTGGCGTACCAGTGCGGAATAAACTGCGAATAGTCGGTGGCTCCCCAGCGACGCGTGATCGAATCGCCGAGCAGGTACACGTCGATGCGCCCAGTACGCGCCTTCTGCAGCAGCTGCTGGTGCGCGAGCATCGAGTTGGCATCCTCGCGCGGCACGCCGCGCACCAGCGGCAATCCGAGCTGCACGGCGGCCCAGGGAATGAAGTGCTTCCAGTTCGGACCATCGGTGTGGCCGCCATCGTGCTGGCGCCAGGCCAGGCGCCCCTGCAGAAGTCCTTCATTGACTGGCGGCATCCTCTCGTTGCGGTAGTCGTCACTGCGACCGAGGTCCCGCGCGCCCAGCAGGCGGAACACCGGCTGCGCCGCGACGGCCGCCATGAAACTGCCCTGCTGGTCCAGCCACTTCGCATCGCCCTTCTCCGGGATGCCATAGCTGATGAAAGTCGGACGCGGCGCGCACAGCGCGAGCAGCATGTGCGCGTCCACGGGAAGGTCGCCCGCGTTGCGACTGCCGAAGCCAGACTCCGCGGCGCCGTACTTCAGGAAGTTGCCGGCCATCCAGTGGTATTCGCCCGAGCCCGTGAGATTCTCGACGGCCTCGCCGAAGTTGCGCCGGTGCAGTTTCACGCCGCCATCGCCCGAAGATCCGATCAGCACCACTGCGAAGCGCGTGTCGAAGGCCATCGCCACCAGCGCGGCCTTGCCATAGCGCGATACCCCTTCGATGCCCACGCGCCTGGCATCGACGAACCGATCCTTCTCCAGGTAGTCGAGCGCGCGCGAGGCGCCCCATCCCCAGGCCCGCAGCGCGCCCCAATCCTCGGGACTGCGCGGCTGGCCCCTGTTGGCAAGGCCGATGATTCCCCGCGTGAGACCGGCGCCGTTGTCGGCCTGAATGCTGGTGGGGTTGAGGAGCGCATAGCCCCAGCCGGCCGCTATCAGCTGCTCAGGCGCGGGAGGGTCAGAGCCTGGCGGGGGTGGTGGCGGGACAAACGCTCCCTGCGGTGCGGGGTCCCCGGGCATCGCCGCCCGTCCGAACAGGATCATCACGGGTGCGGGCTTCTTCGCATCCCGGGGCGTGACCAGCACCATCTGGATGTTCACGTCGATGGCAGGGAATTTGCGGTTGTCCGCGTTCCCCTCCAGTCGGCGAGCCAGCACGGCATGGCCTCCCACGGTGGTGTCGATTCTTCCGGTGACGCGCCAGGTGATACGCGGCGCGTTCGCGGACACCCGGCCAACCACCTCACGCTCGAAGTCTTCGATGATTTCAGGCCGTCGGCGAGTCCACCACTGGCGGACCGTGCTCACCGTGCTGCCGCCGCGCAAGGCGAGCACTTCCGGCAACTGCGGAAACGGATTGGCCAGCGCCTCGTCGTAGTTGGCGGGGTTGGGCGCGCTTTCGCTGCCGCTGGGACCGGGACGCAGCGCCGTGATGCCGAGCTGCCCCAGCATCTGCTGGTGGTCTTCGGCCGTGGTCCACTCGCGCAGCGGCTGCTGCCCCTGCGCGGTGGCCAGCAGCAGGATCAGCGCGGCGCCCGTGCCGATGCGGCCGAGCGCGCGCAGGGGAATCATCCCCTCGCCCGCTTGAGTCCCGCGTCAAGGTCGCGCTGCAGGTCTTCCACCGCCTCGATGCCGATGGACAGGCGCAGCAGGCCATCCACCAGCCCGGCGGCGGCGCGCGCCTCGGGCGCCATCGCGGCATGGGTCATCGTCGCCGGATGGGCGACGAGGCTTTCAACGCCGCCCAGTGATTCGGCCAGCGAGAAGAACTCCAGGCCCTTCACGAAATGCCGCACGGCCTGTTCGCCGCCCTCCAGCTCAATCGTGACAATGGCGCCAAAACCCTTCTGCTGGCGCTTAGCGAGCTCATGGCCCGGATGCGACGGCAACCCGGGGTAATAAACCTTGCGCACGCCGGGCTGCTTCACCAGCCATTCGGCCAGTTGCTGCGCATTGCGGCCATGCACCGCCAGTCGCGCCTCGAGCGTGCGCAGTCCGCGCAGCGTGAGGAAGCTGTCGAACGCGCCGGCAGTGAGACCCAGGCAGTTGGCCCACCAGGCCACCTGGTCGTGCAGCTCTTTGGTCGCGCTGATCGCAGCCCCACCGACCACATCGCTGTGGCCGTTGATGTACTTGGTGGTCGAGTGCACCACGATGTCGGCGCCCAGCTCGAGCGGGCGCTGCCAGGCCGGCGACAGGAAGGTGTTGTCGACCACCACCAGCGTGCCTTTGCCCTTGACCTTCTTCACCAGGCCATCGATGTCGGTGATGCGCAGCAGCGGGTTGCTGGGGGTTTCGATCCACAGCATGTCTGTCTTCTGCGCTAGCGCGGCATCGAGCGCGGCCTCGTCGTGAAAGCGCACGAAATCCACCTTCAGTTCATTGCGCTTGTTCCACGCCGTGAAGAGGCGAAACGTGCCGCCATAGCAGTCGTGAGGCGCCACGATGCGCGCGCCCTGCGGCAGCAGGTGCCCGACCAGCGTGATGGCGCCCATGCCGGTGCCGGTGATGACGCCGCCCGCGCCGCCTTCCAGATCCGCGAGCGCGTTGCCCAGCAGGTCGCGGGTGGGATTGCCCGAACGCGAATAGTCGTAGGTGCGCTTGTCGCCATAGCCGCGGAACGCGTAGGTGGACGACAGGTGCAGGGGCGGAACGACCGCGCCGGTGACATCGTCGGATTCAAGGCCCGCGCGCACCGAGCGCGTGGTGAATGTGGGTCGGTCGCTCAAGGGGATTCTCCGGGATACAGGATCGAAAGCACGGCGCGCAGCTGCTCGGCTTCCTTCAGGAAGGCATCATGGCCCAGCAGCGAGGAAAACTCATGCAGTCTCGCGTCGGGCAGTCGGGCGGTGAGCGCGCGCATGTCGGCGATGGGCACGAGCTGGTCCTCGCGCACGGCCACCACTTCCGTGCGCACCGGTATGCGCGTGGCGTTGACCTGGTGCAGGTCGATGGACTCGGACAGGCAGATGAAGGATTCGGGGCGATTGCGCGCCGCGTAATCGCGGCCGCGCGCCTGCAGGTATTCCTCCACCGGAAACACGGGCCGGTCGCCTTCCATGCGCGGCGGCGCGCGGAAGCGCGCGGCGAATTCCTCTGGACTGCGATAGGTGGACATGGCCAGCGCGCGGGCCAGTTCAAGGGCCTGCGTGGAACAGCCATGGGCGAGGCCCAGCCGCGCGATGTTGCGCTGGACGCTGCGCCATGCGGTGGCCATGGGATGCGGCTGGTCCGCGGCGCTGATGACGATCAGCCGCTCCACTCGCTGCGGATGGCGTTCGCCGAAGGCCAGCGCCACCATGCCGCCATAGGAGGCTCCCACGATCCCGGCGAGCTTCTGGATGCCCAGGTGATCCAGCACCCGAGCGATGGCCTCGGCCTGGTCGTAGCTGGAAATGCCGGGAAAGCTGCCGCCGGCAGCAGGAGCGGTGCTGGTGCCGCTGGCGCCGATGTAGTCCATGCCCAGCACGGCCAGCCGCTGGGTATCGAGGGCCTTGCCGGCGCCCACGATCTCGTGCCACCAGCCATTGCGGCCGCCGGCCGGATCAAACACCTGTCGCGAGGCCGAAATGCCCCCCAGAGCCAGCACAACGGGCTGCCCGGCCTCGCCGGAGAGGCTCCAGCCGATGCGCAGGGACTCCAGTGTGCCGCCATGGTGCAGCCGGACCGGGGTGTCGATGGATAGGACGCCTTCTCGCGGCGCCATGGTGGGCTCTTCGATGCTTGCGGAATGTCGTCGAATTCTAGGGTTGGCCTCCCCGGCCAGCAAGGAAAAAGGAGCTGTCGCCCGGCGCGCCAATGTGTTAACGTGCTATTACGCTATCATGAAGACCAACCGCCAGTTCTCGCCGCGCCACGAGGCGCAGACCGAACGCAACCTGGTGGCGGCGATGCTCACGCAACTCACGCCCGAGGAACTGCGCGCCTTCCTGAAAGATCTGTGCACCCCCGCCGAGCTGCAGGCCATGGCCGACCGCTGGGCGGTGGTCGAATACCTGCAGCAACAACTGCCCTACCGCGAAATACATCGCATCACCGGCGTCAGCGTCACCACCATCGGCCGGGTGGCGCGCTACGTCGCCGCCGGGGCCGGCGGATACGCGCTGGCCGTGAAGCGCCTGGAGAACCTGTGAGCATCGACAAAGAAACCCGCCTGAAGCTGGCCGTCCAGAAATCCGGGCGCCTCACCGACCATTCGCTCGACCTGCTGTCGCGCTGCGGGCTGAAGCTCTCGCGCGGCAAGGACCAGCTCATGGGCTTTGGCGAGAACCTGCCGCTCGACGTGCTGTTCGTGCGCGACGACGATATCCCGGACCTGGTGCAGGAAGATGTCTGCGACCTGGGCCTGGTGGGTTTGAACGTGCTGGAAGAGCGGCGCCTGGAAATGGCCGCTCGCGGCGCCACGGCGCGCTTCGAGGTGCTGCGCAAGCTCGACTTCGGCCGCTGCCGGCTGTCGCTGGCGGTTCCCGAGGGCATGGCGTGGAAGGATCTGTCCTCGATCGCGGGCCTGCGCATCGCGACCACCTATCCGGCGCTGCTGGCCGACTTCCTGCAGCACAACGGCATCAGCGCCGAGATCGTGACGCTCTCCGGCGCGGTGGAAATCGCGCCGCGCCTGGGCCGGGCCGACCTGATCTGCGATCTGGTGTCGTCTGGCTCCACGCTGCAGGCCAACCACCTGCGTGAGGTCCACACGATCCTGCAGAGCCAGGTGGTGCTGATCCGCACGCCGATGGCGCTGTCGAAGTTCAAGGAAGACTGGATCTCCCGCCTGCTGCTGCGCCTTGATGGCGTGGAGCAGGTGAAGGAGAGCAAGTACATCATGCTGCATGCGCCTCGCTCGGCGCTGCCGCGCATCCGCGAACTGCTGCCCGGCAGCGAATCGCCCACCATCATTCCGCTCGAGGGTTCGGTGGACAAGGTGGCCGTGCACGCGGTGTGCCGCGAGAACGTGTTCTGGGAAACGCTCGAAAGCCTGAAGGCTGCCGGCGCCAGCGCCATGCTGGTGCTGCCGGTGGAAAAGATGCTGGCCTGAAATGAAGATGCAGATCCTCGACTGGAATTCCCTCGACGCCGCCGGTCGCCGCCAGGCGCTGGCGCGTCCCCAGCTCGACGCGGCCGGTGACATCGAAACCCTCGCGCGCTCGATCATCAGGGAAGTGCGCAGGGACGGCGACGCTGCGCTGCTGGCATTTGCCGAGCGCTTCGATCGCGCGAAACTGGCGACGCTCGCCGTGAGCCAGGCTGAATTCGATTTCGCCGAGCAGCAGTTGAACGCCAAGCAGATCGCCGCCATCGAAACGGCGATCGACAACGTCAGCCGCTTCCATGCCGCGCAGCTGGCCGCGCCGCTGTCGATGGAAGTGATGCCCGGCGTGCGCTGCGAGCGGCTGTACCGACCGATCCCGGCCGTGGGTCTGTATGTGCCCGCCGGCTCCGCGCCACTGCCCTCCACCGTGATCATGGTGGCCGTGCCCGCGCAGCTCGTGGGCTGCCCGCAGCGCGTGCTGTGCACGCCGCCGGCCGCCGATGGCCGCGCCAACGCCGCCGTGCTCGCCGCCGCGCGCCGCTGCGGCGTGACGCAGGTGTTCAAGGCCGGCGGCGCACAGGCCGTGGCCGCGATGGCCTATGGCACGCGCACCGTGCCCAAGGTCGACAAGATCTTCGGGCCCGGCACGGCGCTGACCACTGCGGCCAAGCAGATCGTGGCGGCCGATCCGAACGGCGCAGCCTGCGACCTGCCGGCAGGTCCCTCCGAAGTGCTGGTGATCGCCGATGGCCTAGCCAGCCCCGTATTCGTGGCCGCG
>Ga0075163_10009316_pt1 | contig 12895 bp, 12 predicted proteins | sample JI1023141ADNA_FD_71478 | JGI IMG/M metagenome (GOLD analysis project Ga0075163, IMG submission 71478) | Wastewater effluent complex algal communities from Wisconsin, to seasonally profile nutrient transformation and Carbon sequestration -... | ecosystem: Engineered > WWTP > Effluent > Algae...
CGTCGGCAGCGTGGTGATCATGCGAACCGGCCTGGCGAGCATTCCTGCGGCCTTCCGCGAGGCCCGGGAACCGCTCGATTCGCGTGCCACGCACGTCGAGCGTTTCGCAGCGGCGCGCTGAGGCGCGCTACTTCTTGGTGAAGAGCGCGAGGGCGCGGTCGACGGCGGATGCGACCGGGTAGCGGTCGCCCAGATGCTGCGACGTGTGGAACACCCACACCACGCGATCGGCGTCGGTGAGGAGCGTGCCGCCATGCTGGTGAAAATCGCCCTGCCCCCAGGAGTTCTCGTGGCCCCGCGCCATCGCCCCGAGGAGGTTCACGGTGGCCCGCGGACCCATGGTGGCCCAGGCGGAGCGCACCAGGCCGATGCGCCGGTGCAGTGCGAGACTGGGGTCGGTCACCAGCTCGACCCCGCGGCCCGCGAGCCCATGGCGCTCCGCGTAGCCGCGCGCGTGCTCGGGCGTTCCGCACCCCACCAGCACCATGCCGAGGCCGGTCTCCTCCATGGGCGCCAGGTGATCGAGAATCTCCGAAGTGTGCTCGGAGCACGCTGCGCAGCCGAACTGCCGGAGGAACACGCAGAGCGTGGGGCGCGCGCCGAACAGGTGGCCCAGGCGCTGCGCGGAGCCGTCGGGCCGAAGCACCTCCAGCTCCGACACCGGGTCCGGCAACTTCATTCCCACCATCAGCGACATGGCCATCATCGAATATCCCCTTTGCGGGAGCCCGTCACGTCCGATGCCGTGACGGCCCGCTCGCAGCCATTCCCGCCTCGGGCGATCGCGTCCATACTGGTGCCCATGACGGCTCTCCGCGTGCACCACCGAAGCTGCAACCTGTGCGAGGCGATGTGCGGCATCCGCATCGAAGCCGAGGGTTCTCGCGTGACGCGCATCAGTGGCGACGACGACGATCCGCTCAGCCGCGGGTACATCTGTCCGAAGGCGGCGGCGCTCAAGGAGCTGCACGAGGATCCGGACCGCCTACGCACGCCCATGCGACGATCCGGCAGCGAGTGGAAGGCCATCTCCTGGGAGGCCGCGTTCGACGAGGTGGCGGAGCGTATGCATCGCATCCAGGCCGACCACGGCCGCGACGCCATGGGCTTCTACATCGGCAATCCGGTGGCCCACAACACCGGGCTCTTGCTCATGGGCCCCATGTTCTTGCGGCTGGTTCGCACCAAGAACCGCTTCTCGGCCACCTCCGTGGACCAGCTGCCGCACATGCTCACCGCCTTCTGGATGTTCGGCCACCAGCTGCTGATGCCGATTCCGGATGTAGATCGCACGGATTACTTCCTGGTACTGGGCGCCAATCCGCTGGCCTCCAACGGCAGCTTGATGAGCGCCCCCGGCATGCGCCATCGGCTCGAGGCGCTGCGGGCCCGGGGTGGCAAGGTGGTGGTCGTCGACCCGCGACGCACCGAGACGGCGGCGGCGGCCGATCGCCATCTGTTCGTCCGCCCCGGCACCGACGCGCTGCTCCTGGCGGCGCTCCTGAAGGAAGTGCTGGAGGGCGGCGCCAAGATGGGCCGCCTCGCCGACTTCACCGATGGCCTGGAGGCGCTGCGCGCTGCGGTGGCGCCGTTCGACGTGCAGCTCGCAGCCCACCACACCGGCATCGCGGCGGAAGAGATTCGCACCCTGGCGCGGGAGCTCCTTTCGGCCCGCAGCGCCGCGGTCTACGGGCGGGTCGGCACCTCGATGCACGCCTTCGGTGGCGTCTGCCAGTGGCTCATCAACGCCCTCAACATCGTCACCGGCAACCTCGATCGCCCGGGCGGCGTCATGTTCCCGCTGCCGGCCCTGGACCCGCTGACGCTGCCGCGCGGCGTGGGGCTGGGCCGCGGCAGCTTCGGGCGCTTCAAGAGCCGGGTGCGCGGTCTGCCCGAGTTCGGGGGCGAGCTCCCGGTGGCGGCACTGGCGGAGGACATCCTCACCGAGGGCGAAGGGCGCATTCGCGGCCTCCTCACTTTGGCCGGCAATCCCGTGCTGTCTACACCCAATGGCAAGCAGGTCGACAAGGCCCTGGCCTCGCTGGACTTCATGGTGTCCGTCGACCCCTACCTGAACGAGACCACCCGACACGCGCACGTCATCTTGCCGCCGCCGACGCCACTGGAGCGCTCCCACTACGACGTGGTGTTCCACCTGCTCGCGGTGCGAAACACCGCGCGCTACGGCGCTCCCCTCTTCCCCAAGCCCGAGGGCGCCTTCCACGATTGGCAGATTCTCCTCGAGCTGGGTGAGCGCATCGAGGCCCATCGCGATGGAAAGAAGAAGCTCGGGACCCGCCTGAAGTACGCCGCGCTGCAGCGCCTGGGCGTCGAAGGCATGCTCGAGCTGGGTCTGCGCGCGGGCCCCTACGGCGTCCGCAAGGGCCTCGGTGGCGTGAGCCTGAAGAAGCTCCGGTCCACCGACCACGGCCTCGACTTCGGTCCGCTGCAGCCGGCCTTGCCGGGGCGCCTGTTCCACCGCGACAAACGCGTGCAACTTGCACCCAAAGGCATGGTGGACGATCTCCCGCGTCTGATCGCGGCATTTCCCCGCCCCAGCGCCACCATCTCGAACGAGGAGCGCAAGTCGCTCCTGCTGGTGGGCCGTCGCCACACCCGCGACAACAACTCCTGGATGCACAACCTGCCCAAGCTGGTGGCGGGCAAACCGCGCTGCACGCTCATGGTGCATCCGGAGGACGCGCGAGCACTAGGGCTCGAGTCGGCCAAGGAGGTGTGGGTCGCTTCCCGCGTCGGCGAGATCCGCGTTCCCATGGTCCTCACCGACGAGGTCATGCCCGGCGTCGTGAGCCTGCCCCACGGCTACGGGCACGACCGCGGTGGCGTGCGTATGAAGGTCGCCGCAGAGCACGCGGGAGCCAGCATCAACGATCTCACCGACGAGCTCGCCCTCGACGATTTGTGCGGAACCGCGGCCTTCAGTGGCGTTCCGGTGACGATCCGCGCAGCGGTATAGCCACCGAGCGCGAGGTCAAGGCACGAGGGTGCCTCCACCACGCGTCAGGTACGGGCCCTCGACGACGCAATCGTTCTCCATTCGCGAAACGAATAGGCCGATGCTCAGGGCCGAGTCGCCCTTGAGCTTGTCCCACGCCGACGCCGACAGCGTGTAGCTCGTCTCTCGAGTGTAGATGGATACGCCTTTCGTGAGGCTCAGCCCGTAGAGCCAACCGCTCCCGGCAGGAGCGGTCCAGGAGATGGTGGGCGGGGAGCCGCGACTGATGGTGGCTCCCTCGGCGGGCGCGGTGATGGTGGCCGGCCCTCCCTCCTTGTAGGGCGTGTTGTAGGCCGCAGCGAGGGCGTTGCGCGAGATGCTGCCGACCACGATCACGTCCGCCGGTACGTTGGTTGCCGTGGCGGTCACACAACCACCCGCGGACGTCGAAGCGTCGCTACTGCTGCATGCAGGAACCATTGCAACGAGTAGGAGCGGCACCGCAGCGGCACATACGCAGGCGCGCAACTTGGACTTCGTGTCGTGTATCGCCTTCGATTTCATGGATGTACCCCTCTCGTGGAATGGGGAGAACCGCGCGCCCCCCGATCGAAGGAGGCACTAAAGCACGGGCTTGGGTCCGGTAACAAGGGCGTCGCCCTGAGGGCGTTCGGTGGCTACCCTCCACGGGTGCACTCTCGCCATCTTGCCCTCGCGCTTCTTCTCGTCGCATGCGGCTCGGCCGCCCGACCCGCCTCGGCGCCGGTAGAAAACGCCGCGCCAGCTCCGGCGCCGATCGCCGGCCCGCTGGTAGCCGCCCCTGCGGCCGTGGTGGCCTCCCCTCCGGAAAAGCGCCTCGAGTGGCCATCCTCGATTCTCGATCCGCGCCCGCGGGTGGAGCGAGGACGCGACGAGCTCGTCACCGAAGCGAAGCAACTCGAGGCGCTGCTGGCGGCCACGCCCCGAGAGAGCGCAGACCGCAGCGACCTGCTGGGTCGACGCGCCGACACCCTGGAGCATTGGGCGCGCGCCGAAGGCACCAAGGAGTCGTACGAGCGAGCCGCCGAAGGTCTGGAGAAGTTCATCGCCGAGAGCGTGAAAGCTCCCCGGCGCGACGAAGCGCTGTACGCGCTCACGCTGGTCTACCACGTGCTCGAGCGTCCAGACCAGGTTCGCCGGACCGCGTACGCGCTCCTCAAGGAGTACCCGGCGTCGCGCTGGGTGCACTATGCATACTTCGAGTTCGGCGAGCTCTTCGCGCGCGCAGCCGTCAGCGAGCCAGACCGCTGGCAAATGGCAGCGCTGGCCTACGAGCGCGCCGCAGCGAGCACCGCAGCGGCCGACGCGGCGATGACTGCCGAGTCGCTGGTGCGCGCCATCGAGGCCTACCAGGCCGCGGGGAACACCGCGAAGACGGGCGAGCTGCGAAAGACGTTGCGGGTCCGCTTTCCCGAGCGCGACTCCACGAAGAGCGCGGCGCAATAGCCGCCGCAATGTCCCGCAGACGCCGTTTCGCCCCAGGTGGCGAGGGCAATTCCGGCGCGAAAGCCGGGGGCGCCCCGGCGGCACGGCCGATGCACCTGCCCCGCCAATGCATCATTCGTCTTTGCTTCGCGTGGCTTCGCTTTCTCTTCTTCTTCCGCTGGCCCTCGCCGCCGGCGCGTGTAGCTCCAGCAACGTCGTCGTGACTCCCACGAGCGATGCCGCTCCCGGCGACGACGCGGCCACCCCCGACGGCGGAACCGCGGCCGACGCGGACGCGGGCAACAATCCACGCAACCCCACCGGTCTCGGTCCGGCGGCGGTGGGCCTCGGTGCAGCCCCCAGCCCGGGCAACGCGGGCTCGTATGTGGTTCTGGCGCAGACCGCGGTCACCAACGTCACCGGCTCCTCGGTCAGCGGCGGCGACGTCGGCCTCAGCCCTGCGGCGGCGAGCTTCATCACCGGCTTCGGGTTGGTCATGGACAACACCAACGTCTTCGCCGCCTCGGTGTCGGTGGTGGCCCCCGGCAAGGTCTACGCGGCGGACTACGCGCCCCCCACGCCCGCTGCGCTCACCACCGCGGTGGCCGCCATGCGCGCAGCCTATGCCGACGCCGCGACGCGCACCAACCCGGACTTCATCAACCTGGCCAGCGGCAACATCGGCGGACGCACGCTCGCGCCGGGTCTCTACACCTGGGATGGCGACGTGACGATCCCCAACGACGTGACCGTCGCGGGCGCTGCCGGTGACGTGTGGATCTTCCAGGTGGCGAACACCCTCGATCTCGCATCCGCGCGGAACGTGGTTCTCGCCGGCGGCGCGCTGGCCAAGAACGTGTTCTGGCAGGTGGCCGGAAGCGTCACCATCCACGCCAACGCCCACTTCGAGGGCATCATCCTCGGCAAGACCGACATCGTGCTACAGACCAGCGCATCGATGCACGGCCGCGCGCTCGCGCAGACCCTGGTCGCCATGGACAACAACGCGCTCACCGCGCCGTAGCCGGCTCGATCACCAGCTCGGCCGAGGGGTCGAGCATGTATCCTCGGCCGTGGTGAACCATCCAGGGCGCGAGGCCGAGCTTCCGAAGCTCGACGAGCGTGACGTAGACGCGCTGGCGCCCAGCCTCGAAGAGGATGCGCTCGCCCGGCCATCCCGCCTCCAGAAGCTCCTGGGTAGAGAGCTCCACGCCGGGCGTCTCCCGTCGCGCGCGAACGAGACGTGCGAACACCAACCGGAGGCTGCGACGGCGACGCAAGTCGACGCGCGGCTGCGTCCCCGCGACGAACCAGTCGGCCGCCTCGCCCACGACGAGGTCCGCGGGCTTCGGCGGTGCCACCCCGGGTCGCTCGCTGCTGGGCGCCCGGCGCACGATGCGCAGCGCGAGGCGAGCATCGGAGGACGTGGCGAAGCTCGTCGAACGTTCTGCCACCAGCGCGTCGAGCCCTTCCGCCTCTCCAGCGAGCGTGAGCGCCAGCACGTCGCGAACCACGCCGAGGTTCGGGTTGTCGATGAAGGACCCGATGGCGGCGGCGCGGGCGAACGCTTCAGCTGCAGAACCCCGCGCACCACCCCTCGCCCACACTGCGCCGAGATGCGGAAGGAACACCGCGCTGCGGTACGCGTCGCACGCCTCCGTCGCGCGCGATACGGCGTCTTGCAGCAAGGACTCGGCTTCTTCCAGGTTTCCTTCGAGGTGGGCCAAGATGCCCCGGTATCCGGTGTTCGCGTGCGAGAACCACTGGTCTCGAACCTCGAGTAAGAGGTCGCGGGCTTCCTCCAGCCGCGCTCGCGCTTCGGGCAGCCGACGCTCGTCCATCTCGAGCAGCCCGAGCCACATCGTAGTCACGCCGGTGAACCAGGTATTGGACGTCGCCCGGAGCTCGGCGATCGCTTGCCCGAAGGCTCTCCGTGCGTCCAGATAGCGCCCGGCCTCGTGATAGAGCATCGCGAGAATCCCTTGCGACACGGCCCACTGCCAACGGTCGGCATCGAGCGCCGCGGCGCACGATGCCTCGAGCATGGTCATGGCCGCCGCAAGATCCCCTTGGGCGAGTCGGAGAACGCCCATGTTCCGTGCGCGCAAGATCTCCGATCCGGGTTTCGCACTGGAGAGGATCTCCTCCACGCCGCGGAAGTTCCCCTCCCACTGGGCGTGCAGCCCCAAGGCCTCGTGCGCGCGCGCCTCGAGGTCGGCGAGCCCATGGTCCGCTGCGACCTGGAGCGCCCTTCCGAGGTCCACCTGGGCGTCGGCTCGTGCGCCATGAATCAGCTGGGCAAAGCCGCGCCACAGCAGGAGGCGCGCCGTGAGGCGAGGATCCTCGATACGCGGAAGCAGGGGTTCGGTACGCGCGAGAAGGCCAGAGGTCACGGCGCGGGTCGGCATCATGTCGTCACACGCCAGGAGCGCCTCGGCGGCCAAGCTGGCGTTCGTGTCTTCGAGGCGCTGGAAGGCCGCCACCAGCTCCGCCTCGTTGCTCGGAGCCTCGATGAAATGGCGTGCGTGGCGCTCGAAGACTTCGCTACGCACGCTGCTCGGCATGCGGGCGAGCGCGACGCAGCGGACGAAGTCGGGCATCGCATAGTGGTCGCCGGTTCGCACCAGAAGGGATCGATCGGACAGAAGTGCCACCACCCGCTCGACCGGAACCGCCGCGCTCAGCACTCGCGCGGCAGCCGCCATGGAGAACGGGGTCGAGAAACAGGCGCATTCGTGAAAGGCCCGCGGCAGCCAAGGCGGTCCCTCTACCATCGCGTCCACCGCGCTCCGAACCCGCGGAAGCTCGCTCACCATAGAAGATACTGCGGCAGGCGGCTTGCCCCCTGCGTGCTCGGCCAACGTCTCGATGCTCAGGGGGAAGCGTTCGAACGGCTCGCGGCCCGCCACCGCCCAAGGTACGTCGAGCCCGGCGCTCAGGGCGCGGTCGCGCCACAGGAGCTCGGCGTCCTCCTCCGAGAGTGGGCCAACCCGAAGGCGCGTCTCGCTGGGAAGGTTCAAGCGAGACCGCGACGCTACTACCAAGCAGGCGCGCGGCGTACGGCCGAGGGCTTCGACCAGGGAGCCGAGATCCACACCATCGGCATGGTCGACCACCACCAGCTGCGGGCGGAGTGCGACGCCACCGGAAGCCATCTCGCACGCCGCTTCAACCATCGACGCCTCGCTCCGGCCCTGGCGCACCGCTACGCCGTGCATCGACGCGAGCTTCTGCAGAAGTCGCGATTTCCCGGCGCCCGGCGGCCCGAGCACGCTCACCAAGCGCGCGCCCCCCGCCAGCCAGCGCCCGAGCGTCTCCAGCTCCTGGGCGCGCCCCACGAAGGCGCCTCCCGGCTCCACCCTTTCCGAACCTTCGCGGGAGGCCTTGAGCCGGGTGGACGAGGCCATCCGCGGCTCGGACGCAGCCGCATAGTTTCGAACCGACGGATCGACCTGTGTTCGCAATGGGTACCTCGGGCTAGCTGTCATGGCGGTCGCGAGACTGCAAGGTCGAGGCCGTTCACCCTTCGTGGCCCCTCCTACCCGCGCACGCCACGTTCGCACCTCCATGTGGTGTTCGGTGTCACCCGAACCGATGACAAACGGCGTCGACGGGAGCGACGCGCCCTGGACACGATTGCGTCCCCCCTGCACGAGAGAGCGCGCCACCCGAACGGGTGACGAGCCGCCCTCCGCGAATTTAGATCCCCTAAGGTGCGGCGCCGGGAGCCCTCCGCCAGGCTGGTCTGCATGCGCAAGGCCCTGGCTTCGGTGGTTCTGATGCCGAAGCACGACGCCTACGACGTGCGCGTGCGCAACAGCGGCAACGACTACGCGATGTTCGAGGTCTTCGAGCTCCGGGGGCAGGGCGGCGCCCCGTCCGCCGTCCTCGCTTCAGCCCGGCGCCCCCGTCGTGTGGCCTCTCCGACGATCTAACAGGATCTAAGGATTGCCGCAGGCGTCACATCGAAGGCGGCAGCGGCTCGTCTACGAACGTGGAGGCAATGATGAACCGAAAGTACCTATCGCGACTCGCTCTTCCGATCGTCGGGATGACCCTTCTGGGCCCGGCCCGGGCCGCCGACCCAGCCCCCGGCCCCCCTCTCGGCGCCACGACGATCGTCTCGGTCCCCGGCCAGGTGGTGAAAGTGCACGGCAGCATCGCTTCCGGGGCGAGGGTCGATCTCGCGTTCGCAGCGAAGTCGTCGGTCGCCTGCTTCCCTTCGATCCGCAACGTCCATTTCAACGGAAACCAGGTCTTCTACGCGACCACCCTTCCGGCAGCGTCGACCATGAAGATTCGTGTCATACCCGCCAAACCCGGTCTCGACCTCAACCTGTATGCTTTCAGCGCAGCGACGACGTCCAAGGCATTGCCCCCGAACGTGAGCTCGGTCGTGAGCTGCGAGGCCAGTCACGGTGGTCGAAAGTCTCTCAGCCAGCCGTTCAACCCCGGAGAAGTGGAACAGGTCGAGCTCCGAGCGGTCCCCCACCCCTACGGCGTGGTCATCGCGGTCGCTGGCGCCCAGGGCATCACCGACGGAGACTTCGACCTAGAAGTCGAGCTGTCGCCAGCGCCGACCGCACAGCCAACCGGCAAGATATCGAGCGCGACGGCCATCGAGGTGCGCCCCAACGACACCGCGAGCGTGAGCGGCGCGATCCAGTCGGGAGTACGGATTCCACTGTCGTGGGCCGCCAACAGCTCCGTGGCATGCTTTCCGGCGACGCGCTTCAATCACTTCGACGGAAACCACGTGGTGTATTCCTTCGACCTGCCACGAAACACCACCGCAAAGGTGGAGCTCGTCCCCCGCGACCCCAAGGTAGACCTGAGTCTATACGCCTACTCGGTGGGGCCGAGCTTTCCCGCGCTGCCTCCCTCCGTTCCCAGCGTCGTAAGCTGCGAAGCGAGCTACGGCACCAAGTCGATCGCTTCACCGTTCAACCCCGGCGGCACCGAGAAGGTGGAGCTCGTGGCCGGCGCCAACCCCTACAAGGTTTTCGTGGGCGTCGCGGGAGCGCAATCGGCAAAGGCGGGCGACTTCACGCTGAAGGTCACGCTTTCTGCCCGCTGATCTCAATAGATCTCAGGAACGAATCACCCCTCGACTTTAATTCAATTGCCAATCGTCCAACGCAACACGCAGCAAACAAGCTGCAATACACACAGAGGATAATCACATGAACATCAAGAGCCACAAGTCCCGTATCGCTGGCATCTGTCTCGCCATCGGCGCCCTAGCCGTGGTCGGCGGCGCACAGGCCGACACATGCAAGAACGTCGACATCGTCGTGGTCAACCAGGGCAGCCAGACGGTCGAAGTGCTCTCGATGGACTACCGCGCCTACACCGACAACCAGGACCGCCACGAGAGCCTCCCCAATACTCAAGTAGCGGCCGGCGCCACCAAGACCGTGGGCAGCAACCAGAACCTCGCGGGCATCGAGGGCTACAACATGAAGTCCATCACCATCCACTACAAGGCATGGTGCGCCGGCGCCAACAAGTGGTCGGCGGAGAAGACCTATACCGACACCACGTTCCTCGCGCCGAAGTGCGGGTCCGGAAGCAAGTACACGGTGCAGATTCCGAAGCGCGACGAATGCAACTGAGCGCGAAGTGCGCGTGAATGGGGGAGGCGCCGGGCAAGAGCTCGGCGCCTCTTCGCGCGTTTTCGGGGTGCCAATTCTGCGCGACGCAATCGCTGCACCGTGCCTCGCCGAGCCACGCATTCATTTCGATTTACCGCCCGCCGAATTCGGCCCAGCGTCGAGGACGAGACCACGAAACCCTCGTGGTCGATACGTGGAGGTCGTCATGAACAAGCCCGCGTTCTGGATCTGGCTCTTGTCCGCCCCTGTCCTCACCGGCGCGCTCATCGTGCCCTTGTTGCTCGTTCCGTCCATCCAGCGTTCGCTCGGACTGTGGATCCTCGGTGCGACCGCCCTGAGCGCGCTCATCGCCGTCCCCTTCTCGAAGCGAGTCGGGCGCGCCATCGAGTGACCGTCGCCTCGGTCGTTCAGCCGAGCGTTGTCGTCGTATCCGCGCTGGGGTTCGCCCACGCGGCGAGCGCTGCGTGGACTTCGGCGGCGGCAGGACGTGCGGCCGGCTCCAGCTGCAGCATGTGCATCACCAGCGCCGCGAAAGGCTCCGGTACTTCCGGCGCTACGTCGCGCAGCGGGTGAATGTTGCCGTCGGCGACGGCGCGGAAGATCTGCCCGAACGACTTGCCGTCCACCGGGCGCGCGGCGGAAACGCACTCGTAGAGCACCACGCCGAGCGCCCACACGTCTGCCGCCGGCCCCACGGAAGCCTCGCCGAAAAGCTGCTCCGGCGCCATGTAGTGCGGCGTTCCCAGCACCATGTTGCTGGCAGTCAGCGTGCCCGCGGTGGAAGCAAGACCGAGCTCGCTCATGAGCTTGGTCATGCCGAAGTCGAGGAGGCGCACCCCGTTCGATGCAAGATACACATTGTGAGGTTTGATGTCGCGATGAACCAGCCCCACGGCGTGCGCCGCGGTGAGCGCCGACGCCACCGGCGCGAGGATCGTCGAGGCGCCCTCCGCCGAGATGCGCCCGACCCGGGCGAGGTGCGCCGCCAGGTCTTCACCGGCCAGCAGCTCCATCACCAGCGCCAGATCGCCATCGAGGGTCTCGAAGCACTCCTCCACCGCCAGGACCGCCGGGTGCGAGAGCACGCTTCCCACGCGTGCCTCGCGCAGCGTCCGGCGCCGCAAGGTAGGGTTGTCGCAGCGGACGACCTTCACCGCCACGCGCCGGTCCATGGCCAGGTCCTGAGCCTCCCAGACCACGCCCACGCCCCCCTTGCCGATGACGTCGAGCATCTCGTAGCGGCCCTCGACCGCGGGAAACTGCGACGGCATACGCGCCCGCGTGGCTCCTTCGCGGAGCGGCGTATCGAGCACCGTGGCCATGGTCGCGAGCAGCTCGCGGCATGCATCGCAACCCTCGATGTGTCGCTCGAAGGACTCGCCTTCCGTGGGGACGTTCGTCCCCTGGAGGAAATCCACGACCTGGTTCTCGTCCAAGCACCCGGGCACCTGGCAATGCTACAGTGGTTTCATGCAGCCGGAGTGGTTGCGTTCGATGGTCGATCGAGCGCTCGAGGAAATCCCCGAGATCCGCGTGGATCGCGACGCATTCTCGGCGTTCGTGGTGAGCAAGGCCCAGGAAGCGACCGATCCGGCGGTCCTTCACCCGGCCGACATGCTGCTGGCGTTCGCTGCAGTGCAGCAAGAGCCGCACGCGCTGATGCGCCTGGAGAAACATCTCCGGGAGCTGCCACAGATGCTGACCAAGCTGCGCCTCGACGACGCGGCGCTCGCCGACACCGTGCAGGACGTGCGGGCCAAGCTCCTGCTCAAAGACGGAGAGCGCACGCCCAAGCTCCTGGAATACAGCGGGCGCGGCGCCCTCGGCGCATGGCTCCGCACGGTGGCGGTCCGCACCGCCATCTCCTCCATGCGCACCCAGACACGGCGGCGAGAGTCGTCCTTCGAGGATCTCGCGATCCGCGCCAGCGCCGACGATCCCGAGCTCACTGCCGCCAAGGATCGCTACCGCGAGCCCTTTCAGGTGGCCTTTCGTAGTGCGCTTCAAGCGCTCTCCAGCCGCGAGCGCAACGTGCTCCGCATGTATCTCCTCGACGGCCGCAACATCGAGGAGATCGGCAAGGTCTACGGGGTGCACCGGGCCACCGTGGCGCGCTGGATCGCCGACACCCGTCAGACGCTGGCCAAGAGCACCCGCGATGCCATGACCGGCACCGTGGACGCCACCTCCGCCGAGTTCCGCAGCATCACGCGCCTTTGCTTCAGCCAGGTCGACGTGAGCCTGCATACGCTCCTGCAGAGCGCGGAACGCCCGGTCTCCTCGCGGTGAACGTCGCCGTCGCTCCGGAGGCGCGAGCCTCTCCGTCGCTCCGGAGGCGCGAGCCTCAGGGCGGCGTGACCACCCAGCCAATGGTCCCGCCGTTGGGGGCCGGGCTGTCGTTGGCGCGGACGATGGCATAGGTGGTGACGGCGCCCGCCGCGGCAACCCCGGCGATGATGGCGTAGAACCACCACTTCTTGGTGATGGGCGTGGGCGCCAGCCGAAGCGCCGCGTTGAGCTCGGTACGCTCGCCGGGCCGCAAGATGGCGGTGGTCTCGAAGGGCGCGTAGCCATCTTTCCGCACCGAGACGCGGTAGCTCCCCTTCACCCGGTCGACCGAGATGGGGGAAGGACCGATGGATGTACCATCCAGGTAAACCGCGGCCACCGGTGACGAGCTCACGCGCAACGTCCCGTTCAGCTCCAGCAGCGCGATGGAGAGCTGCTTGTGCGACGCGGGCCGGAAGTTCTCGCGAAACACCGACTCGGTGTGGCCGGGCGCGGTGAACGTGAGCACGTGTGCGCCGGGGTCGAGGGTCACCGTGAAGCGCGCGTGCCCCTCCGAGACCGCCGAGAAGGC
>Ga0075163_10009317_pt1 | contig 12892 bp, 10 predicted proteins | sample JI1023141ADNA_FD_71478 | JGI IMG/M metagenome (GOLD analysis project Ga0075163, IMG submission 71478) | Wastewater effluent complex algal communities from Wisconsin, to seasonally profile nutrient transformation and Carbon sequestration -... | ecosystem: Engineered > WWTP > Effluent > Algae...
GGCGTAATGCTGTTGCAGCAGGTGCGTGCGCTCCAGGGTGAAACCGGAACCTTCCGCAAGCACCTCGATGTCCTCGACTGCCGGCAATCGCCCGCCCGGGAAGATTTCTGTACCGATAAATTGCATGAACTTCAGGTCACTGATGGTCAGCTTGATGCCGTTGTCCCGGAAGAACTTCTGGGTGTGCGCCAGGATCGTGTGCAGCAACATCCGTCCGTCGGACGGCAGGATCTTGTGGGCCCGCTCGAAGAACAGCGGATACCTCTCGACCTTGAACGCCTCGAAGGCGCCGATGCTGACAATCCGGTCGACCGGCTCATCGAACTCTTCCCAACCCTGCAGCCGCACGTCGATCGAACGGTTGGTGTCCAGCTTCGCGAGCCGTTCCCGCGCATACTCGGATTGGTACTTGCTCAGGGTGATGCCGATAACGTTGACGTCGTACTTCTGCACCGCGCGTTCCATCGCGCCGCCCCAACCGCAGCCGATGTCGAGCAGCGTCATGCCGGGCTCGAGGTTGAGTTTGCCGAGCGCCAGATCGAACTTGGCGTTCTGCGACTCATCCAGGTCCATGTCATCGCGCTCGTAATAGCCGCAGGTGTACCCCATCGTCGGCCCGAGGAACAACGCGAAGAAGTCGTTGGACACGTCGTAGATGGACTGCGATTCCTCGTAGTAGGGAGTCAATTCCGAATCAACGTCGGCCATCAATGTCTTTGCCCTTCACAAACTACGGACCCGTCGAGAAATCAGGGCCTACCGGCTGGTAGCCTAGCGAACCCAAGCTCCAGATACCTAAATGCGCTGGTTCAGTACTCGTAGAAGCCGCGGCCCGATTTTTTGCCGAGCATTCCGGCTTCCACCATCCGAAGCAACAGCGGCGGGGGCCCATAATGCGGCTCCTTGAATTCTTCGTACATCTTGTCGGCGATCAGCTTCAAAGTGTCGAGGCCGACCAAGTCCGACAACCGCAGCGGGCCCATCGGATGGGATAAGCCGGCCACAACCGCCTTGTCGACATCCCCGATGGTGGCCACGCCGGCTTCGACCATACGAATGGCCGACAGCAAATAGGGCACCAGCAAGAAATTCACAACGAATCCAGAGCGATCCGTGCACCTGACGACTTGCTTGCCCAGGACCGTGCCGGCGAACTGCTCAGTGCGAGAGGCGGCTGAGTCGCTGGTCACCAGTGTGGTGACGAGTTCGACCAAAGGCAGCACCGGCACCGGGTTGAAGAAGTGAAGGCCAAGCACGCGCTGAGGCTGTTTGGTTGCTGCGGCCAGCTTCATGATCGGGATGCTGGAGGTATTGGAGGCCAGCACGGCATCGGGGTCGGTGATGATTTCGTCGAGTTTTGCGAAAACTCCAGCCTTGATCGTCTCGTTCTCGATGATGGCCTCGATGACCAGTTGGCGGTCGGCCAGATCGGTGAGGTCCGTGGTGAAGCGAAGCCGGCCCAGTGCCTGATCCCGCTCGCGCTCGGTGATTTTGCCAGCGCTGACGCCGCGTTCCAGAGACTTGACGATGCGGTTCCGGCCAGCGGTCGTCAGGGATTCGGTCGTCTCGAAGACTGTGACGTCAACACCGGCGCGCGCCGACACTTCGGCAATGCCCGCACCCATCTGGCCTGCACCGACTACGCCGACGCGCTCGATGGCGTTACTCAACTTCAGCTCCTAAAGTCGCTTTCCCTGCGCGGGCAGGCAGGGCCCGCGCAGGGAAAGCAGGTTTGGAAAAGGGATCACTCGCTCGCGGCGCGGCCTAGTGGAACTGGCCCTCTTCGGTCGAACCGGCAAGCGCGGTGGTCGACGAAGTCGGGTCCACCGTGGTGGCGATCCGGTCGAAGTAACCGGCGCCCACCTCGCGCTGATGCTTGGTGGCGGTGTAGCCACGAGCCTCGGCGGCGAACTCGCGCTCCTGCAGCTCGACGTATGCGCTCATCTGGTTGCGGGCGTAGCCGTAGGCCAGATCGAACATCGAGTAATTGAGGGCGTGGAAGCCGGCCAGCGTGATGAACTGGAACTTGAAGCCCATCGCGCCGAGTTCCTTCTGGAACTTCGCGATCGTCGCATCGTCGAGGTGCTGCTTCCAGTTGAACGACGGCGAGCAGTTGTAGGCCAGCATCTGGTCCGGGAACTCACTCTTGACGCCCTCGGCGAACTTCGCCGCCAGCTCCAGGTCCGGGGTGCCGGTCTCCATCCAGATCAGGTCGGAGTACGGCGCGTAAGCCTTGGCACGCGCGATGCAGGGCTCCAGGCCGTTCTTGACGTGATAGAAGCCCTCGGCCGTGCGCTCACCGGTGACGAACGGCTTATCGCGATCATCGACGTCGGAGGTGATGAGAGTGGCCGCCTCGGCATCGGTGCGTGCGATGACGACCGTCGGGACGTTCGCGACGTCGGCCGCCAGGCGAGCCGAGGTCAGAGTGCGGATGTGCTGCTGGGTCGGGATGAGCACCTTGCCACCCAGGTGGCCACACTTCTTCTCCGAGGCCAGCTGGTCCTCCCAGTGCGACCCCGCGACGCCCGCCGCGATCATGGCCTTCTGCAGTTCGTAGACGTTGAGCGCGCCGCCGAAACCGGCTTCGCCGTCGGCAACGATCGGGGCCAACCAGTTCTCGACGGACTTGTCGCCCTCGACCGCGGCGATCTCGTCGGCACGCAGCAAAGCGTTGTTGATCCGGCGAACGATCTGCGGCACCGAGTTGGCCGGGTAGAGGCTCTGGTCCGGGTAGGTGTGGCCGGAGAGGTTCGCGTCACCTGCGACCTGCCACCCCGAGAGGTAGATGGCCTTGAGGCCGGCGCGGACCTGCTGGACGGCCATGTTGCCGGTGAGCGCACCGAGAGAGTTGACGAACTCCATCTCGTGCAGCTGCTTCCACAGCACCTCGGCGCCACGGCGGGCCAGGGTGTGCTCCTCCACGACGGTGCCTTGCAGGGCGACGACGTCGTCCGCGGTGTAGGTGCGGGTGATGCCGTTCCACCGGGGGTTGCTGTCCCAGTCCTTCTTGATTTCGGCTGCACTCTTGGGCTTGCCAACCTCAGACATCTGGCTGCTCCTTCTTGAAGTGTTAACTCGTGTAGACCTTCGCATGTGTGCTGACGATGACGATGTCACAAGGCATATCCGCTGGTCCACCTCGTGCAATTGCAAATTTCGGCAACGTATTCGCGTCGATTTGCAAAGTTTGCGAAGGTAACCACCGCTTTGCTGCCGTTGATGTTACCCATTGGTAACACAAAGTCGCAGGTCAGTACGCGCGTCCGCGGGCCGTTGCCCGGCTCAGAGCGGAAAGATCGACGCGAGGGCTTTCGTTTGACCTCCGGCGACGTATGTGAGCGTTCTAACAGTGCGGTCGGTCAGTTCGGGCCCGAACTTCTCGGTTGACCCCGGCTCATGCACGTGCGCCAAAATTTCCAGCCTGTCACCGAGTGCCACCGGCGCGTCGTGCTCGATGGTCACCCGCAGTGGCGCCTCCAGAAGTTCCGGATACGACGCCAGATAGTCCTCCAGGACACTCCAGTACACAGAGTTGTTCACGTGGTCGAACAGGTCGATGTCAGTCACCCGAATCGGGAAATTCCGGACTTCATCGGCATCCTCACGGTCTGCCGCACTCAAATAACCCTTCCAGCGGAGCCGGTCCACGGCCGTCGTCTTCCGCAACTCCTCAAGAAAGTCATCCGAAATCCGGGCCGGCCCCTGAGTCTCCCGATTGATGTTGATCCAGAAGGCCTCGGATTCGATGAGTCCGCCTTTGCGCCCGTCGATGCGCACCCGCATTTCGCACCAACGATTCGAGGTACCCGAACACCACCGTCGCAATCGCAGCATGTCCTGGAATTCAATGGGGCCGAACAGATCCACCATGGTGCGCCGAACGATCCACAGGGGATGGGTCTCCTCGAACCCGAGTTCACGCAGGTGGTCCGACCCGACGTCCTGAATGTGACGGCAGGCGGCGTCCAAGCGCAACCTCCCCGCCCGGTCAATATCAGCCACCCTCAACGGCCACTGCTTGTCGAACACATCGGGGTGCGGGTCTGGCACCGGCATCATCACTTTTGCGAGCCCGGTATCAGTTACCACGTGCGCGATCATAGTTCGTACGCTGGAACGGTGACCAAGACGTTCGTCGGCTCCCGTCTGCGTCAACTGCGCAGTGAGCGCGGCTTCAGCCAGGCGGCATTGGCGCAAATGCTCGAGATTTCGCCCAGCTACCTCAACCAGATCGAACACGACGTCAGGCCCCTCACCGTCGCCGTGCTGTTACGAATCACCGAGGTGTTCGGGATCGACGCGACGTTTTTCGCGTCGCAGGACGACACCCGCCTCGCCGCCGAACTCCGCGAAGTGACACTGGACCGTGATCTCGGCCTCGACGTCGATCTGACCGAGATCGCCGAACTGGTCGGTGCGCATCCGGCTGTCGCGCGAGCCATGGTCAATCTGCACCGGCGCTACCGCATCACCAGTGCGCAACTGGCCGCCGCCACCGAAGAACGATTCAGCGAAGGCAGCGGCGCCATCACCATGCCGCACGAGGAAGTCCGCGACTACTTCTACCAACGACAGAACTATCTGCACGAACTCGACACCGCCGCAGAGGATTTAACGGTCCGGATGCGCATGCACAGAGGTGATCTGATCCGCGAATTGTCCCGGCGCCTCAACGAGCGGCATGGCGTCCACATCGTCAAGCGAATCGACCTCGGCGACACCGTGCTGCACCGCTACGACCCTCGAACGAAGACCCTGGACATCAGCGGACACCTGTCCAGAGGGCAGCGAGCGTTCAGAATGGCAGCTGAACTGGCCTATCTGGAGGTCGGCGACCTCATCGAAACCATGGCCCAGGAGGGCAAGTTCACCAGCGCCGAATCCCATCGGCTGGCGCGCTTGGGATTTGCCAATTACTTTGCCGCAGCGACCATTTTGCCGTATCGGCAATTCCACGATGTGGCCGAGAACTTCCGTTACGACGTCGAACGACTCTCGGCGTTCTACCAAACCAGCTACGAGACCATCTGCCACCGGCTCTCCACCTTGCAACGGCCCTCCATGCGTGGCGTCCCGTTCTCGTTCGTTCGGGTCGACCGGGCCGGCAACATGTCAAAGCGACAGTCCGCCACAGGTTTTCACTTCTCTTCATCAGGCGGCACCTGTCCCCTGTGGAACGTCTACGAGACTTTCGCCAGCCCGGGAAAAATCCTGGTGCAGAAGGCGCAGATGCCCGACGGCCGCAACTACATGTGGGTTGCCAGGACCGTCGAACGTCGCGCTGCGCGCTACGGACAACCTGGCAAGACCTTCGCCATCGGGCTCGGCTGCGAGATCCGCCATGCCAACCGGCTGATCTATTCCGCCGGGCTCGACCTTTCCGCCGGCAATGCCACCCCGATCGGGGTGGGCTGCCGCGTCTGCGAAAGAGACAATTGCCCGCAACGCGCCTTCCCCGCCCTGGGCAGGGCGCTGGACCTCGACGAGCATCGGAGCACCGTGTCGCCCTACTTGGTGAAGCAGTCATGACCCGCGTCCCCCCGGGCGGGCGGCGGGAACTGGGGCTCGTCAACTGGGCGATCTCGAAGGTGGCGGCCAGGGCCATCCGTGCCCCGGAGATGCACCTGTTCACCACGCTCGGCCAGCATCGTCTGCTGTTTCTGTCCTTCCTCCCCTACTCCGGGGTGCTGCTCAACTGGGGCAAGCTCCCCAAAGCCGACAAGGAACTCGTGATCCTGCGGGTCGGGCACCTCCGCGGATCGGAATACGAACTTCAGCAGCACCGTCGGCTAGCGCGGTCTCGCGGTGTGGATACGGCGTTGCAGGACAAGATCTTCACCGGCCCGACGGCAGAGGGGCTCACCACCCGCCAATGCGTGCTGCTCATCGCCGTCGACGAGTTCGTCGCGGACCGGGATCTGTGCGATGAGACCTTCGCCGCGCTCGCGGACCATCTGACCCGGGCTCAGATCATCGAATTCTGCTCTCTAACAGCGCATTACGACGCAATTGCCGCCATCGCGGCAACACTGCGGGTACCGATGGACTTTCCTGAATGACACCGCACAGATTGAGCGCGCTGGACCGGGAGATCTTCGACGCTGTCGCGGATTCACCGAGCCCCCTGCTCGACAAGACCATGCCCGTTCTCACCCGAGCCGCCGATCACTCGAAGTTGTGGTTCGGCATCGCCGCCATCCTGTGGGCAAGCGGATCGCCGTCCGCCCGCCGCGGCGCCGGCCGGGGAATCGCCACCCTGGCAGTCACAAGTCTGGCGACAAACCAACTTGCCAAACGAATCTGGAAGAGAAGCAGGCCCGACACCACGGCGGTGCCCCTCATGCGGCGTGCTCGCCGGATGCCCACGTCAAGTTCCCTGCCGTCCGGGCATTCCGCCAGTGCAGCGGCATTCGCCGTCGCAGTCGGCTTGGAGAATCCCCCGTTGGGATATGGACTCGCCCTACTCGCAGGATTAGTCGGTCTGTCCCGCGTGGCCACCGGCGCACACTATCCCGGAGATGTGTTGGCGGGCTTCGGGATCGGCGCCGCCGTCGCGGTCATCGGTGGCCGATGGGTTCCGCCGATCGTTCCCTCCAAGATTGCGCCGTCGGAACCATTACGAGTCGGGACCGCCGAGCGGCCCAGCGGAGCGGGTGTTGTGCTGGTAGTCAATCCGGCGTCGGGCAGTGGAACGGGCACCCGCGTCATCGATGAAGTGAAGGCGAAGCTGCCGGAGGCGGAAATCGTCGAAGTATCAAAGGACGACGACCCCGAAGCACTTCTGCGCGACGCGGCACAGCGGGCCGAGGTCCTCGCCGTCGCCGGCGGAGATGGCACCGTGTCGTGCGCTGCGGCCGTCGCCATCGACTCGGGCCTTCCGCTCGCGGTATTTCCCGCCGGTACCTTCAATCACTTCGCCAAGGACATCGGCTGCGACACAGTCGAAGCCACGGTGGCAGCGATCCGATCAGGCAGCGTCGCATGCGTCGACGCCGTCACCCTCAATGAGGAACACACGCTGCTCAATACCGCGAGCATCGGGGCATACCCGGATTTCGTGCGCCGGCGCGAAAGGCTCGAACACAAGATCGGCAAGCCATTAGCAGGCCTGTACGCCATGGTGCAGACCCTACGAAGCGGCAAGCCTGTGCGAATTCGCTACGACAACAAGGTTTTACAGACGTCGCTGTTCTTCCTCGGGAACTGCGTCTACCTGCCATCGGGATTTGCGCCGTCACGCAGGATCCGGATGGACGACGGCTTGATCGATGTCCGAATTCTGCAGACGGGCATGCGGTTCAGCCGACTTCGCATCCTCGGCGCACTACTCCTCGGACGGCTCGACCGCAGCCCGCTCTATCACGAACTGAAGGTCCCGGAATTCACGTTCGAGGCCCTCGACGGCCCGACTCCCATCGCACGCGACGGCGAGGTAGGCCCGGCCCGGGACCAGGCGAGCTTCAAGGTGCACTATCGGGCGCTGCAGGTATTCCAGCCATTGGATCAGAGTTGAGGGGAGTCGGCAGTTGCAAAGGCAGACGGAAACGGTCCAGTTATGAAGTACCACAGGCTGGGCCGCACTGGCTTGCACGTGAGCGAGCTCGGGCTCGGCGGTGGAGGCAGGAGTTGCCTCGGGATGAAGAGCGGCAAGACAGAAGCCGAATCGGTGCGCGTTGTGGAGCGGGCCATCGACCTCGGTATCAACCTCATCGACACTTCAGGCAGAAATGGGACCGAGGGCATCATCGGGCGCGCTGTCAGCAGCTACGACCGCAGTCGCCTCGTACTTTCCACCAAGGCTCTTGTCTCGGAGGGTAACTCGCTGCAAACAGCGGCGCAGTTCAGCACATCGATTGAGCGCAGTCTTCGGAATTTGGGCACGAACTATGTCGACATCATGCACTTCCATGGCGTGCTGCCGCATGAGTACGAGTATGCGGTCACCGAATTGCTACCCGTGATGGAAAAATTCCAAGCAGCGGGAAAAATTCGCTTCATCGGGATTACTGAACAGTTCGAAAGGGATCGCGATCACATCATGCTCCAGCGAGCACTTGACGACGACTGCTGGGACATCGTGATGGCAGGCTTCAATATAGTCAACCAGTCTGCAAGGGCTAGTGTGTTTACTCCCGCGCGGGACAAAGATGTCGGTGTATTGGGCATGTTCGCTGTCCGCCGGGCACTGACCACATCAGAATGTTTCCGGCAGGCACTCGCAGAAATTCGTTCGGACGGCCAACTCGCCCCCGATTTCGACATCGATAATGTCGTCGCAGAGCTGACCGAAGAACAACCCATCGCAAATATCGCCTACCGCTACTGCCGAGACGAAACAGGTATTCATTCCGTGCTGACGGGCACCGGGGACATCCGCCACCTCGAGCAGAATTACACGACATTCGATCAGCCTCCCCTCACGGAAAGCACCAGGCGACTCATTGACACGACGTTCGCCCACGTCACAAACTTTTCCGGCAACTGAACCGATCGTTCAGGCGAAGCAATCGACTTGGAGATTTGACAGCATGAATCGGAAAACGGTCGTCATCGGACTGGATTGTCCAAACAATGCGATATTTGAGGAGTGGCTTGGCCGAGGCCTGCTACCAAACTTCGCCGCCATCCGCGGCCAGAGCAGCCGCGGCACACTCACACATCACAAGAAATACAGCAATCAGAATTCGTGGATACCATTCCTGACCGGGCGAAGCCTGGACACCATCGATTACTGGATTTCCACCTATAAGCCGAAGAGCTACGAGAATTCAAACCACTGTCTCTACAACCTGCATGACTACCCACCGTTCTATGCCGTGAAAGACAAAGCCAGGGTGGTCATGTTCGATCTACCTGTGGCGATCAGCGACAATGTCAACGGTATCCAGGTCGCCGGGTGGGCGTCCGAATTGAACGAGATCTTTTCGGCATCCGAACCACCTTCCGCACTTCAGTACATCCACGAAAAATACGGGATGGATCCGAAATTGGAAGGCGCGCTGAGCTTCTACAACAAAGACCTCGACCGCTATGGCCTGTCGTATCGGGTTCCCAGTTCCTATGACATCGCAAGCCTGGAATCGTTTCGCGACAAGATCCTCGCGTCTACCGCCACCCGGGGGAAGATATGTCGCGAATTTCTCCAGCGAGATGACTGGGACCTTTTCGTGAGTGTTTTTTCTGAGGTCCACGTGGGCGGTCACACCCTCTGGCACCTCAGCCAGGACCATCCGTTGGCGGAAATGTCGGAGTCGTTCGAATCCGATCCCCTGCTGGAGATTTATCGCGCTGTCGACCACGAGATCGGACTGATCGCTGAGTTGGTCGGCGAAGACGCCGAACTAGTCCTCTTCTCCGTAGACAGCTTGGTGAGCGACTGCCTCGAAAACGCCAGGAGCCTGTTCCTGCCTGAGTTCCTGTATCGCTGGAATTTTCCTGGCAAGGCAGCACTGGCCGCCGGAGACGCCGACGCTGACGTGCCTGAGGCACGATTGGACTACCCGATGCATTGGAAAGACGAAATCTGGAAACTCAGGACCGACGACGGCGAGCGAGAACTCCAATCGCCACAGGATCAGTCCGACAACAACGACACATTCAATTGGCAACCCACGAACTGGTACAAACCGATCTGGGATCGGATGAAGGCCTTCGCCCTGCCCAGCGTTGCCGACGGCTACATCCGGATCAATGTCCGGGGACGCGAGGCGCGCGGCATCGTCGATCCGACCGACTACGAGCGCACATGTACCGAAATCGTTGCGCGGCTTACGGAACTGGTCGACGCCCGTACCGGCCGGCCCATGGTCGACTGTGTCCTCAGAACACGCTCCAACCCGTTTGAAACCGATTCTCGCCGTTCGCCTGCAGACTTGATCGTGCTGTGGCAGGAAGAATCACCCACGGACGTAGTTGAGAGTCCTTTGGTGGGGCGAATCGGCCCGGTGCCATTTTTCCGTCCCGGAGGCCACCAGAAGCAGGGCACCAGAATCGACAACTTCTTCATGATCCGGGCGTCCGACTGCTCTCCCGAAAAACGCTTTGCCGAAGGCAGCCTGGAAGATCTGCCAGCGACCATTCTCAGCAGGATGGGCATCGATGTTCCGGCTCATTTCGACGGCAAGCCACTCCATCTCGTCGGTGACAAGGAGTTCGCCTGGAATGGCTGATGGCACTGCGCGGAGCGCGCCAGAGGTGCGTGCCGTGGAGGTGGTTGGGGTGTTCGCGGGTCCCTGGGATACCGGTTGGCCCGCAAAAGACGGAGCGGTCATCGGCTTCGAAGACATCTATCTCGCATTCTCCACAGCAGCCGAAACAGGCGAGCTAAAGCTGGCTACCGCCGGTCTCGATATTTTTCGCGACTACCAACGCGTCGCAGAATTCCTGGCCTCCTGCGATGTGGTGTACGCCAATTGCGGCCCCTGGGCGGCGTTGTTGCATCTGGTCCGAGCGCGCGAAGAGCTGAACGTCCGCATCATTCGCGAGGTAAGGACAGTCGGCTGGGTCGGTTACATCTGGCAGGAAGCAGTGGCAAGCCGTCTACAGCGCCCCGGCGATCAGCGAATCTTTCCCTCCCGATACTCGCGCGACATCTGGGACTGGGCGCTGTCCGAAGCGTCTCCGGCGAGGATCTACTACCCCATGATCCGTGGAAATTCTCAGCAGACGGTCCGCACGACTCCTTCACGAGGCACCGCAGGCTTCTTCAGTGCGCTTTCCCACGACAAGGGGTTCTCGTCCCTACCGGACGTCATGTCGCGGATGCGCGACGCCGGTCACCGGATCGACCGCCTTGTGCTAGCAGGGCGGCAGGCCGATCCGGACCTCTACACAAAAGTTGTCAACGGCCTGTCCGAAATCGGTATCGACGTGCAATATCACGGCGGGCTGCCCAATGACTCCGCCCGGGAATTGATGGCCACCTGCGACTGCATCTTTTTCCTCACCACGTCATCCATCGAATCGCTGGGCAGGGTGATGGTCGAGGCCAGCGCTCAACGAGTTCCGGTGGTTACCGCCGACTTTGGTGCCGCGGTCGATCTGGTCAGTGCAGAATTCCGAATCCCTGTGGACTATCCGACAGAAGCGACCGGACGTTCCGATACCAGCTTTCCGATGGCCCGACTGGCTGTTGAACGCTGGAAGCCGCCACGTATTTTCACCGCAGATGCCTGCTATCTCCCAGCCGTCGGCGAGTACCTGGCCGACGCACAACCCACAGCGGACATTCTCAACCCGCCACACCCGCCACAGCTAGCGAATCCCAGGCCAGTGCGCTTCTCCTTCGAGTGTGAAGTGGATGCTCTCAGGCTCGCCGATAAGCTGTTGGATGAATTGGATTCCTTACACAACAAGCCAATTCACGAACTAGTCGATCTCGGAGGCGCCTTGAAGCAATATTTGCTGACCAACGGCTACAACCCGCGGGTCAGTTTCACGGCGACAGCGTGATTCCCGGAATCGTCTGGCCACAGCTTCCTCCAAATGTCCGCGGAATGATCGGAGCATTGCGCGCCACTGAAAAGTTGAACCAGGATGAGATCCGGGCCGGGCAGCTCCGTCAGCTTCGCGCGCTGGCCGCGCACGCCAGGAAGTTCACCGCCTGGGGCCGACAAAATCTGCCCGCAGAGCTCACCTGGGAATCGTTTCAGGCCCTACCCGTACTTAATCGGACCTTCGTGCAGTCGCACGCGCAGGAACTCACTGCAGCACACATCCCCCCAGAGCACGGCAGCACAAGGGAATCCGTGACCTCCGGGTCAACGGGAACCCCGGTCCGGGTGTCGAAAAGTGAACTATTCAGCGCCGTGTGGAACGCCGTTACCGCCCGGGATCATCTGTGGCACAAGCGCGACCTCACTCAGGTACTGGGTGCGATACGGGCGCTTCCCACTTCGCCCTATCCGGGCCGGTACGGCACATCGTGGGGCTTCGCCGCTGAGGTCCTGCGGACTACCGGCGGTATGTGGGTCCTCGACATATTCACGCCGGTTCATCAACAACTCGACTGGCTCGACACCCACAGCGACATCGCTTACCTGGTGACATTTCCGTCGAATCTGTCTGAGCTACTGCGCCTTTGCGAAGAACGCGGTGGCACTCGTTGGCCCGCTTTGCGTGAAATCCGGACTGTAAGTGAACCCGTCACCAATGAGCTGCGCGACCGCTGTCGGGAGATACTCGGCGTCGAGATAGTCGACCAGTATTCCACCCAGGAGGTCGGGTACATCGCGCTCCAACGCCCGGACGGCCCGGGCTACTACGCCATGGCGGACACCCATGTGGTGGAAATACACGACGACAACGGAAATCCCTGTGCTCCCGGCCAAGTCGGAAGAGTCGTCGTCACGCCCCTGCACAACTTCGCCATGCCACTGTTTCGTTACGAAGTCGGCGACCTGGCACTCGTCGGCGAACCCGGCCCACTCCCCTACCCAGTGATCGCGCAGGTTTTCGGACGCACCCGCAATCTGCTGATAGCACCCGACGGAACCCGCCGATGGGCGTCGCTACGCACCAGAAATCTGGTGCGGATCGCGCAGGCGACCCAGCACCAGTTCGTTCAGGTCGCTCGCGACCGGATCGACGTCAGGCTCGTCGTGCCGAACCCTGTGACAGAGGCCCAGGAGGACGCCATGCGGGCAGCCCTCGCCGAGCGCACACCGGCGGGTATCTATTACACGTTCACCTATGTCGACCACATTCCCCGCGGCGCCGGCGGCAAGTTCGAGGACTTCATCTGCGCAGTGACCTGAAAAAGATGTGAGCTCTCCAATTACAGACTTGATTCCGGGCTCTTCGCACTTGATAGGGGTGTGGTGCTGTCCGGCATCGTGTCGTGTCGGTGATTGATTGGGGGCCCGCGCCCCTGTGAGCTGGGTGTTCTTCA
>Ga0075163_10009318_pt1 | contig 12892 bp, 12 predicted proteins | sample JI1023141ADNA_FD_71478 | JGI IMG/M metagenome (GOLD analysis project Ga0075163, IMG submission 71478) | Wastewater effluent complex algal communities from Wisconsin, to seasonally profile nutrient transformation and Carbon sequestration -... | ecosystem: Engineered > WWTP > Effluent > Algae...
CCGTACCTCGAGGACAAGCTCGAGATCTCGGTCGACAAGGTCGAGCGCATCCTCCACCACATCAACGAGCGCCGCCGCCTCGAGGACGAGAACCAGGCCCTGCGCGCGACCAACGAGCGGCTGCGCAAGCTGGCCGGCAAGCGCTGGCAGATCGTCGGCGACTCGCCGCCGATGCGGGCGGTGCTGTCGAAGATCGAGCGGGTCGCCCCGGTGCCGCGGCCGGTCCTGGTCTTGGGGCCGCGCGGCACCGGCAAGGAGCTGGTGGCCCGCGCGATCCACACGCTGTCGCCGCGGGCCAGCGAGCCGTTCATCACGATCAACTGCGCGGCGGTGCCGGAGAACCTCCTCGAGAGCGAGCTGTTCGGCCACGAGCAGGGCGCCTTCACCGGCGCCACCAAGCAGAAGGAAGGCAAGTTCGAGCTGGCCGACGGCGGCACCCTGTTCCTCGACGAGATCGGCAACATGTCGATGGACTTCCAGGCCAAGATCCTGCGGGTCCTCGAGTACCAGCGCTTCGAGCGGGTGGCCGGCTCGGAGTCGATCCAGGTCAACGTCCGGGTGATCGCCGCGACCAACGCGGACCTGAAGGCCGCGATCATCGCCGGCACGTTCCGCGCCGACCTCTACGATCGCCTGGCCTTCGAGGTCATCCACCTGCCGCCCCTGGCCGAGCGCCCGACCGACGTGCCGATCCTGGCCAACTACTTCTTGGCGTCGTTTCGTCAGGAGGTCGCCGGGATCACGGTCAAGGACTTCACCCCCGAGGCCCTGGCTCGCCTCGGCCGCTACGACTATCCGGGCAACGTCCGCGAGCTGAAGAACGTCGTCGAGCGCGCGATCTACATGGCGGCCGGGGAGCGCCTGACCGCCGAGGACGTCGACGGCGCGCTGCCGCCCGAGGCCCACGAGCCGGGCCGGGCCGCGGTCAACGGCTTCGTCGACGATCCCGCGCGCTCGCTGGTCGAGCGGGTCGAGGCCTTCGAGGCCTACCTGTGCAAGGACGCCCTCGAGCGCACTCGGTTCGTCCAGAAGGAAGCGGCCGCCGCCCTCGGGTTGTCCTACGATCAGTTCCGCCAGCGCTACCGCAAGTACGGCCTGGGCAAGGAGTAACCGATGGGTTTCTTCACGCGCGTCAAAGACGGAGTCAAGGCCAAGGCCAACGCCGCCATCGACAAGGCGATCGATCCGGCCAAGGAGATCGAGCTGGCGATCGCCGAGCTCGAGGACCAGCGCAAGGCCGCCCTGGCCGAGCTGGTCAGCTACAAGGCCACCGCCAAGCAGATGGAGGCCGAGCAGCAGAAGCAAGAGGAGCGGGCGGCGCTGTGGGAGAAGCGGGCGATGGCCGCGGTCAAGGCCGGCGACGACGACGCCGCGCGGACCGCGCTGCGCGAGAAGAAGACCGCGCAGACCGAGGCGGCCAAGATCCGGCGCGACCGCGACGAGGCGGCCAGCTACGCGATCCAGCTCAACAAGAGCCGCAAGGAGTTCGAGACCAAGCTCCAGATCCTGAAGCTGAAGAAGGGCACGCTGGCGACCCAGCTCGCGTCGGCGCGTTCGCCGACCGGCGACGCCTTCGGCAACGACGGCTCGGTGTGGGATCGATTCGCCTCGGCCGAGCAGCGCATCGACGACGCCGCGATCGCCACCGAGGTCGACGCCGCGATGCGCGGCGAGCAAGAGGCGACCGCCGCCCTCGAGGCCGACATCGCCAAGCTGGGCGCCGGCGGCGCGACCGCTGGCGGCGACGACGCCCTGGCCGCGATCAAGGCCAAGGTCGCGGCCGAGCGCGAGGCGAGGGCGGCGCGGCTGGGCGCGGCCGCCGGCAAGGCCCTGCCGTCGGGGCCGCGGGAGCCCGACAAGTGACCGACGCCGACGACGAGCTGATCGTCCGCCTGCGCGACCTGGCCCTGGTCGAGGTCGGCGCGCTCCTGGCCGGCACCGACGCCGCGGCCGCCGGCCCGCTGCTCGAGGCCCACGGCGGCGAGCTGACCGACGCCCTGGCCGCGGCCCGGGCCCGGACCGCCGAGCTGTGCAAGACGATCGCGGCCGGCGATCCGCTGGTCGGGCTCGACGCGCCGAGCGGGGTTCGGGCCAAGGACGGCGGCCGCGACGAGGCCGAGCGCGTGGTGCGGCGGCTGGCGGCCCGGGCCGCGGCGGCGCGGCTCCTGGCCCGCCTCGACGACGCGGTGGCGGCCTTGTACCCGCGGTTGGTCGAGCTCGATCGCGTGCGCTAGCCACGGTCCCCGCGGTCCGCGCTCGCCGGGCCGGACGGCAGCGCGGCCGGTCGGTCGGCGCTGATCGCGCGGCGGCGCCCAAGGAAGCCACCGAAGCAGTTGTCCTACTGCCGCCGCCGTTCCTATAGTCCGTTCGATGGCCGAGGACGAATCCGAGCTCCTAGCCCGCGCCCGCGGGGGAGACCGCTCTGCCTTCGGCGCCCTGGTCCGCATCTACCAACGCCGCGTGTACGCCGCCGCCCTCCACGTCACCGGGAACCACAGCGACGCCGAAGACGTCGCCCAGGAGACCTTCGTCCGCGCCTACCGCGGCCTGGCCAGCTTCGATGGCCGCGCCGACTTCTTCACCTGGCTGTACCGCATCGCGATCAACACCGCCCTCAACCGCCTGCGGTCGGGGCGGCGGGCCGCGGCCCTGGCCGACGCCGGCGCCACCGAGGTCGCGCAGCTCGGCGGTAAGCCCGAAGATCTCGGCGGGCCGCGCTACGCCCCCGACGAGCAGGCGGCCCTGCACCAGGAGGTCCGCGCGGTCCTGGCCGCGGTCGGCGAGCTGTCGCCGACCTTGCGGATCACGCTCCTCCTGGCGACCGTCGAGGGCCTGAGCCACAAGCAGATCGCCGCCGTGCTCGACGTGCCCGAGGGCACGGTGGCCTGGCGGGTCAACGAGGCCCGGCGCCTGCTGCGCGAGCGCCTGGCCGCCGCCGCCGACTCGAACTAGCGCCGAGATTTTTCGTAGGCACCCCGCCGACACCTGTGATACCGCCGACCTGATCCTTCGCCCCCGCTCTCGTCATGACCGACGCCCCGCCCCTCACCGACCGCGAGCTCGACGATCGCCTGCGCCAGGCGACCGACGCGCTCCTGGCTCTCGCTTCGCCGACGCGCCAGGACGGCCTCGCCGCCCGGGTCGAGGCCGAGCTGGCCGGGCTCGACGGACCGCGTGCCCTGGAGACCACGATGACCACCGACACCGACGACGACGCTCCTGCCTCGACCTCTATCGCCCCGCCGACCGCGAGCGCCGGCGCCGGCCGGACCGAGGACTCCGGGCTGCACGACCTGAAGGCCCTGGCCAAGGACACGCGCAAGCGCATCTCGCGGCGGATCACCAGCCAGCACGACGTCGACGAGCGCCTGCTGTCGGCCTCGCACAGCGGCCTGCGCGCGGTGGCGCTGCCCGAGCCGGCGATGGTGGTCGCGTTCCCCGAGGCCCCGACCAGCCTGGCTGAGGTTCGGCCGGCGTCGGCGGCCAGCGTCGCTGCGATCGAGGCGGCCGCGCCGGCGTCCAAGCCCAAGCGCACCGCGTTGTGGATCGGCGCGGGCGCGATCGGCCTGGCGGCCGCCGCCGCGGCCGTGATCCTGTCCGGCGGAGGCAGGGGTGGGGACAAGCCGGCCGAGCCGCAGCTCGCGGCGGCCGGGCCCGCCGGCTCGGCGACGACGGTGTCGGCGCCCGCGATCGAGCCCGCGCCGCCGCCCGCGGCGGCGCCCGCGGTGGTCGTCGCGGCCAGCCCACCCGAGCCGGCGAAGCCCGAGGTCGCCGGGGCCCCGGCGGCGATGGCCGGCGGCGCCGCCGCGTCCGGCGATCGGGTCGAGGTCAAGGTCCGCGGCACTGAGCCCAAGCCGGCTGACGTCAGGGCGGGCGACCCCAAGGCCGGCGAGCCCAAGCCGGCGCGCACCGACGACAAGCCGGGCAAGACCGATCCGAAGGGCGATCCCAAGACCGCCGGCAAGCCCGACCCCAAGACCGAGGGCGATGGCAAGCCGGGCGGCGCGGCCGCCGGCAAGCCGAGCGGCGAGAAGAGCATCGAGGACCTGCTGAACGACGCCACCGGCACCGGGGGCAAGCCCAAGGACGACCCGGCGACGCCGACCGGCCCGACCAAGTCCGGCCTCGAGCCCAAGGAGATCAAGGCCGGCATGAGCGCGGTCGCCGGCGCGGCCCAGGGTTGCTACGGCAAGCACGGCGAGGCTGGCCACGTGAAGATCAAGGCGGTCGTCGCGCCGTCGGGCTCGGTGACGAAGGCCGACGCCACGGGCGAGTTCGCGGGCACCCCGACCGGCGCCTGCGTCGCCGCCGCGGTCAAGGGCGCGAGCTTCCCGTCGTGGACCGGGGCGCCCATGACCGTGACGTACTCGTTCACACTCCAGGAGTAGTTGCGCGCGGCGGCGGCTGCCCGCATGCTCCGCGGTCGCCATGGCACACGGCACTCGCGGCAACTTCTTCGAGGACTTTCGGGTCGGGCAGCGCTTCGTCCACCCGACCCCGCGCACGCTGCACGGCGGCGATCTGGCGCTGTACATCGGCCTGACCGGCGACCGCCGACCGGTGTCGTCGTCGACCGAGTTCGCGCGCAGCCTCGGGTTCGCCCGCGAGGTCGTGCACGATCTGCTCGGCTTCCACGTCGTGTTCGGCAAGACCGTCGGGGACATCTCGCACAACGCGGTCGCCAACCTGGGCTACGCCCGGGTCTTGTTCCCGCGCCCGATCTACCCGGGCGACACGCTCACCGCGGAGACCGAGGTCATCGGCGTGCGCGAGCTGTCGGACGGCAAGCGCGGCATCGTCTACGTCGCCAGCCGAGGTCACAACCAGAAGGGCCAGGAGGTGGTGTCGTTCTACCGCTGGGTGATGGTGGCCAAGCGCGATCCATCGGCGCCGGCGCCGACCCCGGTGGTGCCGAACCTGCCGCCCGAGGTGCCGGCCGCCGAGCTGCCGGTGCCCGAGGCCCTGAACCTGTCGCGCTTCCGCGATCTGCAGTGGGCCACCGGCGGTCGCCGGCTGTGGGACGACTTCACCGTCGGCGAGCGCCTCGAGCACGGCGGCGGCATGACGATCGAGGACGCCGATCACATGCTGGCGACCCGGCTGTACCAGAACAGCGCCCGGGTCCACTTCGACGGCCACGGCGCCGCCCGCGGCGGCGGCCGGCGGTTGGTCTACGGCGGCCACGTCGTCAGCGTCGCCCACGCCCTGGCGTGGTCGGGGCTCGAGAACGTCCTGCGGATCGCGGCGTGGAACAGCGGCAGCCACGTCAACCCGACCTACGGCGGCGACACGATCTACGCCTACACCGACGTCCTCGATCGCGCGGCCTTGCCCGGGCGCACCGATCTCGGCGCGGTCCGCCTCAAGCTGACCGCGGTCAAGAACGTCGATCCGGCGGCCGAGCCGTTCACCGCCGAGGTCGAGCGCGACGGCAAGCCCGCCCTCGATCCCCGGGTCGTGCTGGTGCTCGACTACTGGGGCCTGGTGCCGCGGTAGCGACGGCGCGCCAGCGTCAGCGCGAGAGCGGAGGCGGCGGCGGCGATCGCGAGGGCGGCGGCGATCGCCGCGGCCCGGCGCCGGCTGGGCGCGCGCGGCGGCGCGCCGAGGACGGTGACGGTGAGGTCGGCGTCGGCGCCGACCAGCGCGGTGGCGGCGGCGCTCGCGGCGACGCGCAGGCCGTCGCGATCGGCGTCGGCGCCGACCACCAGGGTCACGGCGACCCGCGGCCGCACGGTCGACGGTCGCGGCGCCAGGGGGTCGCGAGCGGGCACGGCGATCGCGATCGCGGCCCGGCGCAGGCCGGGCAGGGCGGCGAGCTGCGCCCGGAGCCGGCCCTCGAGGGCGCGCCCGTCGGCGGCCGCGGCCTCGGCCGGCGTCGGTGGCAAGGCGTCGCCCAGGTCGCAGCCCTCCAGCGCGGCCAGGACCAGGAGCGCACACACGACACGGTTCAGAGAGATCCGGCGAATGGCCGAGATTCCGCGAATGGCAGAACGTTCACGAACGGCCGAGAGCTCGCGAGTCGCGGAGATCCCACGAGTCGCCGAGATCCCGCGGATCGTCGAGGTCACAGCGCGCGCTTGCACGCCGAGCACCACCAGACCGCGCGCTTGCCGTGCCACAGGGTCGCGCCGCGGCACTGCGGGCACAGCGGCGACGGCCGCGGCGCCAGGGCCGGCGCCGGGGCCGGACGTGGAGGGCTCGGCGCCGGGGCCAGGGCCGGCGCGTAGGCCGGGATGATCGGTGGCGCGGGTGGGGCCGGCGCGGGTGGGGGCGGCGCGGGGAGCGCGTCGCCGCCGAGGGCCGGCAAGATCGGCCGCGGCCCGGCGGGCGCCGCGGCGAGGCGCGAGGTCGGCGGCGCGGCGGCCGCGGCGGTCGCGGCGGTCGCGGTGCGAAACCAGCGGTGGGCGAGGATCGCGACCACCACCAGGCCGAGGCCGGCGCTGGCGAAGACCACGATCCCGGGGCCGAGCTGCGCGCGCCGCGCCGGCACGGTCGCGATCGCGATCACCGTCAGGACCGCGGCCAACCCGCCGAGGTCGGCGGTCGCGTGGGCCCACCAGCGCGGCGCGGCGCCTCGGCTGGTGCGGGCGAGCAGGCCGATCGCGGCGACCCACAGCCCGCCGGCGACCGCGGCGATCGATCCGAGGAGCAGGAGCGATCGCACGCTGGCCCGGCCGTTGCCGTAGGTCTCGCAGACGTCGCTCTCGCAGAACTCGAAGCCGAGCGCCGAGCGGCTGCGGCTGGCGAACTCCAGCTCCTGATGCCACCAGCTTCGGGTCGCCAGCGTGAGCCACGCCGCCAGGATCAAGAGCGCGATCGCGGCCGACACGCCGAGGCGTCGCGGCCCGGGCGCCTGCGGGGTCAGGTCGGCCGGCGCGGCGGTGGCGAGGGCGACCAGGCCGGTGCCGAGCAAGGTCAGCCACAGCCCCAGGCCGAGCTCGGGCGAGCCGTAGATCTCGGGCAGGCGCTCGATCGCCACGGTGCCGGCCGCGGCGGCCGCGGTCACCGCCGCCACCACGCCGCCGGCCGCCGCGATCCGCCCGCGCGGCGCGATCGCCGCGATCACCGCCAGGGCCGCGGTCGCGACCAGGAGCAAGAGCGTCAGGCGCCCCGACCACGCGAACAGATCGTCGCGCAGCCCGGGCGCGCCGGTCAGCTCGACCGCGCGGCAGTTGCGGGCGCTGTCGTCGACGCAGTGATCGCCGCCGAGCAAGGTCAGGTTGGCGCGCGAGCCGGTCTCGTCGTGGCGATCGCGGATCTTCCACCACGGCAAGGCCATGGCCAGCACCAGGACGATCGCGGCGGCCACGCACAAGGCGGCGCCGGCGGCTCGACGGTTCATGGCCCCACGGTACCATCCCGACGCCGTGAACGCTGCCGCGGTGCTCCTCGCCTTGGTCGCGCCGGCGACCGCGCGTCGGCTCGGCGCCGACGCCGAGGCTCGCTACCGCGGCGACCTGGTCAGTCTGCTCAACCGCCTGCGCAAGGACGAGCTCTCCGCGCTGGCGGCGCGGCTGCGGCTCGCGGCCGACGACGACGTCGGTGGCCTGCGCGCGGCGCTGTGGCGGTGGGGCGCCCTGGCGGAGGCCGGCGGCTCGGCGTGGCTGGGCACGCCGGTGCAGCCGGTGCCGTCGCGGCTCGGTGCGCGCCTGATCCACGTCGCGCCAGCCCGCGGCCTGGCGCCGCCCAGCCCGGCCTGGCCGCGCCCCATCCCGCCGCCGCGGCCGCCGGCCCCGCCCGACGAAGAGCCCGCCGACCTCGATCTGCTCCTGGCGGCCGCCGATCGCGCGCTCGGCGTGCGCTTGCCGGCGCGCGGTCGCGACAAGGGCGCGTGGGGGCGGGCGGCGGCGGCGCTCCTCGGCGTGATCGAGCGCGGCGCCGACGAACCCGACTGGCGCGGCGAGGTCGAGCTCAAGACCGTGCCGGTGGCCCGCGATCGCGACGGTCAGTGGCGCGTGACCGAAGATCCCGCGGTGGCGATGGAGGGGGCGTCGCCCTTGGCCAAGCTCGGCCGGGTGCTGTGGCTGTGCCGGGCCGGCCAGGGCGACGGCGCGACCCTGATCTCGTGGTACTTGCTCGACTGGGATGCTGACCTCGCTCGCTGGATCCGCCGCGATCTCCACACCCGCCCCAAGGGGCCGCGGGGCACCGCCGCGCGCGGCTGGTACCTGCACAAGCGGTTCTTCGTCGACGCCGGCCTTTACGCCACCCTCAACGGACCGCCGGTGACGCCATGAACACCGACGCCTTGCGCCTGGTCGGTTCGGCCCAGACCAACCGCGCGATGGAGGCCGAGCTCATCCGCATCGCCTATCGCGCCCTCGGCCGGCGGCCGCCGGCGCCGCGCCGGGACGGCACCGGCCAGCTCGCCTATCCGTGGGACGACGGGCTGGCCGCGGCCGCGCTGACCTACCACCGGACCTCGACCCGGGTGGTGCGCGATCTGTACGCGTCGTCGGCCCGCCGCCTCGAGCCGCTGTACGACGAGCTGGTGGCCGACGTCGCCGGCGATCGCCGCGGCTGGGACGCCGGGGTGCGGACGATCTCGGTCGAGGTCCGACGGGTCGCCGAGTTCGCGGCCGGCGAGCGCCAGCTCGTCGGCACGATCAAGAACGCGCTCGTCGACGGCGCGGTCCGCCGCGGCGTCGCCCTCGAGGTCTCGCCCGAGCGGCCCGACGCCCTGGTGGTCGCGCGCCAGGATGATCGCGGCCAGGTCCAGATCGGCCTGGACCTGACCCGCGGCACCCGGACCCGGCGCGGCTGGCGGACCGCGGCCGGCGAGGCGCCCCTGCGCGAGCACCTGGCGGCGGTGCTGGCCATCGAGGCTCGCTACGATCCGCGCCAGGACCTGCTGGTCGATCCGATGTGCGGCGCCGGGACGATCGCGATCGAGGCGGCGCTGGCGGCGCGCGGCGCGCCGGTGATCGGGACCGCCCCGGCGCTGTGGCCCGACACCCGCCCGGTGATCGTCGCGGGCGATCACGACCTCGAGGTCCTGGCCGTGGCCCGGGCCAACGCCGCCCGCGCAGGAGTCACGCTGATCTGGGAACGTGGGGATTTCGCGCGATTGAGCCGTGACGAGATCTTGGCCGCAGCCGCGGATTTCGGCGAGGTCCCGCCGCGCGGCCTGGTCCTGTGCAACCCGCCGTGGGGCGAGCGCCTCGAGGTCGCCGACGCCCGCCTGGCCTACGGCGCCCTGGCCGACTGGTGGCGCGGTCTCGGCGACTTCCGCCTCGGCATCCTGTGCGCGCACCCCGACTTCGAGGCGGCGTTCGGCGCGCGCTGGCGGGTCAAGAAGCCGCTGTCATCGGGCAACCTCCGCGGCTACCTGTACCTGTACGATCCGCAATAGGTCGGGTTGCCGGACCAGACAGATCGGTCTAGCGTCAGCGGGTGCGCTCGTCGTCCGCTGTCCGTCGCCCACTCCGCGCCGCCGCGGTCGCCCTCGCGCTCTTCGCCTGCGCCGGGCCCGAGGGCGACGCTCCCGACGCTGCCGATGCGCAGCCCGACGCGACGATCGTCCGCCCCGTCATCCCGCCCGACGCCGACCCGTGCCGCGAGGGCGACCGGTGGCCGTTGTCGATCGCCTCGACGACCCGGCCGATGCTCGTCCACTACCAGGTCGAGGCCGACGCCGCGACCGCGGCCGCGGTGGTCGCGCTCCTCGACCGCGCCGCCGACGTCGCGATCGATCGCCTCGGGCTGCGGCCGCCGCTGCCCGACGGCGGTCGCTGTGGGCCCGACGCGCGCCTCGACGTCTTCCTGTGGGCCGGGATCGACGAGTGCTACGTCGACGTGATCGACGAGGTCGAGGCCACCGCCCACGACGATCGCCTGGCCTACCTGGTGCTCGACCCGTGGGGCAGCTTCGGTGGGCCGCTCCTGCCCACGACCGTGGCCCACGAGCTGACCCACGTGCTGCAGGCCGCCGACGACTGGAGCGATCTGCCGTTCATCTACGAGGCCAGCGCGGTCCTGGTCGAGGACGAGGTCTGGGACGACGACGATCAGTACCTGGCGCAGGTCGCTGACTTCGCGGCTCACCCCGACTGGTCGATCGATCGCGATGACGGCTACCAGACCTGGTCGATGTACGGCGCGGCTCAGTTCCTGCGCTTCCTCCGCGATCGCTACCACCGCGGCGACGCGCGCTTCCTCGGCCAGCTGTGGTGGGCCCTGCGCAGCGACGCCGACAACGAGCCCGACGCCCTCGACGGCGTGGCCGCGATCCTGGCCGGCACCGGGGCCACGGTCGACGATGCGGTGATCGAGTTCGCGCGCTGGCGCTGGTACACCGGGGCCTGGGCCGATGGCGCGCACCTCGAGGAGGCCGCGGCGATGCCGCCGCCGGCGCGGGCCGGGGTCGTGGCGGCGCGCGGTGGTCGCCAGACCGTAACGCCGATGGTCCGCGGCACGGTCTACCTCGATCTCGCGGTCCGCCCCGACGATCCAGCGGCGGTCACCGTGGCCCTGCGCGACGCCGACCCGGCGGTCACCTGGGTGGTCTTGGCGTTGCCCGGCGCCGGCAGCGACGGCGATCGCCTGGACCTGGGCGCCGGCCCCGCGGCGATCGACCCGCGCCGGGTCCGGACCCTGGCGATTACCGCGCTGGCGCCGGGCGCCGACGCCGACGACCGCACCGATCGCCGCTACGCCGCGACGGTGGTCATCGCGCCGCGCTGAGCGGCGGCCGCGGCCGCGGTTTGCGTCGGGCGCCGCGATCGCGCATACCCAAGCCATGCGCGCGCTCGTCGTCCTGGCCGCGGTGGTGATGACCTCCGCGCCGGTCGCCGCCGAACCGGCGATCGAGCGGGTGGTCGTGGTCGGCCGCGCCGGGCCGAGCGCGCCCTGGGCCGATGGCGCCACCGAGGCCCGCCTCGGCGAGCCGGCCGAGCTCGCGGTCGTCGTGATCGCGCGCGACCGCGGCCGCCGGCAGGTGTTCGGTCCCGACGGCGCGCTGCGCCTCGGCGGCCGCGCGGTCGCCGCGCGCACGCGGGCGCCGTGGGCGGCCCTGGCGGCCGAGGTCCGCTGGTCGATCGTCGAGCCCCACGGCTTCCGCCCGGGCCCGGCCGCCAACGGCGCGACCTCAGCGTTCTACGCCAACGTGTCGACCGAGCCGCGCGACTTCGGGCGCTGGCTCGGCTACGACGCCCTCGCGTACTTCGAGACCGAGGTCCGGCCGTGGCAGGGCGGGGACGCGGCGGCGCGCCATCCCGCGATCGTGACCTCCGGCGATCCGACGGCCGTCGCGCACCCCGGCCTGGGCACCACCCGCTACAAGGTCGAGGTCGCGCTGCCCGACGGCGCCCGCGCCGCCAGCCCCGGCGCCGAGGCGGTCGACGCCTACGGCATCACCGCCGCGGTCCATCGGGTCACGATCCGCGGCGGCGACGACTTCCTCGGTCACCTCGCGGGCTACTTGCTCGTGCCCGAGATCTTCGGCTCGGCCGGCGGCGGCCGCAACCACCAGACCGATCGCCTGGTCGGCGCCGACTGTGCCGACGTGATGGTCGGCGCGATGCGGCGCGCTGGCCGCCGCCTGGCCTACACCAACGTCGCCGGCCTGCCGCGCTACGCTCGCACGATCGCCGCCGCGACCTCCCTCGACGACCGCGGCCGCCCGGCGCGCCCGATCGCCGGCGTCGCCCGCGGCGATCTGATCCGCATCGACTACGGCGGCGCGCTGACCGGCCACACCCCGCGCGGCTGGGATCACGTCGCCGCGCTGTGGGAGGACCGAAGCGATCCGGCCGGGCCCCATGGCGGCGGCCCCGACGGTGAGCTCGACGGCTTCGATCTGGTGATCCACATGGGCCACCCGCGGCTGGTGATCGAGCCCTTGGCCGAGCAGAGCCCGGCCACCGTCGACGTCCTCCGCTGGCGGTGATCCGGGGCGCCCGACTCCGGTCTCGGTCTCCGCCTCGGCCTCGGCCTCCGCCTCCGCCTCGGCCTCCGATCCCGCGCTCCTCCGCCTCCTACCGCGCCGGCGCCCGCGCCGCCAGCGCCGCCAGCGCCGGGCCGGTCAGCCGCTGCACGGTCCACTCGTCCTGGGCGACCGCGCCGAGCTGGCGGTAGAAGCCGATCGCGGGCGCGTTCCAGTCGAGCACCGACCACTCGAAGCGGCCGTAGCCGCGCTCGACGGCGATCCGCGCCAGGGTCGCCATGAGCGCCAGGCCGAGCCCGCGGCCGCGGGCCTCGGGGTCGACGAACAGATCCTCGAGGTACAGGCCGGGCCGGGCCAGGAACGTCGAGTAGCTGGTGAAGAACAGCGCGAAGCCGCGGGCCACACCGTCGACCTCGGCCAGGAGCACCTCGGCCGCCGGCCGGGGCCCGAACAAGGTCGCGGTCAGGCTGGCGTGGTCGGCGACCACCTCGTGGCTCAGGCGCTCGTACTCGGCCAGGGCGCGGATGAAGCCGAGGATGACGTCGACGTCGGCGGCGGTGGCCGCGCGGATCGCGACCGACCCACCCGTCGTCGCGCCCGTCGACCCGTCCGCCGTCACGCCAGCCGCCGCCCGCGCACCGGCGCGGTCGAGCCACCGTCGCGCGGCGCCTCGAGCTCGGGCAGGACCGGCCGCCCCGTGGTCACGACCAGGGCGCAGCCGAACTCCTCCTCGAACAGGTCGCGCTTGCGCAAGAGCTCGGCGGTGTCGATCGGCCCGGTCGAGCCGGCCGCCGTCACCAGGTCGAGGGCGACCGTGGCGCCGGCCCGCGACGCCACCACGCCCTCGAAGCGCTGGCGGTGGCCGGAGTCGAGCCCGTCGGCCAGGCGCAGGAGCGCCAGCAGCCGCCGGGCCGCGGCGCGCTGATCCTTGGGCAGGGCTGACTCGGCGATCACCCGCTTGGCCTCGCTGGCGCTCTTGCGGTGACCGCGGGCCAAGGTCGCGACCCA
>Ga0075163_10009319_pt1 | contig 12892 bp, 10 predicted proteins | sample JI1023141ADNA_FD_71478 | JGI IMG/M metagenome (GOLD analysis project Ga0075163, IMG submission 71478) | Wastewater effluent complex algal communities from Wisconsin, to seasonally profile nutrient transformation and Carbon sequestration -... | ecosystem: Engineered > WWTP > Effluent > Algae...
GGAATGGTGAGCCACACGAACTCGCCACCCATCTTGGCGAATTCGCCGAGCATGCCGAATGGTACCAAGGAGATGAACAGCCGAACGAACATCAAGTTGAGCGTGGCGAATTGACGCGGGTAGGGAAAGTTCTTGATCCGTTCGCACTTGCCTTGCAGTGCATAGCATTCCACCAACATCTTTTCCAACTCCATGTGGCGGAAGTCCTCTATCAAACCCAACTCCAACAGTTTCTCCAACTCCTTGCTCTGTTGGGCGATCAACTGCGCTGCTGGGTTGGTCTTACCGAGAACCAAGGCTTTCTCTTCCGGCGGAACCAGACCTGTAAGTGCGTCCCCGACACTATTCTCCGTCTCATCCACGGTGTACCATCTTCGGTATTCCTTGTTGTAGCTCTTGATCATGTGCTCCCATGCTCGTGGTGCGCGTAATTGGAAACGCAAGGCATGCAGCCACGCGATATGACGATGGATCAGCGCTGTATGGATCTTGTGAAGGACCTCCTGCGGAACGGGTTCACGAGCATGCTTGTTGGTGATGAAGTCCTTGACCATGATGCCCCATGCACGGCTGGTGTTCACGATGCCACCATAGATGGTGCGCGCCTCCCATAACCTGTCGTAGGTGGCGTTGTTCTTGAATCCGGTGATGAAGGCGACGGCCGTGCCCACCAGCGCGATCGGCACCCAAGGGATGGTCAACCACGTCCAACCCAGCATTTGGTAGAGCAACGTGGGAATGGATGCCAGAACCAAGTAGAACAGGATGTCCCTGCGGGTCCACATGATGACCTCCCGGAAAGTGAATCGACGTCCTGCGTGCATGGTTTACGTAAAGGGTTGCGCCAAAGATGAGGATCATAACGCCGAGCGTCGATTGCATCGATGGGGCACGCTGTACTTCGAACCAACTGCGCTCCCGTCGACCGCGCTGCACCTTGGTATCATGGAAACCGGGCTTGGAGTTGCTTTTCGTCCCAACGGATGCAACCGTACCTTTGCGGCTCGAAACCACCCGATACGGAATGAGCCAGATCTTCGACCTCGATATGATCAAAGCGGTCTACAGCCGCTTCCCCTCACGCGTTGCCGCCGCCCGCAAGGCCGTTGGCAAACCGCTCACCCTCACCGAAAAGATCCTCTACGCGCACCTCTGGGATGGTGGTGCTACGAACGCCTTCGGTCGCGGGAAGGATTATGTCGATTTCGCTCCGGACCGTGTGGCCATGCAGGATGCTACGGCGCAAATGGCACTGCTACAGTTCAGTACCACGGGTCGCCCAAAGGTGGCGGTGCCCAGCACCGTGCATTGCGACCACTTGATCCAAGCTCGGGTCGGGGCGAAACAGGATCTGCAAGAAGCTTTGCTGAAGAGCAACGAGGTGTTCAACTTCCTAGAGTCCATCAGCAACAAGTACGGCATCGGTTTCTGGAAACCCGGCGCGGGCATCATCCACCAAGTGGTGCTGGAACAATACGCCTTCCCCGGCGGGTTGATGATCGGTACCGACAGCCACACTGTGAACGCGGGTGGCTTAGGCATGATCGCCATCGGTGTGGGTGGTGCCGATGCGTGCGACGTGATGAGCGGCCTTGCTTGGGAACTGAAATGGCCGAAGCTCATCGGCGTGAAATTGACCGGCAAGCTCAGCGGTTGGGCCAGCCCGAAGGATGTGATCCTGAAAGTGGCCGGCATCCTTACCGTGAAAGGCGGGACCGGGGCCATCGTGGAGTATTTCGGTGAAGGTGCCGAGAGCATGAGCTGCACCGGGAAAGGCACCATCGCCAACATGGGCGCGGAGATCGGTGCTACGACTTCGACCTTCAGCTACGACGATAGCATGAGCCGCTACCTGAAAGGGACCGGTCGTACGGAAGTGGCCGCGTTGGCCGATGCCATCAAGGAACACCTGCAAGGCGATCCCGAAGTGTACGCCGACCCGGCGAAGTATTTCGACCAGGTGATCGAGATCGACCTGAACACCTTGGAGCCGCATGTCAACGGTCCGTTCACCCCGGATCTCGCGTGGCCTATCAGCAAATTCGCGGCAGCGGTGAAGGAGAACAACTGGCCCGCGAAACTGGATGTGGGTTTGATCGGATCCTGCACCAACAGCAGCTACGAGGATCTTACCCGCAGTGCCTCGCTCGCGCAACAGGCCATCGACAAGAACCTGAAGGCGAAGAGCGAATTCACCATCACGCCCGGTAGCGAAGTGGTGCGTTTCACCGCCGAACGCGATGGACTGCTGAAGACTTTTGACAGCATGGGAGGTGTTGTTCTTGCGAACGCTTGCGGACCGTGCATCGGCCAATGGGCGCGGCACACGGACGATCCGAACAAGAAGAACTCGATCATCACTTCCTTCAACCGGAACTTCGCGAAGCGCAACGATGGCAATGCCAATACGCACGCTTTCGTTGCGTCTCCGGAGATCGTAACGGCACTCGCCATCGCCGGTACGCTCTCCTTCAACCCGCTCACCGATTCGTTGATCAACGAGGATGGGGTTAGCGTGAAGTTGGATGAACCTAAAGGACTGGAACTTCCACCGAAAGGCTTCGACGTGGAGGATGCCGGTTACAAAGCACCTGCCGCTGATGGTAGCAAAGTGAGCGTGGTGGTGAAGCCCGATAGCGATCGCCTGCAACTGCTCGAACCCTTCCCAGCATGGAACGGCAAGAACATCACGGATGCCGTGGTGTTGATCAAAGCGAAAGGCAAATGCACCACCGACCATATCAGCATGGCCGGTCCGTGGTTGAAGTACCGCGGCCACCTGGACAACATCAGCAACAACACGCTGATCGGTGCCACCAATGCATTCAACGGTGAAGCCGATAAGGTGAAGAACCAGTTGACCGGGGAATACGGTGCCGTGCCCGCAACCCAGCGTGCCTACAAAGCCGCCGGTGTCGCCAGCATCATCGTGGGCGACCAGAACTATGGTGAAGGAAGCAGCCGCGAGCACGCCGCCATGCAACCGCGCCACCTCGGTGTAAGCGCCGTGTTGGTTAAGAGCTTCGCCCGCATCCACGAGACCAACTTGAAGAAGCAGGGCATGCTCGGCCTCACCTTCGCCAACGAAGCGGACTACGACAAGATCCAAGAGGATGATCGTGTGGACTTCACGGACCTCACCTCCTTCACGCCAGGCACCCCGCTCACACTGGTGTTCAAGCACAAGGATGGAAGTGAGGACACCATCCTCTGCAACCACACCTACAACGCCCAGCAGATCGAGTGGTTCAAGGCCGGTGGTGCGTTGAACATCATTCGGGCGCAACAGAACTCCTAACGCTTAAAGATTTGGTGGTTCGTGCGGAACTTCTAGTTTTGACAGACCACGAACCAAAACACCTCATATGAAAAAGACACTTTTGAGTTTGGCTGCAGTAGTGCTTGCTGGCGGCTTGATGGCGCAATCGAATCAGTTGTCCTTAGGGATCGATGCAGGGATCCCCCTTGGTGATGACGGTGATTTGTATTCCCTATCTATTGGTCCTGCTGCGGGATTCGAGTTTCCTGTGGGAGACAAAGTGGGTCTTACCGCACAACTGGCATACCAGTTCGCTTTGATGAAGAGTGAATTCGAAGGTTTCTCCCTCACCTTGCTTCCTATTCAAGCAGGTGTGAAGTACTATTTCACAGAGAACCAGCTCGGACCGTACGCTCATGGGCAAATTGGAGTCCACTCAGCTACTGCTAAGGTTGAATTCTTTGGTATCAGCGCTACTGACACACAGACAGATCTTAGTTGGGCCATCGGCGGTGGATATCAACTTGAGAAGCTCGATATCGGCCTTCGTTACAACATGATCTCCAACGGTGGTGATGGTGTGGATAACACCAGTTATATCGGTCTTCGTTTGGGCTATTTGCTCAGCATCGGCGGATAGGGATCACTAATGAGAGCGGAATAGGCGGGCCATCGGCCCGCCTATTCTTTTTCGGTACCTGTTCCCGGCACGGTCTTCGCACACCGCCTACAACCCGGAGTGCCTTAACTTGCCCCGCAAGCCTGTCCGGATAAACACCATGAGAACACTATTCGTTGCCCTCTCACTCGTACTTGTTGCCAGCGCCTTCGCCCAGGACAAGTTCAACCACGACCGCAACTGGGTCTCCAACGGCGATTTCGAGACCGTTGAAGGCAAGAAGCTGAAACGGGCGGGAGGCATTGTCTACGCCACCGGTTGGAACTCTCCCAACAAGAAGGCTGCGGACCTCTTCAGCGAGAGCGCACCCGTGGAAAGCAACGTCTCTTCGCCAAAGAACTTCGGTGGCGAACAAACAGCATTGAGCGGTGCCAACTATGCGGGGATCCGTGCGTGGAGCTACCAGAACAAGGAGCCACGCTCGTACCTGCAGACCAAGCTGGCCAAACCCATGAAGAAGGATTCGCTCTATTGCGTGCGCTTCTACACCAGCTTGGGCGACCTAAGCAAGTATGCGACCGGTGAACTGGGCGTATACGTGGGCAAGCAGAAGATCGAGAAGGAGGATGAAGCCAGCCTTACCTACGAGATCAAAGTACCCAACCTGCGCACCAAGATCTACGACGATATGTACAGCTGGCAGGGTGTATGCGGCGTGTACCAAGCCGATGGGTTCGAGCAGCATTTGGTGATCGGCAACTTCGCCGCCAACGAGAAAACACCGAACGCTAAAACGAAGCGTCCCCGGGGCGAGACCCGTCCGCAGGTGTTCAGTGCGTACTACTACATCGACAATGTGGAAGTGTACCCGATCAAGAACCGGGGAGAATGCACCTGCGAGCAGTTGGACAAAGCCGAGAGCGAGTACATCTTCAGCCGCAAGGGCGCCATCAACCCGAACCTGAAAGCCGTTGATAAGGTGGACCAACAGGTGTTCTACTTCAAGCGTTTCCAGCGGAGCTTCGATACGAGCATGGAGACACGCCTTGCCGAAATGGTGGAAAGCATGAAGGCCGATGCCACGATCAATGTGAAGCTCGTCGGCCACATGGATGCCACGGAAATGGAGCGTACCCGTGTGCGTCCCGATCTGTTGATGCTGGCGAAGGAACGTGCCGAAGCGGTGAAGGATGCATTGCTTGATGCGGGTATCGATGCCGCTCGGATCACGGTCGATGCGAAAGCGGGCGATGTTCCCGTGGACAATTCAGGAACGGATCTCGGCATGAGCAAGAACCGCCGTGTGGAAGTGGAATTGGTGAAGTGAGTTCTATTCCAAGGATGATCGGAATGCCCGGCTTCGGTCGGGCATTCTTCTTTTCGGTCAGGTACCGTGTGCCACCAAGCGCTGGCAATCCTACCTTTCCCCAATGGTGAAAGGCGATCGACGGATCATCCGTGCATGGACCATGTACGACTGGGCCAATTCGGCCTACTCGCTCACCATCACCAGTGCGGTCTTTCCAGCCTTCTATGTGGCGATCACCACAGGTGCCGCTGGCGCAGACGTTGTTCTCGAACGCTACGGTGTGCGGGCAGCGGCCGCCTATCCATGGGCCTTGTCCATTGGTTTCCTGGTGATCGCAGCGGTGGTGCCCATCCTTTCCGGTATCGCGGATCACCGGGGGAACAAGAAGAAGTTCCTCGAGTTCTTCTGCTATTTGGGAGCGATCAGTTGTGCCGCGCTGGCCTTCTTCACGGTCGATCATCTTTGGCTGGGACTTGGTCTTGTGGCCCTGGCGTGTATCGGCTTCAGCGGTAGCCTCATCTTCTACGATGCCTTTCTCCCGGAGATCGCCGAGAAGAAGGATCACGACCGGATCAGCGCGCGCGGGTATACCATGGGCTACATCGGCAGCGTGATCCTGCTGGTCGTGAATCTGGCCATGGTTCAAATGCCTGACCTCTTCTTTCTTCCCGAAAGCGTTCACCTGTTCGGGCGCGAATGGGCTGGTATTCCTGCTCGCGTCACATTCATCACCGTCGGACTGTGGTGGGCCGGTTGGGCGCAGGTTGCTTTTCGAAGACTACCCACGGGTACGCCGAGCGAAGATCATGGAGTGAACATCTTCACCAATGGTTACCACGAACTTCGAAAGGTGTGGCGTGAACTGGGCGCCAATACGCGACTGAAACGCTACCTCCTCGCGTACTTCGTCTTCAACGGAGGCATTCAAACCGTGATGTACCTCGCCGCGAATTTCGCGAAGCAAGAGGTAAAAGAGATCGACGCGAGTGGTGCTGTCGTGGCCATCAGCGATCAAGCCTTGATCACCAGTATTCTCCTTATCCAACTTGTCGCCATCGTTGGCGCCATACTTTTCGTTCAGTTGAGCAAGTGGTTCGGGAACGTTCGGGCACTCATGGTGGGTGCAAGCATCTGGATCATCGCCTGCGCCTTTGCCTATGGATTGCACTGGGCCAGTGAATTCTATGTCCTGGCCTGCATCGTTGGCTTGGTCATGGGTGGTAGCCAATCCCTGAGCCGCAGCACCTACGCGAAGTTCCTGCCGGAGACCACCGATCACGCGAGCTACTTCAGCTTCTACGACGTTAGCTACTACCTGAGCACTGTGCTCGGTACAGCGATCTACGGCGCCATTTATGCACTTACCGGTGACCTTCGTCATACGGTGATCGGCATCGGTCTTTTCTTCGTGGCCGGCCTATTCCTGCTCTGGCGAGTTCCTGGAAAGGGCAGCAACGTGGTTATCGCCTCGCGTTGAGCGATCTTCGCGGACCGTTCGTATGAGCATGACACAGAACAGTTGGGATGCAGTGATCGTTGGCGGTGGTGTCGTTGGTGCCGCCACTCTGTACAAATTGCAATCACGCTTCCCCTCGATGCGGATCCTGCTGTTGGAGAAGGAACAAGCCTTGGCCGATCACCAGACCGGCCACAACAGCGGCGTGATCCACAGCGGCATCTACTACAAACCCGGCAGCTTCAAAGCGAAGAACTGCGTATCCGGAAGACGTGAACTTGTGGCTTTTGCGAAGGAGCATGGGGTCAAGCACGATATCTGCGGTAAGCTCATCGTGGCCACAACGCAGGACGAGCTGCCTCGGTTGGAGAAGATCCACGCGACGGGCATTGCGAACGGGATAGAAGGCATGGAGCGCATCACCGCAGAGCAGATCAAGGAGATCGAACCATTCTGCGAAGGCATCGCTGGCGTGCGTGTCGGCTGCACCGGCATCATCGATTTCCGGGGAGCAACGGAGAAGATGGCCGCCATCGCTGTTTCCATACAGCCTATGAGCAAAGTGAGTTTGGGCGAGGCTTACGTGAGTGGAGAACAACAAGGGGATACGACCACTGTTCGAACGAGCAAGGGCACGTACACGGCTCGTTATGTCATCTTCTGTGGAGGCCTGCAAAGCGATCGCCTCGCGCGTGCCGATGGTGCCGTAGTGAAGGAACAGATCGTCGGTTTCCGGGGTGATTACTACGACCTTACCGAACAGGGTAAGCGCAAAGTGAAACACCTCATCTACCCGGTTCCGGATCCGCGATTCCCCTTTCTGGGCGTGCATTTCACACGGATGACCGATGGCAGCATCGAATGTGGCCCGAATGCGGTTTTCACCTTCAAGCGCGAGGGTTATGGGAAGACCGACTTCGATCTGAAGGACACCATGGATGCACTGTCCTACGGAGGTACTTGGAAGCTCTTCCTGAACAACATGAGCTACGGTATCAACGAGTATCGTAGAGCTTTCAGCAAGCGGCTCTTCCTGCGAACATTGCAACGCTTGATCCCATCCCTGACCATGGATGATATCCAACCCGGTAGGGCTGGGGTGCGCGCCATGCTGCTCGGCACCGACGGGAACATGGTCGACGATTTCCGGATCGAACGCCGCGGCAATCATATCCACGTGCTCAACGCGCCATCACCTGCGGCAACAGCTGCGCTCGCGATCGGCGAAGAGATCGTAACGATGGCCGTGGAGCAGATGAAGATCAGTGGCTGACGGGCTTCCTTCTTGAGGAAATCCTTCTTCTCGCCCACTTCTATACCTACCACGGGTTCGTATGAACGACCGTCCAGCCGTTCCATCTGCGTCATCCAAGGATGATCCTCACACGATCCGATACTGCTCGTTCACTTCCGTCCAATTCCAGAGGAAGTAGCCCATCAAGCCGTTCAGTCGTTTCAGGATGATCGGGTTCGGCACCCGGATCTCCCGGAAGTAGCTGTCTTGGAAACAGAACAGATCGTAGCTGTGGAAGAGCACCTTGCTCATAGCGTACACCGTGTTCTTGCTGGGGAAGTTCAACCGCTCCATCTGTCCTTGCAGTCGGCGGATCTCCTCCTCCAGGTCGGTGTTCGCTTCGCCCGTGGCTTGGGCGTATTTCGAAATGATCAACGAACACATGCGCTTGTCCACTCCCGGACCCAGCACGCGTTTCGCTTCGATCAGGTTCGCTGCGATCACCACCATTCCGAAAGCGCGGTCATCGGTCTCGAGCAGCGCAGGCTCCAATTCGAACTCGGGCGATTCATTGATCTCGGCCGCCACCGCAGGGAAGCCCTGTTCGGTGAGTTCGAGCGCCGCGTTCACGAACACGTTGGCCAACTTCTCCTCCGAGATCTTCTTCTTGCCGAACAGCGTTGCGATCATGGTCCTTATAGTTCCTGCGAAGTTCGACGGAACCATGAATGCGCCCGATGAACCAAGGCAACCTATTTTTAACAAGGTTATCCACCTTCCTGAAGTCGATGAAACTCCTGCTTGATCACTTCGCTGACTACGACCGTTGGTCGAACACCCGCTTCGTTGAACGTTTAGCACACGAAAGTGATGCGGTGCTCGACCGAACGGTGCCGAGTAGTTTCCCTTCCCTTCGCGCTACAGTGCTGCACATTCGTGATGCCGAAGCGATCTGGCTCGCACGATTGAACGGTACGTCAGGGCAATGGCCAGCAGAGCAGAGCGATTCGATCGAGACGTTGATACCGCATACCGAGCGCTTGGTACATTGGGTGCACGCCACGGAGGAGGCCGATCTGAATGCACGGGTGTCCTACCACGATCTTCGCGGAATCCCGCATACACAAGAACGTTGGCAGATGCTGCTGCACTGTTTCAACCACAGTACCCAACACCGTGGTCAACTGATCACCATGATGCGTGCGTTGGAGCTGGATCGGATACCGGCCAACGACCTGGTGGCCTACCAGCGCTCCGTCATCAGCTAAGGTCCTTCCGTTCAACCGCCGATGTATCGGCCTAAGAGATCGATGCCGACATAGTTGTGCGGCGTGATACCCTTCAACTGTGTTTTGATCTCTTCTGAAACTGCAAGGCCATCGATGAACGCAACGATGTCGGCTTGCGTCAGCCGTTCCTTACCGCGGGTCAAATGCTTTAGTTGCTCGTACGGTTGCGGATACCCGTAGCGTCGCAGGATCGTCTGTATCCCTTCAGCCACCACAGGCCACTGCGCATCCAAGTCGCGCTCCAAGGCCGGTTGGTTCAAGAGCAATTTGCCGAGTCCTTTCTGCACTGCATCCAGCGCGATCATGGTGTGTGCCATGGGCGTGCCGATGTTGCGCGTCACCGTGCTGTCCGTCAGGTCGCGTTGTAATCGACTGATCGGTAGTTTCTCGCTCAGGTGCATGAACACGGCATTCGCGAGACCGAGGTTCCCTTCTGCGTTCTCGAAATCGATCGGGTTCACTTTGTGCGGCATGGCGCTACTGCCGATCTCGCCGGCTTTGATCCGCTGGCGGAAGTAGTCCATGCTGATGTACTGCCACAGGTCGCGGCAGAGGTCGATCAGGATGGTGTTGATCCGGCGAAGGCCATCGAACAGGGCGGCGAGGTTGTCGTAGTGATCGATCTGTGTGGTGAAGTGCAATCGCTCCAACCCCAGATCCTCCAAAAGGAACCGGTCAGCGAGTTGCACCCAATCCAGCTCGGGGTAGGCGACATGGTGTGCGTTGAAATTCCCTGTAGCGCCGCCGAATTTCCCGGTGAAGGGGACATCGAGTAGCAACTTCATTTGATGGTCGAGCCGCTCGACGAATACCTGCAGTTCCTTGCCCAAGCTCGTGGGCGACGCAGGCTGTCCGTGCGTGCGAGCCAACATCGGAATACGCGCCCAATCCAAAGCCAAGCCATGCAAGCGATCACGCACGGCCACGATGGCCGGCAGATAACCTTCGAACAGAAAGTCCTTGATCAAGAGCGGAAGCGCCGTGTTGTTGATATCCTGACTGGTGAGCGCGAAGTGGACGAATTCCTTCTGTTGTGCTAGACCGACCTCCTCCAAGCGTTCTTTCAGGAAGTACTCGATCGCCTTCACATCGTGGTTGGTCACTTTCTCGATGTCCTTGATCCGCTGTGCGTCGCTGGTGCTCAGCGTTGCGATCCGCTTCTCCACGGGGGCAAGTTTCGCGATGGGTGTGCCTTCCAGTTCGGGTAGAGGTACGGTGCAGAGGAATTTGAAATAGGCCAATTCAACCTGCAGGCGGTAGCGCATCAGGGCTTGTTCGCTGAACCAGCGGGAAAGCGTGCGCGTGCGGTCGCGGTAACGGCCGTCGATGGGGGAGATGGCGGTGAGCGGGTCGAGTTCCATGCGTGCTCAAAGGTAGAACCTCGGCTTTCGTGGAGTGCGCATCTTTGCGGTATGCCTTTCCTGCGTGACTTTCGCCTTGGCCTCAGTGGGTTCTTCCGTGCCTTCCGCTTCGCATTGCGCAACCACATGGGCTGGATGTTCTTCGTGCCTGTTCTCCTTTGGGCCGTGCTCACTTTCACACTGGTGGCTGTTCTGCGCGGACCGGTGGATGACCTGAGCCTTTGGCTTGCATCGCGGTTGGAGATCCCCGTGGAAGCCACCTCCACGAGTTGGTGGACGGAAGTGAAAGCCTACTTGAACGGGGCGCGCGAGGTCGTCCTGGGCTTCCTGCTCAAGCTCGCCGTGGCCTATCTGTTGTTCATCCTCAACAAGTACATCGTTCTCATCCTTCTTTCGCCACTGATGGCCTATGCCAGCGAACGCACCGAAGAACTCCTGACCGACCGGACCTTTCCTTTCAGCTGGCGACAATTGATGAAGGATGCCTTACGCGGTGCGCTGATCGCTGCGCGGAACGGGTTCCTAGAGCTTTCGATCACCGTCGCCCTTTGGGTCATCACGTTCTTCGTGCCGATCCTCGCGCCGGTTACATTCGTTGTGCTCTTTCTCGTTTCGGCGTATTTCTACGGTTTCAGTATGTTCGATTACGTGTTCGAACGCAAGCGCATGCGAATTGGTGAAAGCGTGAAGGCCGTGAATGACCGTAAGGGAGCCGTCATGGCCAATGGCTCACTTTTCGGCCTGTTCATGAACGTGCCACTCCTCGGGGTGATGTTCGCGCCAGTGATGGCAGCGATCGGTGCTGCGATCACGAATGTGGAATTGGAACGATCGCTCTATGGCCGGATCGACACTACCGGAGAACCACGTATGCCTTCTTGATGCGCACCCTCGGCCTCCTGTTCGGTTTCGTGTGGTTTGCTCCAGCGCTGTGTGCACAGGACACCCTGCGTGTGCAGATCCACGGCAGCGTTGTGAATGCTGAAACCGATGTTCCTGTTCTGGAAGCCTTGGTGGAATGGTATGATGCAAACGGCAAGCGCCAAGCGATCACCCAAACGAATTCCGAAGGAGCCTATGCCTTCTTCGTGCGGACCACCGGGGCTTTGGAGCTGCGTGTAGCCGAGAACGGTTTTCTGGACTACCGTGAAGTGCTTACCGTAGAACCCGGCGAGAGTGCGCATGAGCACGTGATCCGTTTGGTGCCCAAGTAGGATCACCCTTGCACTGCAATTCGATCGAAAAGCAGAACGGCGACCTGCTAGGGTCGCCGTTCTTGGTTCGGGATGGTTCGTTTCAACTCTTCTTCACTGGAGCGACCGGCTTGGCTGGCTTCACTGGGGTGGGCTCGACCACCGCAGGTACCTCCACCTTCATCTCTTCGGGTTGGCGTTCCACCAAGGTCATCTCCTTCACCAAGTGGCCTGCACCGGCGAAGGTGTCGATGGTCCAGAGCACGTATCGGATATCGACACTGATGGTGCGTTGCAGTTCAGGCTCGAAGGCGATGTCACCGCTCATGGCTTCCCAGTTGCCGTCGAAGGCGATCCCGATGAGTTCGCCTTTGCCGTTGAATACGCCGCTGCCGCTGTTGCCGCCGGTGATGTCGTTGTTGCTCAGGAAGCAGGTGATCAATTGACCGTTCTCGTCGGCATAGCGGCCGTACTCCTTCTTCATCAACAGTTCGTGCTGGCGCTTGGGCACGATGAATTCGTCGTTGGTATTGTCCTCCTTCTCCAGAATGCCATTGGCCGTGGTCTCGTACTTGTAGAACATGGCATCAGCGGGTACGTAGCTGCCCACCTGACCATAGGTGAGGCGCATGGTGCTGTTGGCGTTGGGGTACCAGCTGTTGTTCGGGTCCTTCTCGCGCATGGCAGCAACCATCAAGCGGTAACCGCGGTCGAGATCGGCCTGACCGGCATCCAAGGCAGGAGCCAAGAAGTTGCGGTAGTGGGAGAGGCAACTCTCTGAGGTCTGGAAGCCGAGGTCCTTGTCCAATACTTTCAACGATGGCTTCGCGAGAAAGGCGTTCATGCGAGCTTGGTTGGTGAGAACGCTTGTGCTGAAGAACGCTTTCGCCCATGCATCGAAGTTGCCCTTGTACTTCTTCTCGATGGTGCTCATCACGGAAGGCTGCATGTCGCGAGCCACATCGGCGTGCAACATCCGGAACATCTCAGCGGTGACCCTCTCGTCCGTAGCGGGGTTGTAATCCTTCCAGAATTCATCCGAGGCCGCCTGCGCGCGAGCAACCGCAGCAGCCACTTTCGGTGCATCCTTCGGGTCGGTGGCCAATTGGTTCTTCAGACCCATCAATCGGAATCCAAGAACTACGGCTTCGCTGCCGAAAGCGGCTTCCTGC
>Ga0075163_10009320_pt1 | contig 12892 bp, 24 predicted proteins | sample JI1023141ADNA_FD_71478 | JGI IMG/M metagenome (GOLD analysis project Ga0075163, IMG submission 71478) | Wastewater effluent complex algal communities from Wisconsin, to seasonally profile nutrient transformation and Carbon sequestration -... | ecosystem: Engineered > WWTP > Effluent > Algae...
CTCCAACAATGTGCGCGCCCGGACCGTAACCAAACTCTTGCGCCGTCCAATGGGTTCGCGCCATTGGCGGACCCAGGATCAATCGAGTCAGCATGCGCCCGGGGTAGCCATAGCGCGCGCGCGAAGAGAGCACTCGCCACGACGCATGCGAAGGCTCGCGCGAGGCTTCGTCAAAGATGACCCACGCGACGTTAGCGCCTTCGTTGGAGACCGGATTGGACGTCGAGCGCAGGAGAATCACGCTCCCGTTTGTGAAGCGAATCTCGTCTCCGCGCTTGCTGTCTTGATGCAGCGTCCACAATCCACTGAGCGGCTCGAACCACTTGCACCATTCCTTGAACCACGCCTGCCAGAGCAGCGCGTGGGTTGGGGCCGCAACAATGCCCGTGTATCCAGGGTGACGAACGACCGCATTTAGATACGCCTCGATTGCGCCGAACGTCGTCTTGCCCGAGCCGTACCCCCCACAATACCAAGCGAACGGCTTGCGATTGGCCCACATGGCTTTCCACTTGGGCAACGCATCGGGCTGTTTCATCGTGGGGAGTGCGGAGAGATCAAGCTCCACGGGCGTACTTCACTCCACGCAATGACAGCGATTGGTAGTGGTCAAACGATTCGATGTCTCGAATCTTTTTCGGAGGCCAACCAGGCCCGGGGCAATAGATCACGTCGTGACCATTGGCGAATTCACGCAGCGCCGACGCGCGCTCCATGGTCGCAATGCCCTTTTGATTGGACTTGTAGTAAGCCTGCTTTTCGTCGCGCGCGTCACTCACTTGATTGTGTCTTTCGTTTGCGCTTCCGCGCGTGTCGGAGTTGGGCGAGGCGCAATCAGCGCGCGCTCTCCCGCGGTCAACAGAGATCGCTTTGCCGCGTCTGGAATCGGCACGACCCACTGCGTTTCGATTTGCACCGGCTCTGTGTGCCTGGCGAACCCGCATTGTGCCAACGGACGGAACACCCCGGTCTGTCCAGCACGATCCCGCGGCAATGCCACTTGCGCCGAATTGGCGTTGAGCTTGGCTGCCACTGCGTCAGATTGCGTCTTATCCGCACACACCACAACGTCGTCGCTCACGGTGTCACCCCGATTCCAAGGCGAGATCCCCACCCGCGACGCACGAGAGAGCGCCCTCCCGTGGTGGGAGACGGGTAGAGACCCCCGCCGTCAATGTTGCCGCGCCAAGGGTAATTGTAGGTCGGGGCGAGCGTCGCAATCCCATTGCCCAACACAATCGGTCCGCCGCTGGAAGGCGTTGCGGCAATCGTTCCCCGCGACACGCCGTCAACCAAGTAATCCAACACGGTGCCGTTGTAGAACAATTCGTGCACATGCCAGTTGGTATCACTCGCGTAAGTGACTGCCATGGTCGCGTTGTTGCCACAATAGGCACGCATGGTGGTGCCATCAGCGCCGGTAGTGATACCAAACCACCCATTCGTCCATGCCAGATTGCTTGACGAATTAAGGAGGCACTGGAACGCACCGACTCCCGTGCGTCGAGCCGCAATGAACACGGCGAATGCGCCGGACGGGCGCATCGAAGCGGAGTCCGGAATCGTCATCCATTTCGTGGCGCTGCCAGTGATCAGTGGTTGGCCAGTAGGTCCAGCCCCGGCGGCATAAGCGAACGCGCTTCCGCTCACTACCTGGGACGCATTGTTGCCAGCGCCAAGGCTCCCCTGATCATCCCATGCACTCACGAGATTTGACGGGAACGTCACGCCCTGATTGGTATTGATCAACCAATTGGACGCCATGGAACGAATCGAAGGCACCGCGTTCCGACCGCCATTCAAAAACAGCGTTTCGTCCATCATCGCGAGGGCATCGCGGAGAACACAACCGCGGTCGATCCCGCCGACGACAGCTTGAACCACAGTTTCTTTTCGTTGGCCCACTTGAACGTTCGCGATTGGGACGGTCCCAATCGACCGTGATCAGTCGTGCCGTCGAGCGACACAAGGAGGTCAAGCGTTGTGCTCGGGTTCTCGATTGCCCAATACTGAGGGCGCACCTTAGATGCAGTGATGTCGACGTCCGCGGAGCCAGCGTACGCCGTAACGGTGATAGTTTGGGTGTCTGCGGTTTTCGTGGATGCCATAACGGCAGGGTGTGACATTCCCTGTCCGCGGTCAAGCACCGCTTAGGAGGCGCTATAGGGGCCGGTCTGGCTCGCTTGGAGGCAACCCCTCTGAGACGGCCTCCACTGGCACGGCAAGGGCGGGGTAGGCGCGGGAAACAACCACGTGCGCAACGCCGTCGGCTACCACGAGCCGCACGGGTTCGAGCGATGCCAGCTCCGCGGCAAGACGTTCCAGTCGACGGCGTTGAGCGACGGTTGTCACGGGTCACGTCCCGCCGCGCGAGCGAGTGCAGAAAAGCCAATGCTCATAGCTGACCCTCACCAGGTCTACCAACGGTCCGCGCTTCCCTTGCGCGCGCTCGACAGACAGCGCCCCGATGCCCGCATAGAGCGCGGACGATTGGAAGTAACCTATGGCCTGCCCGCGCAGCTTCGCGCGCTTCGCATGACTGAGCGCCTTGCGCCTCGCGCGTGACCTTGCTCGCAGCGTCGTCATTAGAAAACCCTCCGTGCCTCACGCATGAATGCGTGCCCCTCTCGCCATGTCACAGCGGCTGCAATCGCAGCCTGTAGGCCATCGCCCATTAGCCCGATGGAACCGAGCGTGAACGATCGGCCGTCGCGCGATTGAGGCAGTGCGATTGCTCCGTGTGCACGCGCCACTTTCTGCCAATTGGCAGACGCGGCAAAGCGCTTTTGCGCTTCGCGTTTCATCCGGCGCTTCCGCTCCGCCAATTCGGACGGAGTGCAAACCCTCGCAATGTTGGAATACAACCAAAAGTTACGGTTGCACCATGCTTGCGTGATTGCCTTACGCCTTGCCCTTGACCGCCGACGCAGTGTCATCGCTCGCCCCTCAGTCGCCGAATGATCGGCGCGTAAACCGCGCTGAGCATGCGCGCGCTCGACTGCGAAACGTCGCAATCACACACGACCATGCTCGCATCAATCACAGCGCGCCGCACCGTCGCGATGCGCTCTTCAATCTCTTCGATGCAATCGAGCGAGGGAGACTCAAAGCGTGCGTCTGCTCGCTCCATGTAAGCGGTCATGCGATGCTCCGCTTGAATGCATGCGCCTTGTAGTCAATGCACGCGACACACTTGCACGCATCGTCTGTGCAGATTGGAGCGGGCGGGAGCGACGCTGGCCACTCTTCAATCTCGCGACGAAGCGCTCCGCTCTCTGTCTCGTGTTTGGCCATTGCTTCGCGCGTACCAATCAAACACGCGCGAATGGTCCGCAACGCGTGACGCAGGTCAACTCCGCGGAACGCAAAGCCTCGCACGTCAATCGCCTTGTCGACTTCGTTGATCGCATCTTCCAAGCCGTCGCGCGGCGTCGAGTAGGCGCGCGGTGCTGGACGCGGGTTGTGACTGGCCGCGCGCCTGCACTCCATGCAAGAGCACTCGCGCGGGACTCGATGCGGAACACACGTCATGCAATCGCAATCGTGACCATGCCATTTGCGACCGCCAATGTCGCACATGCAGAGTTGGCCTTCCGGGTGTCCGCACGGTTTCGTATCACCCATTGCCGCCATCCTTCGCGTGATGCTCCGTGGTGGCGTGCTCGCGTTCGCATGCACCATCGCGGCATTCGTCGTCGCAGGCCGTGCGGTCCGGGTCCATCTCTGAGATCGAGATTCGCACGACCTTGCCCTTGTCGTTCCAATCAATCGGTGCGTGACCTTGCATCACGAGGATGTTGTTCAAGCAAGCGTGCGCTTCATCTTCCGTGTCGAATCGTCCGAGATGAATCCCGTTCCACGAAGGTGTTACGCCGTGCGCACGTTTGTTGATTGCGCCGATAAGCTCTTGCGTCTTGAGCAATCGCTCGCGCACTTCGCTCAACGCCTCGCGCGCGATCGGCGCATCGAAGATGTCGTCTCCAAGCGTGCTGTCCAGCAACTCAACCGCGTGCGCTACCCCGTCACTCACGGTCGCGTAGGGCTTGCGATCGGAGCGCTTGATTGGATCTTCCATGCAATCGCGACGGTCACAGAGCTCCGGCGCACGGTAGGGATTGCACCGCATGCAGCGGCATTGGGCGCTCATGTCGTGACCCCCACCGACGTCTTAGCGCGACTCCAATCACGCAACGCTGTCAGCCTGGCAGAGAGCACGTATGCCTCTCGGAAGGCAGGGCGCACCTCGGGTGCGCACGTATTGTGTGCGCGAATCTCCGCTCCCATCTCCCATCCTTCCGCAATCTCTTGCATGGTGTTGATTGCGTTTGCCCTCCATGCCTTCGCGTGAGCTTTGCCCTCGCGCTTTCCAGCGCGCACCGCCTTGGCAAGCGTCGTGATTCGAGCGCTCATTCCACGCACTCCCCAAGCTGCGGAATGTGTGCGCCCCACGCGTCGCTGAGAAGCTGGGGATAGCTCTTGCGACGTTCGAGCCCTGCGAATCCGTTGCGGTGGTACGCATGCGGCTCGCGGTCGCTTGGAGTCGACGGGCGCGTGACGTCTGGATTAACGTGCCTCCCGTCGACATCATGGATGCGTTCGCATTCGTCGTCATTGCACAGCCAGGGGAGCCAGGGGTCGCGCTGCCACCCGTCGTCATCGTCGAACGACGGCGCATCGCCTCCCTCGCGGTCATCCTCCGGCGCATCGTCGCTCGCGAGCACGATGGATGCGATTGCGAGTGAGACGGCAATGCCGAGACCGCACAGAGCAATCGCGGTCAACGCTGCAAGGCCGGTTACCAATTGAATTGCTTCCTTCACGTCTACCTCCCGCGCTTCTCGGACTTGAGCCGCGCGACTTCACGTTCCAGCTTTTGAATCAGTTTGTCCACTTCCGAGTTGTGGTCTTTGCGCCCCCATTGCTTCCAGAGCTTTCGTTCCAGCCACCATGCCAACGCTTGCCAGTTTTTCTTTCCGGCGCGCAGGTCTCGCACCGCTTCTGATTCGGCCTTCGCTTCCGCCTTGTCGATTGCTCGCCAGAGGGTGACGTAATTGTCGTCGCCTTCCGCGCCTTGCTTGCCGCGACGAATCCACTCGCTGAGCGTGGAGAGGGACACGTCCGCAAGACGTGCTGCGGTGCGACGGAAGTTCCCTTGCAATAGGGCTTCAACAACAATGGCCTGGGTTTCGGCCGTGAGTTTCGATGGACGACCCATGCGCCTTTTAATCCTGTCCTGTTAGGGGTTGAGTGGACAGGGTACGTCACATGCTCGCGGGTGTCACGAGGCGGTCAGCGAGGGGTCACCACGCAATCAACACCTCCGTCCCGTACACCCTGCCTTCCGAGCGTTGAGCGACCTTCCACGACACTGGTCCGTTAGGGCCGTCGCTTACCCCCAGCCACTTCGCCACCTCGTCCCGCACGTGCTTCCCGCTGGACCACAGCCCATCGGTATCGAGCTCTCGCGGGGCGATGCGAGTAACCGTGACGTAGTAGACCTTTGGCGCATCCTTCGCCCGGCGTTTGGGGATGTACACCTGAGGCTTGTGCGTCGGGTGCACATGACTGAGGTACGCGCCCGTCACCTCCCTCTGGTGTTTGACCTTTGCCGCAGTCTCGCTCCAATGTCCGCGCTGATTGTCACCACTCGACAGACGCAGTGGCAGACGCAGTCGAATCGATCGACCCGCTGTATCGATACGAACCTCGCCACACACGTAGCGTTCCAATTGCACGACGTTGGCCATGTTCACTCCGTCAACCCAAACACCGGGGCGTTTCGCTCTTCCTCCGTCCCGTGCACTGGACACGGCGAATCGCCCTCTTCCATGTGGCACTCGCATCCCGGAACCCGTGGTCCTTTCTCTTCGTCCAGAACGGATTGGATGACCCGTTCGAGTTCAGCGCGTGAGCCTGCATCGTTAGCGCTCGGATACCATGGTCTCTCTTGATTCATTCCGCTACCAACCTTGTGCACACGAGTCCGCGCTCCTTGGCATTACGCAGCGTGTGGTCTGTGCCTTGTGTGCGCGACATTGGATCAACGAACCCGAGCACAATCGCCTTGGGATCTTTGCTCTGAACGTGTCGCACCATCACAGAGTTTCGCGCGAGCGGTCGCTTCGCGGGTTCGATGCGTGCGAGTTCATCCGCCGTGATCCACCTACCAGCGGCCGCGTCTCCCACTGGCGACGTGATCCACACCTCCCCGTCTTGTGCCCGGTAGCACGCACTGCGAATCCCCAATTCGTAGTACGCACATTCGAGCGCCCACGCATCGGGTCCCGCCGCATCCCCACACACAATCGTCTCGACACCATACCGCGATGCCGCTCCCTGGATTGCGTCGTACACCCAATCACGAATGCCAACCCAATCACCGCGAGAGACAAGAGAGCGCGACCCTGTTACCAGCAACACGCGTGCGGTCACGTCGTACCCCGCAGCAAGTCCGGCATTGACGATCCAACCACGCGCCAGAGGTCGCGGAGGTACACCGCGTAGGGCGATTGCGCCGTGAGTTCCCACGGTGTCATCCATCGCAATTCGGTTCCCGGTTCCGCCCTCAATCCGTCGAACCCTCCAATCTTCACAATCGCAAGGTAGGCAGTTGTGTAGAACGTCTCGCCTCCGGTGTCTTCCGGATAGACGCACCCTTCCATTAATCGCACCATGCCATGCGCAAACAACCCGGTCTCCTCGCGCAACTCGCGCTGTGCCGCAAACAACACATGCTCTCCAGGCTCAACCTTCCCGCCTGGCAATCCCCAATGGTTGGGATCGCGCTTGGAGCTCACGGCCAACACCTTGCCGTCACGCACAACCAAACAACACACAGCTTCACGCATCGCGCCCTCCAATACTCATGTCGTGATACTTCACTTCGATTCGCACCATCATGCCGCCGGACGGCTCGTGCGTGATGAGCCGCTTGTCGGCCTGAATCACCACGAACCGTTTCGCGTTAGGCCCGCGCTCGCACTCAATCACAATCGTCTCAGCTTCCCCCGCGGCAACCTTCCGCGCCCACTCTCCATCCTTTACGCGCCACCCTGTCGACTCCATCACTTCGCTCCCATCGCCCGTTCAATTCGCGTCGGTCCAATCGCATCGAACATCCACGGTACCCTTTGGATAATCAATCGGTCGTTCAGTTTGCGCCAGTTTTCACCACTCAAGTATCGCTCTGTCATCTTGGTTCGATTGAGATTGCCAGCAAGCAACGTCAGCCCTCCCGTCCTATCCCAACGGTTGAGAACCAGCACAATGATTGCGTCCGGGTTTGTGTCTCCGGTCTCGTCGCTCAATTCGTCGATTGCCAGCACGTCAACCGAACGCCAGCGCTTCCAAAGCCACGCCCCATCCCCCCACTGTTTCGTCTGCGATACTTCGCTCGCATGGACGTAGTGCGCGGTCTTTGTGGATTGCGCCACGCACCACGAGAGAGCAGTGCTCTTGCCCCCACCGTAATCGCCCGCGAGGAAGAGCAATCCAGGAGCGTGCCGCTTGGGTCCGTCTCCCCGTGCAATGCGGTCGCGCTGTACCCGCTTGGCCGCTTGGATGGTGTCCCAATTGAGCGACCTATCTTCGCACCGCGCTCGGATTGCATCGTCCTTTGGGATGCCTCGCGCGTCCAGCAATTCGACCCGTTCGTTAGCGAGGCGTTGCCGGTAGAGACGGGCCATGTCGTCTCCCTCGCGCGGCGAGCTTGGAAGGCACCGCGCCTTGATTGATCGCATCAATTGGGACAGCGGTTCAATGTCCCCTACTTCGTGCTTTCCCAATGCCTTGACGCTCATGTCAGTTGCCTTCCATCTTGAAAAGATCCTGTGTCCAACCGATTGGAAGACAACCGAGCGGCATCGCATCGGGCGTCAATTGGAACACATAGAGTTTATTGACCTTTGTAAACCCAACGTGGCGGAACCCTGCTTTGCGGTAGCAGCGCCCGGGGTCGCGCTTGTGACGTGTCTTCTTTGCGTCCACAAACGTGACGATCCCCAATGGGGGGGGCGGTCCGAGAACAACAAGCGATGCAGCAATCGCCTCTGTAATCAATTCGGACGACAGGCCAGCGCCCTCATTCCGAAAGAGCGTGTTGACCCATGCGCCCTTCCAATCGTGCCGTGCGAATTGCGGCGCGGAGGTAATCCACAACGCGCGCTCGCATTGCGTGAGAAGCACAGCGCCACGCCCCGGAGGCATGAACTGCTTTGAGTCCGGCGATTGTCGGTTGTAGTGGCGATTAGCGAGCGGCAGAGCTCGCGGGTCTGCCTTGTGTGAGACTGCCCAGCGCATCACTTGCCTTCCCTCTCGCGTCGGTCCAGTTCCGCGCGGTTACGTTCCCACTCTGCTACCGGGTCGTGCCTGGGTGTGGTTGCTGCGGGCGACTGATACCCGCGCGCCAGCGCGGCAGGTCGCGAACGCGCGCGGTCTTCCTCGCGGTTGAGCCATGCGGTCAGCGTGTTCGCGGTGCGACCGTTCCACTCACCGGGGTTGGATGCGATCCACGTGATGGCCGCACGTACCGACCGAAGGACGTCGTGCACATAGGCCCCGGGCGCGGTCACAGACGACGCGTAGTCCCCAGGTCGCGGGATCATGGCGCTCAGGGTCGCGTTGCCGCGGATAGCCTCCCACACACCGCGCGCTGGCGTGCCCACCTCGGGCTCGACGTCAGGGGGTAGCTCTCGCTTGACCCGCGGTGCGCGCGTCTTCCGGGGCGTCTTCTGAGACGCGTCTTCCGTCTCGCGTCTCGCGTCTTGTGAGACGGCGTCTCGCGTCTTCTCCTCCGTCTCAGTGAGACGCTTAGCGTCTTCCTCTGAGACCCCTTCGGTAGTCTCAGAGCTACACACATCTCCCTTAAAAGAAGGCTTCTCAGAGGAGATTGTGGATTGAGAGGGGGGTGTGGGGGGAGAGGGAGAAGACGCCGAGAAGACGTCTTGTGAGACGCTAGAAGACGTCTTGTGAGACGCTTGGGGCGTCTTCCGAGACGCGTCTTGTGAGACGCCTTGACCGTCTCGTGAGACGGGGTGAGACGTCTTGTGAGACGCCGCGAGACGCGCTCGGTAGTCTTCCACAGACAGACCCGAGAGCTTCGCCCGGTAGCGTTCGTTGCGTGCCGCGCGCGAACCGGAGGGCGCACTCTGAGGCACGCGAGGCGAGGCGTCAAGCTCCTGGGGGGGCGCGGTCTTGACCGGGTGCTGCGGTGGCGCTGGCGAGTCCGCGAGAGCAACCGTGAGGTGCGGTCCGCTTGCGTCCAGCACAAGACGCGCGCGCCCGTCGCGGATCAATTCCGCAAGGGTGAGGGCGAGCAAGGCGGGAGCGATGCCAGAATGGACGTCCATCTTACACCACACCTTGTACCTCTCGAATGCGTGCCTCGGTTTGCGAGATTGGAACGAGCAATCCCAATTGGATGTTGCGCCACCTATCATACTTAGCCCTGCTCTCGCGGTAGCGACGCGAACGACATCGCTCGCAAGCGCCGTATCCGCCGCGCACTCCATTGCAAGTTGAACAGGTTGTCACGTCGGCACCCCGTAAACAGAGCGCGCGATCGAGAGCAGTAAATCACGGAAGGGAATCGGCGTTGCCTTGCGTTCCTTTGGATTCATGACCTCGACAATCCCCCTCGTGCGTTCGCGGTGCGTGTTAGGTGGACAGCATGCTTGAATCTTGTTTTCGCTTGGCCCCCACACGAGTTCAGGCCGTGCGGAGTGTGCGGCATAGAGCCATGTGGCCTTGCGCGCGCGGTGTCCGTAATGGCCCTGCTCGACGCAGCAAGTCCATCCGATTCCGTCGCCCGCTGGAATCCATCCTCCCGCAATTGGAGGGCATGCAATGCCAAAGCGCTCCCATGCTTTCGAGCGACGCGGGTGTTCAATTACGCCCCCCCACTTTCGCGCTTGGGAGAGTGCGTGCTCAAAGCACCCACCGTCGTCTCCCGTGATCTTGCGCGGGCGATTCCAGCGCTTAGCGCCGATTGCATCTTCCGAGTAATTCCCCCACCGCTCGCACGGCGGATGACCCACGATCGCATAGGGGCCGTCGTACTTACGCGCGTCGCGAGTCGCATCCCACGGGTCAACGCCAGCCAGGCCGACATAGCACCCGCGAGACTCGACATAGAGAGCAGCGACAATCACGACGCGACCTTGCGTGTGCGTCGACGCGCGGGGCGGAGCGACCGAAGGAATGCTGTGCACTGCTCTTGCGTGTAACCCCAATTGGAGGGCGCTACCCCCAGGTAGCGGTTGAGCTGTAGCGCGATTGCGATTGACGGTTTGTATTCGTCGCGCTCCCACCCCCCAACCGACGCGGGGGTTACGTTGAGCATGAGCGCAACGCGGGATTGACTGAGACCCTCACGAATCCGCACTTGGCGGAGATGAGCGCCCGGGGTTTGTCCCGCGGCAAGCGGAACGGGTTGCTGTGTGTCCATGGTCGCGAACGTACCCGCACGGATCACGGAACGCAAGCAACCGCGCGGTGCACTTGTGGCGCTCTTGCGAATTAGATTCGTGAATCCAGGCACTTGCAGAAAGTTCACGTTTTTTACTTGCGCTTCGTTCGGGCGAATGACAGAACCGGCTTCCGAAAGGGAAACGAATGACGATTGAAACCGTGTCGGGGCAATCCCAATTGGCACCGCTGAATCAACACGGCGTCGCGTTAAGCGTCGTCACGAGGGGAGATGTGTCGGGGCTTTCGCCAGAGGACAAGGCAACCTACATCATCAAAACGTGCGAGAGCCTCGGGCTGAATCCTGCGACTCAACCGCTCGCGTTGATCAAGTTTCAAGGGAAGGAAATCCTCTACGTCACACGCGGTGCCACGGATCAATTGGCACGGCGCAATCGCGTGTCACGCAAGATCACGGAAGGTCCGAAGGTGATCGACTTCGCGGGGGTCAAACTCGTCTATGCCGTGTGCGAGGCGACTATGACGGACGATTACGGCACGCGCTCGGAGACGTCTGTCGCAACGGTCCCTCTCGCGGGAGCGGACGGCGGGATTGTGCTGATGAAAGCGGAGACGAAAGCCAAGCGACGCGCAACGCTCGCACTCCTCGGGCTCGGGTTGCTGGACGAATCGGAAGTGGATGGCGCGCAATCGGAGAAGCTCCCTCCCGTCGACTTGAGCCGCGACATCTCCCCACGCACTGAGCACGATGGCAGCGCGAACCCTGCGCTCGATTACGTGCGAGACAACGCGCCGTCCGTCGAGTCCGTGGAGCAAGCAATCGCATGCTACGTCGACGCGAACGAGCTCGACTGGAAAGGCGTTGACAGCGGCGCGCAGGAAGCCGCACAGAACATCCTGATTGCGCGGTTGGAATCGTTGGGCTTTACAAAGTTCAAAACCGCTTTCAAGAAATCTTGCCGCGAGAACACGCAAGCAAAGAAGGATGCGCCCGCGCCCATGACGAACGCGGAGTTTGAACACGACGAACGCCCGACCGATCTTGGAGAGCACAACCGCTCTGTGCAGGCGGAAGCGCGAGCGGAGAACGCGCCACCTCCCGCGGCATTCGTGGCGTACATCGCACGCGTCGAAAAGGCGCGTTTCCCTGGCGAGCTGGCAGACCTTTGGATCGAATCCAAGGCCATGCGCGACGGGCTGGAGAAGCCTCTCCGCGTGCAAGCGTGGAACGCGCTGTGTCACCACTACGCGCAGAACAACAACGTCACGCCGAAGGACGCATTCGACGACTTGAAACGCCTTGTCGAATCGAAAGAACAGGCGATTGCGGAAGTGGCGCGTGGCAAGGCGGTTGTCACAGAGGAAGCGGTGGACAAGCCGTTCGTTCCGAGCAAGCCTCTCGCGGAGCAATCGAGCGACGAAGTTTGGGAATCGTTCGGCAACGCGTGGCAAGCCGTTGCGCCGGTCAACGCAGAATCCCTTGCGCGTGTTTGGACAAGCCATCACGCGGACTTGAAACGCACGCAGGAGCCGCATGACTTGATTGTCGCACGCGCGGAATTGGAGCAACACGGCGCGGACCACGGCGTCACAAAGGAGGCGTTGGAAGCGGCAATTCAAGCGATCCTCACAAAGCCCGCAGCACCCGCGCCCACTCGCGCATCGCGGGTTGTACGCCCCGTGGGAATGGCACCCGCGTCCACCGTCCGAATGGACGCAGCGCAAGAGACGGCAATCAACGCAGAGCTTGCGCGCACCGCGCCGAAGTCCGCTTCGCGCGTCGTGGCCTCTGACACCGAAGTGAACGCGGCGAATGACCGCGGGTTCAAGGGGGCGAGCGACGGGCCTGCGTTCCGCGCTTGGCTGGACCACGAGAACACGTGGCAGGGGCAGGTCGGAGCCTACCGCAAGCGGCTCGACGGGTTCCTGGAAGCCGGGGTTGTGAAAGCGCGGTGGGCGACGCTGATTGAAGCGGTCGCGGTCAAGATCAACACGGATGAAGTTCGCGCAACGGAATCGATCAACGGCGAATTGGCGCGCACCGCGCCCGGAAAGAAGGTGACGTGATGGACGAGGAAGCGAAGCGTGCGTTTGAAGCGCGAGCGGAAGCAAGGTTGCCCAAGGGTTGGATTGTGGCGCTGTGCCGTTGCGGCATGGATTGCCCTCCAATCGTCATGGCCCCCAGCCTGAAAGAGCACGCCGGATACGGGAGGAACTCTGCGATTGCGCATGCGAGGGAACTGGCCAAAGTGTTTGACTCTGTCATGGCGCGCGACGTCGCAACCAACACGCTGGTTGAATGGGCGTGGCGCATTGCGAACGCAGAGCAGCCGGAGGGATTCGGATTGCCGCATGACTTTCTGGAAGACATGACGGGCAACGCTGCGGCATTCGCGGCAAGCGTGGAGTTCTACGGCATCACATGGGATGATGCGCGAATCTATGCGCACGACGTGACTGCGACCAC
>Ga0075163_10009321_pt1 | contig 12890 bp, 10 predicted proteins | sample JI1023141ADNA_FD_71478 | JGI IMG/M metagenome (GOLD analysis project Ga0075163, IMG submission 71478) | Wastewater effluent complex algal communities from Wisconsin, to seasonally profile nutrient transformation and Carbon sequestration -... | ecosystem: Engineered > WWTP > Effluent > Algae...
CGTGCTGGCGCAGGCGGTGGATGCCGGCCTCGGTGACGCGCATGCCGGCGCGACCGGTGCGCTGGGCCTGCTCGGCGAGCATGGCGGCGCACAGCTGGGGGAGGTCGGCGAGGCGCTCGCGCAGCGGCGGGAGGCGCAGCGGGAACACGTGGAGGCGATAATAGAGGTCCTCGCGGAAGCGGCGCTCGGCGATCGCCCGCTCGAGGTCGACGTGGGTGGCGGCGAGGATGCGGACGTCGACCTGGACGGTGCGGTCGCTGCCGACGGGCTCGAGGGTGCCCTCTTGCAGGACGCGCAGGAGCTTGGCCTGGACGTCGATCGACATCTCGCCGATCTCGTCGAGGAGGAGGGTGCCGCCGTGGGCCATCTGGAACCGGCCGGCGCGGGCCTGGCTGGCGCCGGTGAAGGCGCCCTTGGTGTGGCCGAACAGCTCGCTCTCGAGGAGAGAGGCCGGGATCGCGGCGCAGTTGAGGGCGATGAAGGGGCGGTCGGCGCGGGCGCTCCAGCGGTGGATCGCGCGGGCGAGGCGCTCCTTGCCGGTGCCGGTCTCGCCGAGCAGGAGCACCGGGGTGTCGGTGACGGCGACCCGGCGGGCGCGGGCGGCGAGGGCCTGGACCTCGGGGCTCTGCGAGCGCTCGAGCACGCCGTGGACCTCGGCCTCGGCGTCGAGCTCGCGGGCGTGCTGCTGCTCCTGCTGGCGCAGGCGCTCGAGCGCGAGCCGCTGCTCGGCGTTCTCGAGGGCGAGGCCGAGGATCTGGCCGTAGGTCTCGACCAGCTCGACGACCGACTGCGGGTAGGTCTCGCAGGTGGTGCGGTCGAGGGTCATGACGCCGAGCGAGCGGCCGGCGGCGTGCAGCGGGACGACCATGCAGGCGTGGCCGGGCGGGAGGTCGAGCACGCCGTCGAAGGGGTCGCCGTCGCCGTGGCGGTGGTCGTCCTCGGTGAAGGCGCGGGCCCGGCGGGTCTCCAGGGCCTCGCGCAGGGTCGGGAAGTCGGCGAGGTCGAGGCTGTGCTCGCGGACCTTGCCGGCCAGGTTGCCGCGGGCGGCGCGGACGACCAGCGAGTGGTCGTGCAGGGTGAAGATCGTGGCGAGGTCGTAGGGGGCGAGGCGGCCGACCCAGTCGAGGCCGCGGCGCAGGAGGTCGTCGACGGCGGCGTCGCCGGCGAGGTCGACCATGGAGCGGAGGTCGGCGGCCATGGCGGTGGCGAGTTCGGGCGGGCTCATCGGCGGCCAGCATGGGTGCTCGGGCACCGACATGCCAGTGGGAGGGCAACGAAATATCGGTGGACCACGAAATGTCGGTGGAGCGAGACCGAGCGCACTCTCGCAAAGTGTGGAGATCCTTGGGCCTTGCGGCTGGCGTCAGGGTTGCTAAGAGAGCGGGCAACGTTCGGGGGCGACCCCGACAAGACCCCTCTTCTCCACTCAAGGACCCCAATCATGCTGACCGTTGGCGACACATTCCCCTCCTTCAAGCTCCAGGCCGTCGTGAGCCGCGACAAGGGCAAGGAGTTCACCGAGATCAACCAGGCGAGCCACGCCGGCAAGTGGCTGGTGGTGTTCTTCTGGCCGATGGACTTCACCTTCGTGTGCCCGACCGAGATCGCGGAGTTTGGCAAGAAGGCCGGCGACTTCGCGGACCGCGACGCGCAGGTGCTCGGGGTCAGCAACGACACCCAGTTCGTGCACCTGGCGTGGCGCAACAGCCATGACGACCTGCGCGACCTGAAGATCCCGATGCTGGCCGACACCAAGCGCGAGCTGGCGACCGCGCTCGGCGTGCTGCACAAGCAGGACGGGGTGCCGCTGCGCGCGACGTTCATCGTCGACCCGCAGGGGATCATCCGCTGGGTCAGCGTCAACGACCTGTCGGTCGGCCGCAACGTGCCGGAGGTGCTGCGCACCCTCGACGCGCTGCAGACCGACGAGCTGTGCCCGTGCAACTGGCAGAAGGGCGAGGCGACGCTGTAACGGCGCGCCGCGAAAGGAACCCCATGCAACACCTCGACCCCCTGCGTGAGAGCCTCCCGGACGTGGCCCGGGATCTGAAGATCAACCTACAGAACGTGCTGGCGGAGTCGTCCCTCACCGTGGAACAGCGGTGGGGGGTCGCGGTGGCCTGCGGGTTCGCGTCGCGCAACCAGCGGCTGGCCCAGGCGCTGGCGCTGCAGGCCGGCGAGGCGGTCGCCCCGGCGGTCCTCGAGGACGCCCGGGCGGCGGCGGTGCTGATGGCAATGAACAATGTTTACTATCGGACCAAGCACATGCTCGGGCGCCCGGACGTGGAGGCGCTGCCGGCCCGGCTGCGGATGACGCGGATCGCCAAGCCGGCGACCAACAAGGCGGACTTCGAGCTGATGTGCCTGGCGGTGAGCGCCATCAACGGTTGCGAGCGCTGCATTGGCGCCCACGACAAGACCGTGCGCGAGGCGGGCCTGACGGCGGAGCAGGTCCACGACGCGATCCGCATCGCGGCGACGGTGGAGGGCGTGGCGCTGGGGCTCGAGCTCGGCTCCTGAGACCGCTCGCACATCCGGGCGCGACCCCGCGCAAACGCAGGCGGGGACCGGGAGGGACCCCCGCCAGGACCGGGCCACCAGGGCGGAGGCGGGGGTCCGGAGCGCGCCCGGGTCGGATCGCCGGTTGCTGACGAGATGGGTACAGGTGGTGTAGCTTGCGTAGCCTACCCCACGGCAAGTTCAGCCGGCGGTGACGCGGACTCCCTACCGCGCCCCGCATCCGCGTCCGCAATCCCCTCGTGTCGAATCAGGACCAAAGCGCAGGCACTCGCAACACGATGACGACCGGCATCACGCCGGCCTCGCAGTCGCAGTACGAGGGCTACCAGGGGACCGAGCTGCCGCCGGGGACGGTGGTGTCGTGCGGCTCGCAGTTCGAGATCGTGCAGCGGCTGGGCGAGGGCGGGATGAGCAAGGTCTACAAGGCCTTCGACCGCCTGATGAACCGCTACGTGGCGCTGAAGGTGATGAAAAATGACGTGCCCGACTGGGCCCACCGGCACTTTCGCCGCGAGGCCCGGATGTGCGCGAGCTTCATGCACAACAACCTCGTGCATGTGATGCAGGTCGGGACCACCGAGGAGTTCGACCTGCTGTGGTTTGCGATGGAGTACCTGCGCGGCAAGGACGTCGGCTGGTTCGTCGACAGCGGGACCTCGATGTCGATCCCGGTGATCTGCGAGATCTTCTCGCAGGTGCTGGATGCGCTGCGTTACGTGCATCTGCGGCGCATCGTCCACTGTGACATCAAGCCGTCCAATATCTTCGTCACCCGCGACTCGCACGACCCGCTGCTGCGGGTGGTGAAGCTGCTCGACTTCGGGGTGGCCCGCGACCTCAGCGATCTGTCGTCGCACTCGACCGGGCACGTGATGGGCGACCCGCGGTACATCGCGCCGGAGCAGACGATCCCCGGCAACTACATCGATCACCGGGCCGACATCTACGCGCTCGGGATGACCTTCTTCGAGCTGGTCACCGGCGGGCGCCACCCGTTCGAGGACCTGTTCGACCAGCACCCGCGCAAGCTGCTGGTGGCCCACCGCGAGCGCGACCCGCTGCCGGTCAGCCACTTTTTGTCCGACTCGGTGCCGGCCGCCAAGGCGCGGGCGATCGACGCGTTCTTCGAGAAGAGCTGCGGGAAGCAGGCGCACGCGCGCTTCGCCGACGCGGCCCAGATGAAGGAAGCGCTAGGCGAGCTGGCCAAGTTCGGGTGAGGTGAGCCGGCGATGCTGACGACGGTGCTCGGCGGGGACGACCCGGCGGCGATCGAGCGCGCGGCCGGGCTGCTGCGGGCGGGTGAGCTGGTGGCCTTCCCGACCGAGACGGTGTACGGGCTCGGGGCCGACGCGCTGACGCCGGCGGCGGTGGCGAAGATCTTCGCGGCGAAGGAGCGGCCGGCGGACAACCCGTTGATCGTGCACGTGCCGGACGTGGCGGCGGCGCGCGGGCTGGCGCGCGAGTTCCCGCCGGTGGCCGAGCGGGCGGCGGCGCTGTGGTGGCCGGGGCCGCTGACGATCGTGCTGCCGCGCGACCATGGTGTGGTGCCGGACGCGACCACGGCGGGGCAGGACACGGTGGCGATCCGGGTGCCGGCGCACCCGGTGGCGCTGGCGCTGCTGCGGGCGTGCGGGCGGCCGCTGGCGGCCCCGTCGGCGAACCGCTCGGGGCGGCCGAGCCCGACGCTGGCGGCGCACGTGCTCGCGGACCTGGCGGGGCGGGTGGCGCTGATCCTCGACGGCGGGCCGACGCATCACGGGCTCGAGTCGAGCGTGCTGGACCTGAGCGGGGCGCGGCCGCTGCTGCTGCGGCGCGGGGCGGTGACGCTCGAGGAATTGCGGGCGGCGCTCGGGGAGGTCGACACGATCGAGGGGGCGGACGCGGCGGCGCTGGCCCGCTCGCCGGGATTGCGCCACCGCCACTACGCGCCGCGGGCCCGGGTCGTGCTGGTCGGCGAGGGGGAGGGCGAGGCGGCCGCATCGCGGGCGCTCGCGGCGGGTGAGCGGGTGGCGCTGGTGGTGCGTCGCGAGGTGGCGAGCGCGGCGAAGGTGCTGCGCTTGCCGGACGACCTGGCGGGCTTCGGGCGCGGGCTGTTCGCGGGCCTGCGCGCGCTCGATGCCGCGGGGGTGGATTGCATCGTGATCGAGGCGGTGCCGGAGATCGGGGTCGGGGCGGCGATCATGGATCGGCTGCGGCGAGCGGCGGCGGGGTGAGCGTGGTTGCTGGTATGTTGGCGGTATGAACCGCCTCTTCGAGGCCGAGGTGTTTGTCCGGGTGGTCGAGGACGGCAGCCTGACGGCGGCGGCGAAGCGCCTGGGGATGACGACCTCGTACGCGAGCAAGCTGGTGACGCGGCTCGAGGAGCGGCTGGGCGCGCGCCTGCTGGTCCGGACCACGCGCAAGCTGACGCTGACGGACACCGGGCGGGTCTATTACGAGCGCTGCACCGAGGCGATCCGCGGGCTTGAGGAGGCCGAGCGGATCGCCACGGAGGACCAGCAGGCGCCGCGCGGGACGCTGCGGGTGACGGTGCCGAGCGCGTTCGGGAGCCTGTTTGCGATGGGGGTGCTGGCCGAGTTCAAGGCGGCCTATCCGGCGCTGACCCTCGAGCTGGTGCTCCTCGATCGCCAGGTGGATCTGATCGGCGAGGGCTTCGATGTCGGGCTGCGGATCGGCGAGCTCGGGGACGAGCGGCTGATCGCGCGCCGGCTGGCGAGCACGGATCGCATCCTGCTGGCGAGCCCGGCGTACCTCGAGCGGGCCGGCACGCCGCACGAGCCGGAGGAGCTGGCGAGCCACGAGTGTCTGCTCTACGCGTACCACGCGGTGCCGGGGCGGTGGACGGTGCAGGGGCCGCGCGGGGAGGTGAAGGTCGAGGTGGCGGGGCACATGGTCGCCAACCACGGGTTGATGCTGGTCGAGGCGGCGGCGCAGGGGCTCGGGGTGGTGTTCGTGCCGGTGCTGCTGGCGGCGGCGGAGCTGCGCGCGGGTCGGCTGCGGCGGGTGCTGCCGGCGTGGGGCTGGCCGATGGGGGTGTTCGCCGTGTACCCGCCGGCGCCGCGGGTGCCGGCGAAGACGCGGGCGCTGGTCGACTTCCTGGCGCTGCGCATGCGCGACCCGCCGTGGGCCGGGCTCACTGGTTGAGCTCGGTGTAGGTGGTGGGCACGTTGACCTGCTGGTGGATCCAGCCCCACAGGGCGTAGCCCTGGAAGTCCTCGAGGGTGACGGCGGCGACGGTGGCGTCGACGTCGAGGCCGTCGGCGACGGCGGCCTCGACCCCGGCGATCATGGCGCGCAGGTAGTCGATGCCGAAGCTCATCGCCGCGGGGGTGAGCGGGCGGCCGTGGCCGGGCACGACGATGGTGTCGGCCGGCAGGGAGTCGCGCACGCTGGTGAGGGTGGCCTCGGCCGCGACGCCGTTGCCCGCGAGCAGCCAGGGGATCGCGGGCTGCTCGGCGATGAAGGCGTTGCCGGTCCACACGACCTTGCGGGCGGGCACGTGCACGAACAGGTCGCCGGGGGTCTGGGCGAAGCCGTGGTGGCGGGCCTCGACGGTGAGGCCGCCGAGGTCGACGCTCCAGCCGCTGTCGGGGACGCGGATGTGGGCGGCGACCGGCTCGATCTCGTCGAGGCCCTGGTCGGCGCCGAAGTTGGCCGCCATGAAGGCGAGGTCCTCGTCGAAGTGGGCGGCGATGTAGTCGGCGGTCTGCTCGTGCTGGACGACCTCGACGTCGGCGGGGAGGAAGCTGTTGCCGAAGTTGTGGTCGCCGTGGCTGCTGGTGTTGACGACGTAGCGGATCGGCTTGTCGGTCTCGGCGCGGACGAGGTCGATCGCCTGACAGAAGAGCTGGCGGTTGATCATGCTCTCGACCATCAGCACGCCGTCGTCGCCGATCACGAAGCCGCCGCTGGTGGCGAGGGGGATGCCGGCGGGGCCGTGCTTGGCGGCGTCGGCGTCGAGGATGGCGAACACGCCGGGCGCGAGCTGCTCGGAGACGAGGTGGATCGCGTTGGGGGTCCAGGGGTAGGCGGGGTTCGGGGCGACGAAGCTGGCCGGCTGGTCGCAGGCGCGAAACTCCTGGGTCGCCTCGGGGGCGCCGCAGGCGGTGAGCAGGAGGGCGACGAGGAGGGTGGAGGTCGGGCGGTGTTGCATGCCGCAACGATGCGGCGCGGTGCCGGAGCCGGGTAGCCAGGCGCGGGGACAGGCAGTGTTGCCGCGGGGGCCACAGTCGCGGCTCAGGGCTCGCCGCACAGGCCGACGTCGAGCAGCTGGGGCTCGACGCCGCCCTTGGGGAAGACGGGGATGCAGGCGGTGTCGGGCGGGCAGCTGTCGAACTGGTCGAGGTCGCAGAAGGGCAGGCAGCACTCGGCGACGTCGGGGTCGCACAGGGCGGTGTGGCTGCTGTCGGCGCACAGGAGGCCGGGGTCGCAGGCGTTGCCGGCGGCGCAGGGGGTGAACGCCTGGCCGCCGGCGCCGCTGGCGTCGGGGGCGCAGGCGAAGTCGGTGGCGGAGGGGATGCACACCTGTCCTTCGGGACAGTCGCTGAGGAGCGGGTCGCAGCGCGGGAGGCAGACCAGGATCACGTTGTCGTTGGCCTGCACGCACAGGTTGTCGGGGTCGAGGCACGACGCCTGGTTGAAGCCGTCGCCGAGGCACATGGCGACGCAGGTGCCGTGGAGATCGGGGCCGAGGTCCCAGCACATGGCGTGCTTGACACAGTCGTCGAGGCCGCTGGTCGGGTGATCGAGGACGCTGCACGGGGCGCCGGCGGGGGCGGGGTCGTCGGCGATCGGGACGCACTTGACGGCGTCCCAGGTCGGCGAGCCGGGGGTCGCGAAGGGTGCACACTTTTGTCCGTCGGGGCAGTCCTCGGCCCACGGGTCGCAGTCGCCGGGCGGGAGGTCGGGCGAGGTGCTGATGAAGGCGACGGTGGTCTCGATCGGGTCGAAGGGGACGGCGCTGTCGTCGTCGCCGGGGTCGGGGCCGCCGGTGCCGTTGGGGATGGTCGGGTCGGGCGGGGCAGTGGTGGAGACCGAGGGGTCGCCAGGGTCGGGGCCGCCGGTGCCGTTGGGGATGGTGGTCGGGTCGGGCGCGGTGGTGGTGGGGACCGAGGGGTCGCCGGTCGGTGCGCTCGAGTGGCCGACCGTGGTGGTCGTCGTGGTGGTGAGGTCGCCGCTGTCGCTGTCGCTCACGCTGTCGCTCTTGGTCGGGGCGCAGGCGAGCAGGGCGGCGAGCATGACGGCGCAGCGGCGGCGTGAAGAGGGCATGCGGCCAGGAGAACACGGTGATCGCAGGCCGGGCACCGACCGCGATCGGAATGGGCGGTCCGCGGGATCACGGGCGGCGACCGTCGCCGTCGCGGCGGCCCGCGGCTTGTGGTCGGCGGCGAAGCGGCGCACATTGGGGCGGCCGGGAGGAGCCGCCGTGACCGCAGAAGATCCGAAGGTGATGGGCTGGGGGATGATCGTCGTGATCGTGGCCGCGACGGGGATCGTGGTCGGGCTGCTGCTCGGGATCATCGGTCAGGGGCTGGCGGTGCCGCCGGGTCGCATGACGGCGGGCGTCGGCGCGGCCATGGGCGTGGTCGGGGCGCTGCTGGTGACGCGACGGCGGGCCGCGCTCGCGCAGCGAGGGACGCGGCGCTGAGCGGGCTGCGGGCGGTTCACGCGGGGGCGTGCTTCGGGCATCATGCGCCCGGCATGGCGGAGCCGGACGATCCCACGCAGGCGCAGGGGCTGCGCCTCGGCGCGGCGCTCGGCAGCGGGGCGGTGGCGACGGTGCTGCGAGTCGAGGCGGCGGACGGGCGGGTGTTCGCTGGCAAGCGCCTGCACGACTCGCACGGACAGGACAGCGCGGCGGCGCAGCGCTTCGCCCAGGAGGCGGCGCTGCTGCGAGGGATCCGCGACCCGAACATCGTCGCGGTGTACGGGGTGGTGGAGGTCGAGGGCTCGTCGATGTTGTTGCTCGAGCTGGTCGAGGGGCCGACGCTCGCGCAGCTGATCGCCCGCGAGGCGCCGCTCGGCGAGGCCCGACTGGCGCGGCTGGCCGCGGGGATCGCCCGCGGGCTGGCGCGGGCGCACGCGGCCGGGGTGATCCATCGCGACCTGAAGCCGGCCAACGTGCTGGTCGCGGCCGGGGACCACGCCAAGATCGCGGACTTTGGCATGGCCCGCGCGACCTCGCTGGCGGGCGTCGACCGCTCGGCGTTGACGGTGCTCGGCACGCCCGACTACATGGCCCCGGAGTCGCTCGACCCGCTGGCGGTCGACGTGCGCAGCGACCTCTACGCGCTCGGCTGCATCCTGTACGAGCTGGCCTGCGGGCGCCCGCCGTTCACCGGCGCGACCGCGTTCGGGGTGATCGAGGCGCATCGGCGGGCGCCGGTGCCTGTCCTTCCGGACAGCTTCTCGCCGCCGCTGCGGGCGCTGGTCGCCAGCTTGCTGGCCAAGTCGCCGGCCGATCGCCCGCAGGCGGCGGTCCAGGTGGCGCTGCTGCTCGAGCAGATCGCGGCGGGTGAGACGGTCGCGCTGGCGCTGCCGGCCGAGCGCGGCGGGCCGACGTGCGCCGGCTGCGGGCAGCCGCTGGTGACCGAGCTCGGGGTGTGCATGCACTGCGGCCTCGCGGTCGCGCGGGCGGAGCCGGGCCGCTGCACGGTGCTGGTGTCGGGCCCGGGCGAGCCGGGTGACAAGCTGGACAGCGCCTTGCGGGCGCGGCTGATCGGCTGGATCGCCGGCAACCCGGGGCTCGGCGTGGTGGTCGGCACGCTCGAGCGCAGCATCCCGCGGGTGCCCTTCACCCTGCTCACGCGGGTGTCGGAGGCCAGCGCTCGCGGCGTGGTGGCGTCGCTCGAGCGGCTCGGGCTCACCGCCGAGTTCGTGTACGGCGGCGCGCTGCGATCGCCGCGCATGCGCAAGAAGGCCGGGGCGCTGATCGGCCGCACGCTGGCCGTGGCGGCGGCGTCGTGCGCGGGGCTGCTCAACAACCGCGGGATCCTGGTGCTGCTGCCGCTGCTGATCCTCGGGGCGGTGGTCGGGGCGACCTGGGGGGCGGTTCGCAAGGTGACGCGGGCGCGGGCGCTGGCCCCGAGCAAGTTGCTGGCGCCGCTGCGCGCGGCGCTCGACGGGGTCGAGCGGGCCCTGCCGGCGATCACCACGGCGCGCCACCGGCACGGCCTGCGCGCGGTGGTCCGGCGCAGTTTGGCGCTGGCGCCGGCCGGTGATGTCGAGGCGCAGGCCGAGCTGGCCCAGGCGGTGACCGCCGCGACCGCGGCCGCCGGGCGCCTCGAGGCCCTCGACCGCGCGCTGGCGGCCGGCGACATCCAGCGCTCCGACGACGCCGCGCGGGCGCTGCTGCACGAGCGCGACACCTGGTCGGCGCGCCTGCTGGCGCTCACGGCGGCGCTCGACGCGTTCCAGGCCCGCCTCACCGGGGCCGGGCTGCGCGGCGGCGACACGGCGGCGCTGGCCGATCTGCGGGCGCAGGTCGAGGCGCTCGAGGAAGTGCAGGCGGGCTCGTGATGACCGCGATGTTGGGTAGACCTGTCCCGAGAGACAGCCGATATCGACCTGTCCCATCGGCCAGCCCGGGGAGGAACCCATGAGCGATCCGCAGGGCCTGCCGGCCGGGGCACAGATCGTCGCCGGACCGGAGCGAGTCGGCTCGGAGCAGCGCTGGCGGGTGCGCCTGGCCGACGGTCGGGCCGCGCTGCTGGCCCGGCTGGCGCCGGAGCTGGCCCGCGACCTCGCGCTGCGCCGCCGCTACGTCCGCGACCTCGCGCGCCTGCGGGCGCTGACGCAGGACGGGGCGGCGCCGGGGGTGGCGCCGGTGCTGGCGCTCGGCCCCGAGTCGGAGGCTGCGGCCGACGACGCGCCGCCGTGGCGTCTGCGCCTCGATCCGCCGGGCGAGACCCTCGAGGCCTGGCTGGCCCGGCGGGCCCCGCTGCCGCCCGACGAGGCCGGCCTGCTGGGCATCGCGCTGGCCGAGCTGCTGACGCCGCTGCACGAGCGCGGGGTGGTGCTCCGCGATCTGCACCCGCGCTTGATCGTCCGCGGCGAGGATCGCCTGTGGCTCACCGACGTCGGGCTCGGTCGCGTCGACATCCTCTCGACGCGGACGGCGGCCAGCCTGCTGCTCGAGGGCTCGCCCTACGCCGCGCCGGAGCAGCTGCAGCGCACGGCCCTCGACCCGCGCGCCGACCTCTACCCGCTCGGCGTCATCCTCTACCGCGCGCTGACCGGCCTGCTGCCGCGGGGCGACGGCCCGGCCTTCCTCGTCGACGACCCGGTCGCGCCGGTGAGCCGCCTGCGCCCCGAGGTGCCGGCCGCGCTCGACCGCCTGGTGCTGCGCTGCCTCGAGCTCGACCCGGTCGCCCGCCCGGCCAGCACCCGCGAGCTGGCCGCGGCGCTGCGCGGCGAGATCGGGCCCGACGGCGACGCGCTCGCGCGGGTGGTCTGCCAGCACTGCAAGGCCCCGCTGCGCCTCGGCCAGCGCCTGTGCCTCGCCTGCGGCCGCGTCGCCGTCGACTTCGCGGCCGAGCCCGGCGCCGCGAGCGACGGGCGCACCGTCCAGCTGCGCGCCGCCAAGGAGGACACCGTCTTCCTGGCCCGCCTCTACGACACCCTGAGCCCGCTGCACGATGGCGTGCTGCCGCCGCTCAACTTCGTGATAGGCGACGCTCGCATGTACTCGAAGGCCGAGCTCGAGCGGCGGATCCGGCTCCCGGTGCCGCTGTTCTCCGGGCTCGCGCCGGCGACCGCCGAGCGGCTGGCGGCGCGCCTCAAGCAGAGCGGCCTGACCGTGCGTGTCGTCGACGACCGGCGGCGCGGCGCGCCGAGCCGCGCCCGCATCGCCGCGTGGACCGCGGGTGGCTTCGCGGTCCCGGCGGGCCTCGCCCTCGTGCTCGGGGCGCCGTTCTTCGTCTACGTGATCCTGTTCATGTTGGCGGCGATGACCGGGGTGATCGTCCAGGTCGCGCTGCGGCGCCGGCGATCGCAGCGGCGCGAGTCGCTGCTGAAGCTGCGCCGCGCCCCGGCGCTGCCGGCCTCGGATCCGCTGGTGGCCCGGCTGGCCGCGTTGCTCGGGCCCGCGACCCGGCCCGAGCTGCGCGAGCTGGTCGGCGGGCTGGCGCTGGCGGTCCAGCGGCTCGTCGATCACCGCGCCGCCGCGCCGGGGGCCCGCGCCGAGCTCGACGCGCTCACCGGTCCGGTCGCGCCGCTGGTCGATCTGGTGGTCGCGCAGGTCGGGCGCCTCGGCGAGATCGACGGCGTGCTCGCCGGGCTCGACGAGGGCGAGCTGATGCGTGCGCTGGCGGTCAGCGAGGCCCGCGGCGAGCCGGCGACGGGGCGGCACGACCTCCTGCTGGGCCTCGATCGCCTGCGCGGCCTCGAGGACGAGCGGGCCGCGATCTTCCATCGCTTGCTCGAGGCGGAGAGCCTGCTGCGGCGGGCCGTGGAGGTCGGGCTCGGGGTGCGGGACGAGGACGCCGGGCAGGCCCGCGCGGTCGACCAGGCCCTGCACGTCCTCACTCGCGGCGAGGGCTGACCTGCGGCGCTTGCGCGCGTCGCCGGCATGCGGGTGCCTGACCCTGCCAGTCGGGCGTGTCGCTCGCCTGCGGCGGCGGCCTTGTCGCGTGGGGCAGGGTCCGGTATGGCTGGCCGGGGGCGCTGATGGCGGACGACTCAGACACTGGAACGATCCTCATCGTCGAGGAGCACCAGGATACGCGCGAGACCTTGCGCGACTACCTCGAGGAGTTCGGGCATGTGGTCGACACCGCGGTCGACGGGGCCGACGGGCTGCGCAAGCTGCAGGCGCGGCCGGTCGATCTGGTGATCACCGACCTGAACATGCCGCAGGTCAGCGGCCTCGAGCTGCTGGCGGCGATCAAGAGTCACAAGCTGAGCGCCGACGTGTTGATGCTGTCCGCCACCGGCCTGGTCGCGCGGGCGGTCGAGGCGATGCGGCTCGGCGCGGTCAACTACCTCGTGAAGCCGGTCGACCTCGACCAGCTGACCAGCGAGGTGCGGGCGGTGATGCGAGCGCGTCGCCACCGCGAGCTCGAGCAGAGCGCGGGCAAGACGACGATGATGCTCGGCCGGGCCGGCGAGCCGACGCGGGCCAACGTCCCGGTCGACCAGGTCAGCGCGCCGTCGATGCTCGACGACCTCGGCGGCGGCGCGATCGACCTCGAGACGCCGACCACGATCGGCCGCTATCAGGTGCTGGGCGAGCTCGGCAGCGGCGGCATGGGCACCGTGTACAAGTGCTTCGACCCGGCGCTGCGGCGCACGGTGGCGGTCAAGATCGTCGCCACCGGGGCGATCCGCAAGGCCCACCGCGAGCTCATGCTGCAGCGCTTCGCCCGCGAGGC
>Ga0075163_10009322_pt1 | contig 12888 bp, 16 predicted proteins | sample JI1023141ADNA_FD_71478 | JGI IMG/M metagenome (GOLD analysis project Ga0075163, IMG submission 71478) | Wastewater effluent complex algal communities from Wisconsin, to seasonally profile nutrient transformation and Carbon sequestration -... | ecosystem: Engineered > WWTP > Effluent > Algae...
GAAGATCGCCAGGACTCCCACGATGGCCGTTACGGTAGCGGGGCCGAAGTCCGACCGCCATGCCGTCCAGCCAAAGTCACGAGCGACAGCGGAATAGATTGTGACGCCCGCCAACCAAACCGCAGAGGCCACGACGGCCGCGCGAAACCAGTATCGATCCATGCGAGGAAGGATACGCCTGGAAACGGGCGGCGATCAATGGTAGGGTGGTAAGGCTATGACAGATAAGGAAATTGCTGAGCTATCAGCGACGGCCAACACCCGGGAACGCAAGGCTCGTTTGATTGCCCACATGGTGAGCGAGTGGGAAAGCAGCAGCGAATTGGCTGGCGAGTTTGCCGACCGCCTGCTTGAAGCGCTCGATGGCTACTATCGGCCTTACGTGGACGAGTTCAAGCGGTGATCCGCCTTACACTCGCCCTCTGCCTACTCTCCTGGCCAGCCTTAGCCCTGGACGGCCCAGCCCGTGTGGTCGACGGAGATACCCTGGTCATAGCCCATGAGCGCATCCGCCTACAGAACTTCAACGCGCCCGAACTGGATCAGCCCGGCGGACAGCAAGCCAAGGCCAGGCTACAGGCAATCACCCGAGGCAAGACCGTTCACTGCGACGGTAAGGCCAGGGACAAATACGCTCGGCTGGTAGCCCGCTGTTCGGTCAACGGGGTGGATATCGGGAAGGAGATGCGGCGCTGAACGATGTGAAGCCTGTTCGCCGCCTCGGTTGCACATTCATCAGCGAGACACCGAGGGTGATCAGTTTCCGGGGCATGGTCATCATCTGCGATCCGGTTGCAGGCCCGATGGTCTACAAGGATGAACGGCTGCAGCCCATTAACGCTTTCGCGCCAGCCCCACTAATAGCCCCTTGACCATCAAGGCCGCCCTGATGTAGCTTCCTAGCCCAAGTTGGAACGATAGCGCCCGCCCCGAGAAATCGCGGCGGGTTTTGTCGTTCTGGCGATCTGCCTGACTGAACCTCCTCCCTGTGCAAACTGGCCGCGCCCTCACGGGCTGCGGCCTTTTTCATTCCAAGGCGGCCCGGATGAACACACACTGCCGTATCGGCCGGGTGTTCTGGAAGTCCGCCCATTTCCTGCGCCCTGACGGCCTGTTCCGCTACTGGACGCCCGATGTCGGCTGGGCTGAGAGCGGCCCCGACGGCTTCACCCTGGAACTTCAGCCTGGGGTTTACGGGCTGGCCTATGTGGCGCCCGCCAGCCGGGCCTAGAGGCGCGATGCCCATTCTCAGCAACGCACGACACGAACGGTTCGCTCAGGCCCTGGCGACAGGCAAGCCGGCCAGCGAGGCTTATGTCATTGCGGGCTATGAGGCAAACGACGGCAATGCCTCACGGCTGAATGGAAATGAAAAGGTCGTGAGTCGAGTGGCCGAGATCCTTGCCGGCGCTGCAAAGCGGGCTGAGATCACGGCAGCCGACGTCCTGGCCGAGCTGGCCAAGATGGGCTTCAGCAACATGCTGGACTACACGACGGTCGACAGCAGCGGTCGGCTGACGACGGACTTCAGCAAACTCACCCGCGATCAGGCTGCGGCCATTCAAGAGATCACGACCGAAACCCGCTTCGAGCGGGACGGCGACGACTCGATCCCGGTGGTCAAGACCAAGTTCAAGCTGGCCGACAAGCGCGGCTCCCTCGAATTGCTGGGCAAGAACTTCGGCCTGTTCAAGGAGCGGGTTGAGCACTCTGGCCCTGACGGCAAGGCCATCGAGTTTATCAGCGAAACTGAGGCAGCCCGCCGTATCGCAGCCCTGCTGACAGGCGCGAGCAAGTGATGCTCTGCGAGGATTGCGGCGGGCCGATTGGCGAAGCTGACCGCTGTTGGCATTGCGCGATCATTCGCAGTCCGCGTCGGCTTTGGGATCATCCGCAGCGACCGTTGCGCGCAGAACTGTCGCGCAGGCTCGTCCCGGCCCAGGGAAACAGCAACCAAAGTTAGAACGGCCTTGCGGGCAGCCGCCAAAAGCCCGCGCTCCGCTACTAACGGCGAGGAGTCATCGCAATGACCGCACAGTCCCGGACTACCGGCAGCACGGACGAACTCCACGGCCGGCGCCTGCGCATCCACAACACCGACAACCGCCTGGTGAGCAACGGCTACGACGTGACCAGCCCTGCGGTGGTGGCCGACGTGACGATCTCGGCCGAGGCCGCGACGGTCGCCAACCAGCGCGACATCACGATTGCCCTGAAGGACAGTCGCGGGAACGCCATCACGGCCCCCGAGACGGTCGGAATCTGGGTCATGGCGGATGCCGAGGGCCTGGACATCACCGCGACGGGCGGCAACGTCGGCATTGCCGAGAACAGCGTCGGCCAGATCATCGCAACGGTCGTGGCCAAGAAGTATTTCATCTGCCGCACCACGGCGGCTGGCCTGCTGAACCTGAAGTACACCGACACCGGCTCCGACACGGCCTTCCTGGGCGTGCAGCTTCCCAATGGTCGCCTGTACATGATCGGCGCGCTGACGAACGCACCGTAATCCATGAGCGGTGCGGAGCTTCTGGACGGTATCCTAGCGAAGTTCCGCACCCTCTCTCCCGAGCAACTGGACGAGGTCAAGCGCGAGGCCATGAGGGCTACCGCGCACCTTCCCTGGGTGCCCAACCCCGGGCCTCAACAGGAAGCGATCGACACCCCGGCCGACGAGCTGTTCTACGGCGGCCAGGCAGGGGGCGGGAAGACCGATCTGGGCATTGGCCTTGCCCTGACCAAGCACAAACGGTCCCTGCTGCTGCGCCGCATTCGACAGGACGCGGTGAAGATCGCGGAGCGCACCTCGGACATTCTGGGCCACCGGGACGGGTTCAACAGCCAGCTCCTGACCTGGAAGCTTGACGGCGGGCGGCAACTGGACTTCGGCGGCTGCGAGTACGAGCAGGACAAGCAGCGCTACAAGGGTTATCGCCGGGATCTGATCTTCTTCGACGAACTCTCCGACTTCCTGGAGAGCCAGTACACATTCATCATCGGCTGGAACGGCACGGCCGACCCGAAGCAGCGATTCCGCCTTGTCGGTGCGGGAAACCCCCCGACGACGGCCGAGGGCCTGTGGGTTGTCCGGCGCTGGGGTGCGTGGCTGGACCCGAGCCACCACAACCCTGCAAAGCCCGGCGAATTGCGCTGGTACACGACCATCGAGGGCAAGGACACCGAGGTCGACGGGCCTGGGCCTCACAAGATCGGCGACCGCCAGGTGATGGCGCGGTCGAGGACATTCCTTCCCGCAAGCCTGTCGGACAACATCGACCTGATGAAATCCGGCTATGCGGCGACCCTTGAGGCATTGCCCGAGCCGTACCGCACAGCCTACCGCGAGGGCCGCTTCGACGTAGCCCTGAACGATGACGAGCGGCAACTGATTCCCACGGCGTGGATCAGGGAAGCGCAGCAAAGGTGGACGCCTGAGCCTCCTGCGGTGCCGATGACCTGCATGGGGGTCGATGTAGCCGGCGGTGGACCGGACAACAACGTCATTTCCATCCGGTACGACGCCTGGTTTGCCCCGCTCCTGGTCATCCCGGGGTCGAAGGTTCCGGTCGGGACAGACGTGGCCGGCATGATCATGAGCAAACGCCGCAACGGGGCGACGGTCGTGATCGACATGGGCGGTGGCTACGGCGGGTCGGCTTTCACCCATCTCAGGGAGAACGGCATCGAGGCCGTGGCGTTCAAGGGTGCAGAGGCATCGTCTCGGCGTACCGACGACAAGCGGCTGGGGTTCGTCAATCGCCGCTCAGAGGCGTGGTGGAAGCTTCGCGAGGGGCTGGACCCTGCCCAGCACGGCGGGAGTCCAATCGCGCTCCCGGACGATCCTGAGCTGGTTGCGGACCTGGTTGCGCCACACTTCGAGGTCACGGCCCGGGGCGTGAAGGTCGAGAACAAGGACGACATCAAGGAGCGCCTGGGCCGCTCTCCCGACAAGGGGGATGCGCTGGTCATGGCGTGGTCCGAGGGCCAGCACGGGATCACCCGGGCGGCGCGGCACAGCACGAACCGCAAGCCGCAGACCCAGGCCGTCATGGGCCGCAGCCCCAGGTTCGGGAGATCGCGATGAGCGGCAAGAACAACCCTTTGAGCTGGGTCGGCAACGCGCTGGGCACGATCCTGGGCGGCGGTGAGAAAGCCCCAGCTCCCCCGCCCCAGGTGGTCGTGGCGCCCCCGCCTCCCGCACCCGAGCCGGCCAAGCCAGCGACGATGCCCACGGCCGACGACGATGCGGTTCGCAAGGCTCGGCAGGCATCGATCGTCAAGCAACGTGCCAGGCAGGGCCGGCAGTCCACGATCCTGACGTCCGAAGGGGACACGCTGGGATGATCAAGAGCATGGCGGGCGGATTGGTGCGGTTGAACACGCCCATGAAGCCGCCTGCGTTCCCAGAGGGGCAGCCGCTGCTGATCGAGGTTGCCGACAACCGCATCATGGCTGCGTATCTGAATGCGCCGGTTGAGGCTGCCGAGGACCATGCCAAGCCGACCCTATGGCAGCGCATCAAGGGCTGGTTCGTCTGATGGAGGAAAGGGCAAGAGACTTAATTAAAAGGGGAAACCAGCTCTTCGACAAGCGCGCCGGCCTGATGAATTTCTGGCAGGAGATTGCCGATCACTTCTACCCTGAGCGGGCAGCATTCACGCGCGATCCCTACCTGGGCGAAGAGTTCGCGTCCCAGCTTTCCACGTCCTACCCGCTGCTGATCCGCCGCGACCTGGGCAACGCCTTTCCGGCCATGCTGCGCCCTACCCAGAAGGAATGGGTAGCGATCCACGCTGCGCGAGACGACCGGGAAGACCAGCCGTCCCGGGCGTGGATGGAAGACAAGACGAAGGTCATGCGCCGGGCGATGTACGACCCGGAGGCGCGATTCAACCGGGCGACCAAGGAAGGCGACCACGACTACGCGGCGTTCGGCAATGCGGTGATCTCGGTCGAGTTGAACCGGGCACAAGACGCCCTGCTGTACCGCAACTGGCACCTTCGGGACGTGGCCTGGTGCGAGGGGGCGGAAGGCGCGGTCGATACCGTGCATCGCAAGTGGAAGCCGACTGCCTACGACCTGGCGGGGACGTTCGCGGGCGACAAACTGCACCAGAACGTCAAGGACCAGCTTCAGCCTGGGCGTGACCCGTATAGCGAATTCGAGTGCCGGCATGTCGTCGTGCCCTGGGACCAGTACGAGGGGCCGTACAAGGCCCAGCGCAAGAACAACCCCACGCCGTTCGTGTCGGTCTACATCGACGTCGCGAACGAACATGTGATCGAGGAAACCCCGTCCTGGGATCTGATCTACGTCATTGCTCGCTGGCAGACGGTTTCGGGTTCTCAGTATGCCAATTCCCCGGCGACGGTCTGTGCGCTTCCCGAGGCCCGGCTGCTGCAGGCCATGGTCTACACGCTCTTGGAAGCGGGGGAAAAGGCGGTCGATCCGCCGATGATCGCGACCCAGGAAGCGGTGCGGAGCGAGATCGACATCCGGGCCGGCGGAATTACCTGGGTCGACTACTCCTACGACGAAAAGCTTGGCGCAGCCCTGCGCAACCTGGACCAGGACACGTCGGGAATCCCTCTCGGGATCGACATGCAGCGGGACGCCCGGGCGCTCCTGTCCAAGTGCTTCTTCCTCGACTCGATCAGCATGCCGCCCCCCGGGAAGGACATGACGGCCTACGAGGTGGCGAAGCGGGTTGAGGAGTACATCCGCAACGCCCTGCCGCTCTTCGAGCCGATGGAGGTCGACTACAACGGCCAGCTCTGCGAGCGGACATTCGGCCGGCTGCTGCGTGCTGGGGCTTTCGGTGCCCCCCAGGACATCCCGGAGAGCATTCGCGGCCAGGACGTGCAGTTCCGCTTCGAGAGCCCGCTGCGGGATGCCGAGGGCCGGCAGAAGATGGCGCGCATGGTCGAGACCCGGAACGCCCTGGCGACCGTTGCCGAGATCGACCAGTTGAACAACCCGAACGTCGACAGCCAGGAAATGTTGCGCGACGTGCTGAAGGGCATCCCGACCCCGGCCAAGTGGCTGCGGGATGAGCGGGCGGTGGCCGCCGAGCAGGCCGATCGGGCCAAGCGGGCGCAGGGACAGGCGCTGATGGCCGCGGCGGGGCAGATGGCGGCCGTTGCCGAGCCTGCTGCGAAGGCCAGCAAGGCGCTTGCCGAGGCCGAAGCAGTGCAGGCGGCGGCATAGGTGCGTCGCCCCAAGCCGTCACCGAAAGAGCCCTGGCATCCATCGGCGCACGACAAGGCCGACGCCCTGGCATTCAAGGCCCTGAAGGCCGGCAACCCGAGCGAACAGCAATGCCAGCGGGCCTTGCAGTGGCTGATCAACACCTGTTGCGGAATGGACGACCTGTCCTTCCGGCCCGACAGCCCCCGGGCGACGGACTTTGCCGAGGGCAAGCGCTTCGTCGGCCTTCAGGTCTGGAAGCTGATCAACATCGACATGAGCATTTACGACGAAAAGAGGAAGCCAAATGGCTGATGAACCTGTAGCCGCCACCCCGGCAACGGCACCCTCCGCGCCTGCCCAGGCTGCGACGCCCGCTGTGGCGACACCGGCCGCTCCATCCCCATCCGCTGGTGCGCCCCAGGCCAGCAACGCTGCCCCGCCTGCCAAGCCTGCTGCTGCAGCCCCCGCAAAGCCAGCGGACGCCAAGCCCAAGGAGCCTGCGGCGGGCGTGTGGCCGGATGCGTGGCGGCTGGAGATGGCGCGCGGCGACAAGTCGCGGCTCGACGAACTGGAGCGGTTGGGCAGCCCGGCCGACGTCTACGATGCCCTGCGTGCCCTGCGCCAGAAGGTGAGCAGCGGCGAACTGAAGTCGAGCAAGCTGGCGAAGGACGCCACGCCGGAGCAGATCGCGGCATACCGGAAAGAGCACGACGTCCCCGAGAAGGCCGAGGGCTACTACGACAAGATCAGCCTGCCGGATGGCCTGGTGATCGGCGAGGAAGACAAGCCGATCGTCAACGAGGTTCTGGCGGCTGCACACGCGAAGCACGCCCCGCCCGAGATCGTCAGTTCGATGGTGGCCGCCTACTACAGGGCCAAGGAAGCCGAGCAGGCGGCCCAGGACGATAGCGACCTGGAGCACAAGGCGACGTCGGAAGACGACCTTCGCAAGGAGTGGGGGCCGGAGTACCGCACGAACGTCAATATCGTGAAGAACTTCCTGACCAACACGTTCGGCGAGGGTGCGGCGCGAATCCTGGGCGCCCGTCTGGCCGATGGGAAGCCGCTGGGCAACGATCCCGAAGTCCTGCGCCCCCTGCTGAGGGTGGCGCGCGAGATCAATCCCGTCGCGACCGTCGTTGGCCATGCCGGCGCCGCTACCCCTGCCGGGGTGCAGGACCGCATCAGCCAGATCGAGAAGCTGATGGGCGATTGGCAGTCCGAATACTACAAGGGCCCCAAGTCGGAAGCCCTGCAGAAGGAATTCCGCGACCTGATCGACGCCCGCAATCGCATGGGCGTCCGACGCGCCGCATAGCAATTCCGCGTCTTCGGACGCGGTACGCCTGAAGGCACCGGACAACCCGCAAGGCCCCGGTGCGACGGGCACTCAACCCGCCTGCACAAAGCCCCGTGAGGACGACAGAGGCCCCGCTGTTTCTAGGCAGCGGACAACCCCGAGTCTCGCTCGCGGACAACCAGCGTGAAGGCACCTCAACCGAAACCAGAGGTGCAAAACCATGTCGGAAACGGCATATCAAGTCCAATTTCGATCCGAGATCGTCAACGCGTTCGAGCGCGAACAGTCGCTCGTGCGCAACACCGTCACGACCGAAGCGGTCATCAAGGGCAATACGGCGACCTTCCTGGTGGCCGGCTCTGGCGGCGCAACCGCCGTCACGCGTGGCGTAAACGGGCTCATCCCGGCGCGCGGCGACGACAACACGCAGCTCGAATGCACGCTGCGTGAATGGCACGACCTGGCGCAGAAGACCGGCTTCAACATCTTCGCGTCCCAGGGCGACCAGCGTGCGTTGATGGCGCGTACCACGATGGGCGTCATCAACCGCAAGATCGATGACGACATCATCGACGCGCTGGAAACCGGCACGCAGTACGCCGGCCTGTCCGCCGAGGGCATGTCGCTCTCGCTGGCCATGCGGGCGAAGGCCATCCTCGGGAATAACGACGTCCCGAACGACGGCAACGTGACGTGCCTGATCACGCCTGCGGCTCATTCCAAGCTGATGCAGACCAAGGAATTCGCCAGCGCCGATTACGTGAACAACAAGCCGTTCTCGAATCAGCCGTCGATGTTCCGCTGGGCCAACATCAACTGGATCGAGCACACGGGCCTGACGGGCAAGGGCACGTCATCCGAGATCTGCATCATGTACCACAAGAGCGCCATCGGGCACGGCATGGATACGTCGGGCATGAAGGTGGGCTTGGGCTACGACGAGGAGCAGGACTACACCTACGCTCGCGTCTCGGCCTACATGGGCTCTAAGCTGCTGCAGAACTCCGGGGTGGTGCTCATCCGCCACGACGGTTCTGACGTCGCGGCGACGGCGTAAGGGAGGGCACAGAACATGTCTTACGTTCCTGCAAACCTCGCTCTGAACAACGGTTCCACCCTCGGCTCCCGCTCCGCAGGCATGCGCGAATGGGTTCTGCGGGGGACCGATGCGCTGACCGCCGTCCTCGCCGCCAGCTACATCTCGGATGCTGGCGACAAGGGCATGACGGCCGGCGACTTCGTCACCTACCTGAAGACGGACACCAACGATGCGGTTGAGCTGGTCGTCAGCGCCGTGTCGTCGGGCGCCGCAACCCTGGTGGGCAAGGCGGCACTCGTCGGTGCGGCCACGACCACGCCTATCGGGTTCTACGGCGCGACGCCGATCGTGCGTCCGTCCGGCTCGGCCCAGGCGGCGGTGGCCACGACGGCCGCCACGTCTTCGTCTCCGTTCGGGTTCTCGTCTTCCCAGGCCAACGGGATCATCACGCTGCTGAACGAAATCCGCAGCGTGCTGGTCAACCTCGGCCTGATGAAGGGCGCGTCCTAAGCGATACGCCGCAGGGGCACGTAGCCTCTGCGGCTTTTTCCTATCGAGGTTCGATGTTCATCAAAGCCAGCATCGTCATACCGGCGCGGGACGAAGAGGCGCGCCTGGAGGCGTGCATCCGCTCGATCCTCAAGCAGGACTTGCCGAACGTCGAGATCATCGTGGTGAACGATGGATCGACGGACGGGACGCGGCGGGTGGCGGAGTTCTTTGCCGCCGAATGCAAGAACGTCCGGGTGATCAATCTTCCCCCGGTCGGGATCGCCAAGGCGTTCAACGCTGGCATGCGTGAGGCCCGGGGCGAGTACCTGGGGTCCATCGGGGCCGACGACCGCTATCTGCCGGGCAAGCTTGGGGAGCAGGCGCAGTACCTGGACGATCACCCCGAGGTCGGCATGGTGTTCGGCTGGCCGGAATTCATCAACGAGGACGGCTCGCCCTTCGACGGCGAAAGCCCCCTGACGGTCGAAGCCCTGGCCAGGCCGGTCAATCGGTCGCGGGAGGAATGGCGGTCGCAGTTCGCCATCGGTAATTGCCTGTTCGGCCCGACCGGCCTGTACCGCCGGCAACTGCACCAGGAATTCGGCTTCTTCGACGAGCGGCTGAGCATGCTGGCCGATCTGGATTTCTACATCCAGGTAGCGCGCAATTGGGATATCGCGGTGCTGCAGCGCCCGGTTGCCCAGGTGTGCATCCGGGACGGGATCAGCTCGCCCAAGAACGCGGAAGTCTGCAAGCATGACGCTGACATCATCCGGCGCAAGGGGCAGGGGTTTGGCGTCGTGGACTGCCCCTACAAGGGCAAGCTGCTGATCGCGACCCCTACCAGGACGGGCGAGGCCTACGCCGACTACATCGCGAGCCTGAAGGCCACCTTCGACCTTCTGCGGGCCGCTGGCGTGGACTACGACTACTGGCCCCTGGACGGTGATTCCTACGTCGACCGGGCCAGGAACACGATCTGCGGGCGGTTCCGCGAAAGCGACTGCACCGATCTGCTGTTCATCGACAGCGACGAAGGCTGGGACCCCATGGGGGTTCTGCGGCTGATCCTGCACGAGGAAGAGATCGTCGGCGGCTCCTACCCGATCAAGAACGATTGGGAGCAGTGGAGCGCGGTCCTGAAGGTCGACGAGAACCGCGTCCCGATAGGCAAGCTTCTGCCGGATGGTGGTGCCTTGCTGGAGGCGGAAATCCTGCCGGCCGGGTTCCTGCGCATCCGCAAGACCGCGCTGGAAAGGTTCGCCGACCACTATCCCGAGCGATGGGTAACGGAACCGAGCGCTGACTACCTGAGCCCCGACCGCAAATACACGGTCTTCTTTCACCGCACGTATGACTTCGCGCATCACTGCGGGCGTGGGGAGGACACCGAGTTCTGCCGGCTGTGGCGCGAGATGGGCGGCACGCTCTGGGTCGAGCCGAGGCTGACGATCCGCCACTACGGGTCGAAAGCCTGGGAAGGCAACCTGGACGGCTGGCTGCGCAAGAGAAAGATCGACCAGTTGATGGAAGACATGCCGCTGCCGATGGCGGCGCAATAACGGATAGGTGAAAGATGACCGCAGCGATGGTTGACACGAAGCCGGCGGAGAAGACCGCCGAGAAGCCGAAGGTCGTTCCGCTCTACCGGCTGACGCCGAACCGGCTGAAGCCGGCTGACTACGAATCCCGCCGGCATGTCGTTTACCCCGAGCATGGCACGCCGTTCGAGGCCCTGCTGCAGCCCGATTACTGGACGCACATCGCGGCCAAGCTGCGAGCCTATGACGACATCGAGGCGCGGGCGGAAGACGGCTCGTGGATCGCCCACCTGAAGGTGCTGGACGCCGGAACGCTGCATGCGACCGTGTTCCCGCTGAACAAGTGGGATCTGGTGCAGATCGACCGCGACCATGCGCCATCCAGCGGTTTCGAGCCGAAGTGGCGCGGCCCACATGCCAAGTGGGCCGTCATGCGCCTGGCGGACAACAAGGACATGATCAAAGACCTCGCCACCCGCCAGGCGGCTGAGGAGTGGATCGCGAACTACCGCAAGACGCCCGGCCTCTGATGACCACCCGGCTCAGCGTCTACAACGAGGCGCTGACCCATCTAGGCTCCCGCACGCTCTCCAGCCTGTCCGAAAGCCGCGAGTCCCGCCGGGTGCTCGACACCTACTGGAATGCGGGTTTGGTCCGTCGTTGCCTGAAGCTGGGCGAGTGGAACTTCGCCATTCGGTCCCAGCGGCTGGAGTACGAGCCGGACATCACCCCGGAGTTCGGCTACCAGCGGGCGTTTGCCAAGCCGGACGATTGGGTCCGCACGGTCGCGGTCACGACGGACGAGTTCTTCAAGGAACCGCTGCACGAATACGAGGACGAGCGGGGCTACTGGTGGGCGGACCAGGACCAGCTTTACGTCCGGTTCGTGTCGGATGACTCGCAGTACGGCGGCGATCTCTCGCTGTGGGCCGATCACTTCGCGTCCTTCGTCGGTTACGAATTGGCCGTCCATGCCTGCAAGAAGATCACGAACAGCGACACCGACCTGAAGACCTTGCAGCGCGACCGCAAGGACGCCCTGGGCATTGCCCGGTCGAATGACGCGATGGACAACGCGACGAAGTTCAAGCAGCCCGGCGGCTGGGTCAGGGCCAGGACATACGGTGGCCGGTATGCCGGCCGGCGCTACCTGAGGGGTTGAGCATGGCGATCAAGAAGCGGCCTCGGGTCGGCACCATCCTGGGAACGGAAAACCGGAACGACGACGACCTGATCGAGCGCACGCCCGGTTTGGCGAAGTACGTGGCGGCCAAGCCGGTCACGCCGCCCGACACGGTGCTGACGGCGGGAGAGTCCAGGCCGGAACCGGCGGCGCCACGCGGGCCTGTTGACCCTCGGGATGGGAACGGCAGCGGCGACGATGGGCGGGGCGATATCGATAGCCGCGATCCGGTCGCAAGCGACGATGCCGGTCGCCCCGATACCCAGCCCGCCGCCGACACATCGACCTTGGGCGTCCCCGCCCCGAATGATGACCTGTTCAACGACCCGCAGATCAGCGAGATGGCTGCGGCGGCGGCTTCGCGCAGCAAGTCCACCAACCAGGGTGTGCCCGGACTGCCCGATCCGATCGCGGCCGTCGACGACAAGACGCCGGCCGAAGCGAATGCCACGGCGACCAAGGGCACCGTCAACGACCCCGACATGGACACCACGAACTACAGCGAAACTACACACAGCGATACGAGCGGCGACACCAACGCCCCCGGCAACGACACGATGGGCACAACGGGCCATGCCAATGCGGGCGGTGAGACGCAGGGTGGGTCCGGGACTGATGGCGGTGTTGGCGATGGCAGCGATGCCGGCCCTGGCGGTGCAGGCGACGCACAGGGCGCATCCGGCCCTGGTGAAGGCCCGGGTGGCATTGGCGGTGCGGGCAGCGCGGGCGAGAGCTTCCACAAGGGCGGTCAGATCAAAGGCAAGAACCCAAAGGTCAGGGGCGAGGACGTCACGATCAAGGCCAAGGAAGGCGAGAACATCCTGAACGTCCCGGCCAGCACGATCCTCGGCAAGGACAAGATCGCCCGGGTGAACAAGATCGCGCTGATGAAGAACCTGTCGCGCGAGGAAAAAGCACGCCGCGTCAAGCGGACCATCGTATCGTAAATGCCGAAGGAATCGGTTGCGCTCCTGGCATTCAACAGGGGGCGCATCAGTCCGCTTGCCCTTGCCCGCGTAGACCTGAAGCGCGTCCTTCTCTCGGCTGAAATCCAGACCAACTGGATGCCCCGCACACTCGGGGCGATGATGCTCCGCCCCGGGCTTGGATACCTGGGCGCCACCCGTTCTCACATGAAGTCGA
>Ga0075163_10009323_pt1 | contig 12882 bp, 9 predicted proteins | sample JI1023141ADNA_FD_71478 | JGI IMG/M metagenome (GOLD analysis project Ga0075163, IMG submission 71478) | Wastewater effluent complex algal communities from Wisconsin, to seasonally profile nutrient transformation and Carbon sequestration -... | ecosystem: Engineered > WWTP > Effluent > Algae...
GAATCGAGGTGTCCTGTGACGTGAGCATCCGGGGGCGAACTCTTCACGACCAACGGATATGGATCATACGGCCATTGCTCACGACTTGGCCACTTCGGCGTGAAGTCTGTCGCCAGCCAGTGCTCGAACATTTCTGGCGAATGCGTTTTTTCGTTCGTGGCGAGCCAGTTACGATATGAGTCGAACTGGGCCAAAGTCGTCACCCCGTCGCCAAGACCGAAATAGAGATATCGCCAGGAAAATTCCCGACGAGCGGAATCGACGCTCTGGCCTGTCGTCAGTAGATGAGTCATCGCCGAGGCCAGCCCGGTGCGTTCTGAGCCATGATAGCAGTGGATGAGAAGCGGGCGGGGCGAGTCCTTGAGTACACGTGACAGGGCGATTGCCTGCTGCCGGCTCATCCATTCGCTGCTGGAAAGTGACATATCGACAAGTTCGGCCCCGGAACTGACCACGGCAGTACGTTCGGCGTCGTACCAGCTTTCGCCTGGATTCGGTCCGCGAAGATTCAGAACGGTGCGAATCCCAAGTTCACGGATCGTGCGAGCCAGGTCATCCGGCTGCATCTGGTCCGAACGGTACACGGCACCGGACGGCGATTTGTCGGCCGTCAAGACGATTCCGAAATTGTCGACTGAGCTGCGCCAGCCCCAGAACATGCCGGCGCTAAGTGCGGACACGGCGAATGTGGCCCGGACCACCCAGCGCATCGAGCGCCATCGGTTCATAGCCGACCTCCTTGTCGATGAATCGGGATTCGGAGAATTGCCGGATCAGGGCGAAATCCCGCTTGTCGCGAGCGGCACTGGTCCAACCGTATTGAGCCACTTCCGTCCAGGCCTGATCGAATGACCATCCATGATGTCTCATGCGCCAGGCCGTATGTGCCTGAGTCGTTCGATGATGGCCAGCGACACAGTGAAAAAGCAAGGGCCGGGGCAGGGCCTCCACCCAATCGGCTGCTTCTGCCATGCGATCGAGCGTCATGTACGAGCCGACGATCGGCATGAGAACCCAGTCAACCGATTTTGCACGGACCACTTCGGCATAGCTCGAATATTTTTCGTCGTGCTGGCCCATGACCGAAAGGCTGAGAATCGACCGGATCGCGTATTGATCGACGATCGCCCGTATTTGCCTTGGGCGTTGCCAGGCACCACGATAAAGCTCGCCAGGAACGATCTCGGCGAACCGCTTCGGTACGAAATCGTCTCGATACTGTACCGCCGCCGTGGTGACGGCACCGAAACCGACGATGCCGAGCAACATCCTGCGACGATTCGCCTTGCGCCGATCGCCACTGTCATCGTCACTTTTCTCGATCGACCGGTACGATCGTGACGGCCGATCGACGGGCGGTGACTTTCTTAATTCCATGGCGCTTGATCTTCCTTGATCCTGTCGATTCCATTCGATCATTCGCAGGGTATCCGAAATCGAAAGCTGGTCAAGACGGATCACCTCTTCGGACGGACGAGAGCGGGTCGCGAATCCCTCGAAACCACTCCGAATTGACAAAGATCGAACCCGGAAGCGACCGGCCAGGCGACATTCGGCGCATCCCCGTGACAATATCACCAATCTCGCGACAGTTTCGTCGAGCAAGTTCGAATTCCGCAAAAAATCTCCGTATTCCGTTTCGCAAAACGCTCGTGACACATTGAATGACATCAACTTACGGCGAAAATGATGATCCCTTCCGGGCGATCCCGACACTTGCGACATGAGCCCCGCCGGAGTCACGACCGAACCTGCGCGGTGAATCGATCCGAATCCGTTTCGCAAAACGAATCTACGCTCTTGAATCGCAATCCTTTGCGGCGATTCCGTCCGGAAATCGAAAGCGGGGCCGACGAGCATCGATTCCGTTTCGCAATACGCTCTTGAGCGATTGCATGACATCGAGTTATGACAAAAATGCCACGTCCGGCCGCCTGATCGCGAAAAGGCTCGTGACCACGACGGGCCGAGTCCAACTGGAATGTCAGCCGCTCTCATACTTCAATCTGCAACGATCCCGTTTCGTAATTCGCCCTTAAGATTCAATATTTGAATGCTTTATGACCATTCGAGCATCCATCCTGGGCCAGTTCCCGTCCGGCTCTTAGCCGTTTCGCAAAACCGACTTAAATCATTCGATAATAAACACTTATCAATAACAACACGGACTTTGGCGGAAAATCAGCCTTCAGACCCCGGGCCCGAAAGGCAAGCCGGGCGTTTTGCGGATTTCGAAACGAAAGAGAGAAATACGTCAGATGAGGCATCTATACCGGATAGCAGAAATCAGCGATCTAGCCAACTCCTATCGGTCGCATAATTTCTGCGGGATTTCCGGATTCCGAATCTCTCAGCATGCGTTTCGCCCCGGAATGGGCGGAACTTATCTGCACAGGTGCCGTTTCAGGAATCGATCCATCACGGCCAGGGCTGTCGCCGCTTCGGTCGTTTCGGGAAGTTTGTTCTGAAAGACGTGGGGCATGCCTTCGTAAAGGTCAAGAACAGCATGACATCCGCCGGAATCGATGGCCCGGTACAAGCGCACGAAGTTGCTCAGAAAAATTTCCCGCGTGCCGCCCTGAATCAGGGTTGGGGCGAATCCTCCGGAAAAATCGCCGTAAACGGGCGAAACGTAAGGGTGTTTCTGATCGGCCGGGTCGGCATAAGCCGCAGCCGCGGGGCCGAGGAGCCGGTCATAAGTGTAAGCCGGCTCGGCATGTTTCAGCGTCTCGTACGTTTCGCCTGTTTCCGTGATATCGGCCCAGGGCGACCAGAGAACAAGGGCTGCGGGAAGTGCACGGCCCGCATCGCGCATCTTGAGCATCGAGCCCGCCACCAGCGCCGCACCGGCGGAATCGCCGAAAGCCGCGATTCGTCTGGATTCGTATCCCTGTCTGTCGAGCGTGTCGAAAACGGTGACGACTTCATCCGTGACTTCCGGCCAGCGAGCTTTCGGCGGGTTCGTGTAGTCGATCGAAAGCACGCGCATGCCGGTCGCCGCTGCGGCCGTAGCGCTGGAAGTCAGCGTCGACCTGGCGGTGAAAAAGGTATAAGCACCGCCGTGGCAATAGACAAGCACCTTGCCGTCGTCGGACCAATCTTTCGGGATGATCTCCAGAACGGGAACGCCGCCGAGGGTCATGGGCGTGAGCGTCACCCCCGTGCGTTCGACGGCCTTTTCGCACATTGCCTTTCGTTGATTTTCGAAATCGGAATGCAGGGCCGCCCAGCCGGCATGATCGTCAGGCGCGGGCCGCTCCGGTTCTGCTTCCGGGTCGGCCAGAGCGGCGAAGTAATCGCGCCATTCCGGAGAAACGGTGTCGGCGACATACTTGCGAAGGTGGGCGAAGCTCAATGTCCACTCCAATCATCGGCCATGCGTGAAGTTATCGGGCACATTGTACGATTCCCAAACGTGCGAAGCTCGATTCCATGTGTTTTCTTCGATGCACAATCGGGATTCGGAAGTCGGATGGAATCAGCTTTTGTCCAGCGCCTGGCCCGTCGGCGTATTCTGGCCCGGCAAATCCGCCGCGCGCCCCTGGTAGATGACATTCCCACCCGCATCGCCGGGCCCGGGGCCCAGTTCGATCACCCAGTCCGCATGACGGATGATATCGAGGTCATGTTCGACGACGACCAGCGTATGGCCCCGATCGACAAGACTGTCCAGCGCCTGGCGAAGCGTCGCGACGTCACTCGGATGCAGCCCGGCCGTCGGTTCGTCCATGAGGATCAACTGGCCTGATTTGGATGCCCCCGGTGCGGCTTCGCCTGCGGATGCCATCCGTGCGGCCAGCTTGAGCCGCTGTGCCTCGCCGCCCGAGAGGGTACTCGTCGACTGACCGAGCCGCAGATAATCCAGACCGACGTCCATCAGTTGCCGCAACCGGTTCTGTACGTTCGACTTGGTGCGGAAGAAACTCCAGGCCTCCCGGCCGGTCATGTTCAGAATGTCAGCGATCGACTTGCCACGGTAGGTCACTTCAAGCACTTCGGGCTTGAACCGGGCGCCGTGGCAGTCGGGGCAGGTGAGCGTAACATCGGCCAGAAACTGCATCTCGACTGTGGTGTAACCGTTGCCTTCGCAAGTGGAGCATCGGCCTTCTTCATTATTGAAGCTGAACCGGCCCGCGCCGAACTTGCGGGCTTTGGCGTCGGGCGTCTCGGCGAACACCTTGCGGATCTCGTCCATGACCTTCAGAAAGGTGGCCGGATTCGAACGGCTGGACCGGCCGATCGCGGACGAATCGACCAGAACGGCCTCGCGCGGCTTCGGGCCTTCGCACTCCAGCCGTTCGAAAGGTTCCGGGCGTTCGCATTCCTGGCCTATTGCCTGAGCCACGGCAGGAAATAGCGTGTCGCGCAGGAGCGTCGTCTTCCCCGCCCCGCTCACACCCGTGATCACCGTGAAAGCCCCCAGCGGTATCGACACATCGACATTCTTCAGATGATTTCCTCTTGCCCCGAAGAGTCGAATCGTGCCCTTGTCGAGCGGGCGGACCCGGCTCGGCTTGTCCGGTCGCTTCCTGGCCTGTCTCGACTTCAGTAACGGCAATGTGCGGGAATTATCGTTCCCGATCGCACCGATCGCATCGGCGATCGACCCCTGAAACAGGACTTCGCCTCCGGTTTCGCCTGCGCCGGGGCCGAGATCGACCAGGAAATCGGCGTGCCGGATGAAGTCGAGATCATGATCGACGGTGACGACGGTATTGCCCCGGTCCCGCAGGGCGTGCACCAGAGTGATCAGCCGATCGATATCCTGAGGATGCAGCCCCGCAGTCGGTTCGTCCAGCACATACAGCATGTTGACGAGGCCAGAACCAAGGGCCGTCGTCAGGCCGACGCGCTGGGCCTCGCCGCCGGAGAGTGTCCGTGCCGGGCGGGCCAGAGTCAGGTAGCCCAGACCGACGTCGATCAGATACCCGAGCCGTGCCAGAATCGGCCGGATCGCCCTTTCGGCAGCCGGATGTCCGGCATGATCCGCCGCGACGGATTCGAGTCGTATTTTCGTCTGATCGAGCGTCAGATTCGACATTTCGGCGAATGTCGCTCCGCCCAGGCGGACAGCGAGAGCCTCCTGGCGGAGCCGGTCGCCGCCACAGGCTTCACAAGGGCGATAAGCCCGCCATCGCGAGAGAAACACCCGAATGTGCATCTTGTACGACTTCTTTTCGAGCCATGCGATTAGATCCTTGATGCCATAGAGGCCTTTGGATTTTCGGCCTTCGATCGCCAGAGCGCGTTCCGAATCCGTCAGGTCTCGCCACGAAACGTCCATACGAAGGCCAAGTGCGGGTCCGTGTTTTTCGAGTGCTTCCTGCATCTCCTGATAGGCCGGCGTGCGGAATGGGGCGATGGCTCCTTGCGAAAGCGTGAGCCCGGGGTCCGGAATGACCCGGTCGTAATCGATATCGATCACCCTCCCAAACCCTTCGCAAGCCGGGCAGGCCCCCACCGGACTGTTCGGACGGAACAGGGCAGGTTCCGGGGCGATATGCGGCGTGGAGCAGTGTGGGCAGACCCAATCCTGATGAAACAAGGGCGATGCGTCGTCGGTCAGAATCCGGCAGCGGCCGAAACCGCGTTCGAAGGCGGTGCGGATCGAGTCCTCACGCCGTTCGATGGCATCCGGGCCGCGTACCAGGCGATCGACGATCACGTCCGCCTCCCCCGGTTCGCCAGGGTGGGGAATCGGGCCATCTTCGAGTGAGTGAATCGTCGAGCCGATCCGCAAGCGCAGAAAGCCGCTTTCTCGCAGGCTGTCAGCAAGCAGTTCCAGGCTCGTTCCGGGAAGTATTTCGAGCGGGAAAGCGATCATGTAACGCGTTCGCTCGGGCAGGCCATCGACAAAGGCCGATACGTGGCTGACCGAAGCCGGCTCGATCGGGGCGGAGCATTTCCGGCAGGCCACCTTGCCCAGGCGAGCGAAGAGAACGGCCAGGTGGTCGTCGATTTCGGTCATGCTTCCGACAGTCGTTCGCGATGATCGCCGGGGGGCCGTCTGAGCCACCGCGACTGAGGCTGGGATGCCATCGATGCGATCGGCATCAGGCTTTTCCATTCGATCGAGGAACTGCCGCGAATAGGCCGTGAAAGTTTCCAGGTATCGCCGCTGGCCTTCGGCATAGAGCGTGTCGAACGCCAGCGAGCTTTTACCGGAACCACTCACGCCAGTGATGGCCGTAAGGCGTCCGATCGGCACATCGACGTCGATGTTTTTCAGGTTGTGTACTCGTGCGCCACGGACGCGGATGCACTTACCGGCTGGCACTTCGGGACGATCCTTCGCTCTCGGGTGCAAAAAAAGACCCGGCGGGAACGATCCGGCCGGGTTCTGATCGATTGGTGACGCGAGGAAAGGAGGTCAGATGGTGACCGGTTTGCCGGTCGCACGGCGGACGGGCACGAATTGACCGGCATGCATCAGGTAATGCTGGCCGACCAGATTCAGAACCGCGCCCACGGTCGGTGCGATCTGGGCAAAGGAACCCGTGCTGGGTTGATCGAGATCGGCATCGGACAAAGAATCGATGACGGCCTTGGTCGCGGCACGCTGGGCAGCGTAGAATTTCAGATAGTCGGCTTTCGAGTAGAACTGGCCTGGCTCAGTTCCTTTGGTTTCGGGCTTGGTCGAGTGAATTCCTTCGAAACCAGCGGGGAGCTCGGGGCAGCTGTCAGGCTTGATCCCTTCGACAGCCATGCGTTCGACAGCGATCAGGTGCCCCAGTTGCCATGCGATGTGATTCATTCCTGGCACGGGGATCAGGAACAGGTCGGCATCGGAAAGATCGCCAACGTAGGAATTGACGATCATGTCGGACAAGTCAAGGGTGTGCTTGATCGGGTCTTTGGCGTTCATAGTCGGATGCGTCTCGTTTCTCGGGTCTCGGAAAACTGGTGTACGGTAGGTGCCTGGTATCGAATCGTCACGGATCATTCGCGGGCCGCGGTGGCGTCCGGCCCTTTCACTCCATCTCCGAGTTCGAAGTCGGCGATGAAGAGCTGGCTGGTATTTTCCGGGTTGCGGCCCTTGCTCGTCCACATCATTTTCTTGCCGTCCGGGCTGAATACGGGCAGACCGTCAAATCCTTCAGCATACGTAATCCGTTTCTGTTTGCCGGTTTCAGTGTCCATCAGGTAGATTTCGTAATTCGCGTGGCCATGCAGCGACGTCGAATAGACGATATGCCGGCTGTCCGGCAGGAACCATGGGCCCCAGTTCACTGCGTCGTTGTTCGTCAACTGACGTTCGGATTTGCCTTCCGGATCGTTGATGAAGACCTGAAGGAGGTCATTCCCCTTGCGATCGCTGCGATAGATGATTTTCTTGCCGTCCGGGCTGAAGAATGGGCCGCCGTCATAACCTTTCGAACGGGTGATTCGTTTCGCGCCGCTGCCATCGGCCTTCATGATGTAGATTTCGGCGTCGCCGTCGCGGAACGACGTAAAGATAATCTGCTTGCCGTCGCGCGAATAACTGCCTTCGGCATCGTAACCTGGGGTGTCGGTCAACCGGGTCAGGTTCGAACCGTCCGGATTCGCGATGAAAATGTCCATGTGGGGATCGAAATCCCAGCGGTATCGCTCGCTACGGCTGTAAGCCGGGCTTTTTTCTTTGGGATCCGCTGTTTTGCCGGATACGACCGCCGGGTCGAGGTGGCTCGATCCGAACAGGATCGATTTGCCGTTCGGATGAAAATAGGCGCAGGTGCATTTGCCCTTGCCGGTCGAAACCAGCTGTGGCTTCGCCGCTGGATCGGTATCCTGAACGTAAATCTGATAATCGGACTGCCCCTCGGGGACGGCCTGATAGATGATCTTTTTGCCGTCCGGGCTGAAATAACCCTCGCCAGCGCGCGAAAAGCCCGACGTGAGCTGTCGGATGTTCTTCAGGTGAACACTCTCCAGCTTGGCGATCTCAGTGGCCGATCGCTTCGGCTCATTCGAATTTCCCGGGGGCTGGCTCAAAAGGGCCGCTGCGACAAGTACGGGAATCAACATGACGAGATGCACCTTCGGAGTGGTAATGCGGGATGGGCAGTCGGAAGAGGGTGACGAACGGGACTGGCCGCCGACACGTTTCCGGATAGTATAGTGACGAGCGGGCTGACCGCCAAGGCAGCGGAAACGGCATGACCCGGGAATGTGACTTCAAGTTCATACACCCCGGGGCCCCGCACGACTCAATCCATTCCCGCATACCTCAAGCACGGATTCGGAACCTTTGGAAACCAAGATCTACACACGTACCGGCGACGAAGGCATGACGGGCATGCTCGGCCCGCGTCGAGTTTTCAAGGACCATGCCCGAATCGATGCCTATGGCACGGTGGACGAGCTGAACGCCGTCGTCGGTGTCATCCGGGCCGAGGGGCTTGACGGCCAGCTCGATGACTATCTGAAAACCGTTCAGGATGACCTTTTCGTGCTCGGATCCGCCCTGGCCGACCCTGATCCTAAAGGACCATTCTTTCACGCCATTCATGCCGAACATGTCGCACACCTGGAACGCGCCATCGACACGATGCAGGCGGAACTCAAGCCCCTCACGACTTTCATCCTGCCCGGTGGTTCGAAAGCGGCCTCGGCAGCACATCTGGCACGCACGATTTGCCGCCGGGCCGAACGGGACGTCGTCAGCCTTTCTCATGTCGAACACGAACCGGTCGACCCAGTGGCGATCGTCTTTTTGAACCGGTTGAGCGATTTCCTGTTCGTCCTCTCCCGGCTCATCAATCACCGCGCCGGCGTGGCCGATGTGCCATGGCATCCGAAGTGATTTTCGAGTCAAGCACCTGAGGCTTCCTTCAATTCTGGCTCGATCGAATCCGGAATCCTCCGAAAATGAGCGAAGCACCCGACAATTCCACGCTCTGCGTTCTGATCACGGGCGGCCGCCGGGTCGGGGCCGACCTGGCGATGCGTCTGGGCGCCCGAAACGCCAGCGTGGCCATGACGTATCGCACAAGCAAGGCCGAGATCGAAGCGACACTCAAAAGAGTCAGGGATTTCTCGCCGTCCCGCACCCTGGCTATTCCCGCGGACTTATCCGATCCAGCTCAGGCCAGGCGGGCGGTGGAAGCGACGATCGAAGCTTTCGGCCGAATCGACGCCTTGGTGAATATGGCTTCGATCTTTCCGCGCACCCCTTTCGAAACGCTTTCTCCCGATGACTTCGATCGAAACATCGCCGCGAATCTCGCGGGCCCTTATCACACGGCTGTCGCAGCCGGTCACGCGATGCTGAAGCAATCCGACGGCCCGGGCGGGCTCAAGGGCCGGATCGTGAACATCGGCGACTGGGCCATAGACCGGCCTTACCGTGATTATCTTCCCTATCTTGTCGCCAAAGGGGGGCTGAAGACGATGACCCTCGCAATGGCCGCTGAGCTTGCACCTTACGTGACGGTCAACATGATCCAGCCCGCCATGATCGACCCGCCGCCTCATATGACCGCCGCCGATATTGACGAAGTCATCGCGGCGACCCCTTTGAGACGAGTCGGAAATCCGGGTGATGTGAATCAGTTGATCGAATATCTTTTGACCGGCACGGCTTTCGTCACGGGAACCTGTATACGCGTGGACGGCGGCCGATTTCTCAACGACGGCGGGCCGACCGAAAGAGTCTGATCACGCTCGGATCGCATGCGAATTTATGTTACGGACAAACATGGCACAGGGCTTGCCGAACAGATTCGGAGTTCCGGCGCTCCAATTTCCGTTTCGTGACTCAGTGATCGACATTCGTTGATGATTCACTTGACATATCACCTATCGAAGTGATATCACATCGATATCTCAAGAACGAGATACGGTCGAAGTACGGTTCTTGATTGCTCAGTCGTCTTAATGCACCACGTTCGACAGGAAAGGCCAGCACCGATGATCGCTAAGAAGTTCGTCCGCCTGTGTCTGTTTGCGGCCATATTGACGGTCTTCAACGGTAATTCCGCGCCGGCCGGAGCCGGTGACGAACCGGCGAAAAAAGCCACGGCTTCGCCAGGTCATTTTGTCGGACGCTGGAGCGGCAAGATCGCCGGACAGCTCGAACTGATCGTCACGATCGAGCCGAAAAAGGACGACCCGGCGAAATTGACGGGCTCGTTCGACGTACCAGTCCAGAATATCGCCGGATTCGAACTCGGAATGGTCGAAGCGAAAGGCGATGCCATTTCGTTTACGCTGAAAGGTGTGCCTGGCGATGCCCGCTACGAAGGGAAACTCAACGGCGACGGCAAGTCGATCGCCGGCACCTTCTTTCAAGGCCCGGCGAAGCTCGATCTGAGTCTCGCGATGGCCCCGGCTTCGGTCGAAAAGAAAATGACGAAGCCCGCGCTGGCTGCTCCGGAAGGCCCCGACGGCAACGCCAAACCGGCGAAATCCGCCGATGAAAAAGACGCGAATGCCACGCCCCTGTCTGGAACGTGGCGCGGCAAAGTCGGCGGCCAGCTCGAAATCGTATTCAAGTTCATGCCCCCGGCCAAAGATGGCGAAAAGTGGACGGGCACGTTCGACGTACCGGTCCAGAACGTCAAAGGCTTCGCGCTCGAAAAGATCGAATTCGCAGGCAAATCGCTGAAATTCGGCCTGGGCGGCGTACCCGGCGATGCCCGGTACGAAGGCACCATCGCCGACGACGGCAAATCGGCCAAAGGGCGTTATCGGCAAGGGCCCGTCGATGTCGAAATGGAGTTGACCAAAGACGCGGTCAAGGCGTCATCCATCGACGCGAAAGCGATCGACGACATCGCGGAAAAGCTCCTGGCCGACTGGAAAGCACCCGGGCTCGCCCTTGCGGTCGTCAAAGATGGGCAGATCCTGCACGCCGCGGGTTACGGGTTCAAGGACGTCGAAAAAAAACTGCCGATGACAGCCGACACGCTCCTGGCCATCGGCAGCTGCACCAAGGCCTTCACGACAGCCACGATCGCGGCGCTGGTGGAGCAGGGGGTCCTCGATTGGGATCGCCCTGTGCATCAGTACTGGCCGGAGTTCCGGATCGTCGATCCGGCCACGACGCAGTTCGTCACTCTGCGGGACATGGTTTCGCACCGAACCGGTCTGCCCAGGCACGACCTGATGTGGTTCGCAGGTGAATTGCCGAGGGCGGAAATCCTCAAGCGGGTCGAACATCTCCAGCCTGCCGCCCCGATCCGCCAGAAGTGGATTTACAACAACATCATGTTCGTCACGGCCGCTGCGGCCGCAGAACGCGCAACCGGCAAAAGCTGGGAAGAACTCGTTCGAGCCTCGATTCTTGGCCCCCTCGCCATGAAGAGAACGAATTTCCACATCGCCGAAATGACCTCCGACCCCGACCATGCCGTCGGATATCACGATAAAGCCAAGTCGAAGGACGGCTTCATGCCGAAGCCCTATCGCGAAATCGCCGGCATGGCCCCGGCCGGATCGATCAATTCCTCAGCCCGCGAAATGGCAGCCTGGATGGCCCTGCACCTGGGACATGCACCGAAGACCACTGACGGCAAAGACATCCTGCGCAAGTCGACGATCGCCGAACTGCACGCACCGGTGATGATCACGGCCAGTCCTTCAGCCGGCGAGCGTAAAGACGTGCATGACCTTGGCTATGCCATGGGCTGGGGTGCGGAAAGTGATCGCGGCAAACGAGTCATCCGGCACGGCGGAGCGATCGACGGGTTCGTCGCACTGGTTTCGCTCTGGCCTGACGACGATCTGGGAGTGGTGGCGCTGGTGAACCAGTCCGGTTCCGCTCTGCCCGGAATTGTCTCCAAAACCGTCGCTGACAAAATCCTGGGCCATGCCGAAGTGGACTGGTCCGCCCAGGCACTGGCGAAGGTGGCCGCGGCGGAAGCGGTGACCGCCACCGCGAAGGCCGATAAGGCGAAATCCCGGATCGCCGACACGAAGCCGTCGCATCCGACGAAAGACTATGCCGGTACGTACGAAAACCCGGCGTTCGGCAAGCTGGTCGTCTCGAACGAAGGCGATGGCCTGAAGATCGCTTACGGCGTCGTGAAATTCCCTTTGAAGCACTGGCATTATGACGTTTTCGTGGCCGATGGCCTGAAACCTGAAGACGACGCCTTCGAAGACAAGCTGTTCCGATTCGTCATGGAATCCGACGGATCGATCGGGTCGGTCACGTCCGACTTCGAGCCGATGATTCCGCCGTCGGTCTTCAAGCGTATCGCCGATGGTCGAACGTCCGACCCGGCGTTTCTGGATACGCTCACCGGTGAATACGAACTGGCCACGCAAGTGTTGCGCATCGAACGCAACGGTACGACACTTCAGGCGGTTCTGCCCGGCCAGCCGATCTATCGCCTGAAACCTTCGAAAGAGCTGACGTTCGAACTGGATGGCCTAAACGGGTTTCGCATGCGCTTCGAAACCGATGCTTCGGGCAAAGCGACCGGGGTTGCGGTCGAGCAGCCCAACGGCACCTTCTCAGGCAAAAAGAAATCGAAATGACCTTGCCTGCGGACACGACGCAAAGCCGCGTTTGCGTCCCGCCCCGGCATTTCGCCGGGGCGTGTTCGATTGGACTTATTCCTTGAGTTCTGCGGATTGATGTGACCTGACCCGGCGCCTCGCCGCCCATCCGATGATGCCGGCGGAGGCAAGCCCCATAACGAGAGAGGAAGGCTCCGGCACCGCCGTGACTCGCATGATGAAAGGTGCGATGTTCGATTGGACGGGCGAGACGAATGTCCATGTCGTTCCACTGGTATTCGAACCCGCGTAGTACTCATTCGAATAATTCGTCCCCGCGGCCTTGTTGTTCTGCGAATCCCCCCAGGCCAACCCGGGCGTGATGCTGCTATGGCTCGCGACGACGTAATAGCGTTTCGAAGGCTCCAGCGACAGGTTGTTTACGGGAAATAGGAC
>Ga0075163_10009324_pt1 | contig 12882 bp, 8 predicted proteins | sample JI1023141ADNA_FD_71478 | JGI IMG/M metagenome (GOLD analysis project Ga0075163, IMG submission 71478) | Wastewater effluent complex algal communities from Wisconsin, to seasonally profile nutrient transformation and Carbon sequestration -... | ecosystem: Engineered > WWTP > Effluent > Algae...
TCTTCCGCTCTGAAAAAAAACAGAGTGACCAAGCATCGGATGCGGTGGATTCGGCAGAGTAAGCCGGAGTGAAAGAAAAGATTTGCTCCTGACGGTAAAAGGGAAGGGGAAATTGAGTAATTTCACGGCCCATTGAAAGTGAACGAGTACTGACTTTCAATGGTCGAAACACATAAGACGCGGGTCGGATGGACGAAGCTGGCAATCGAATACGGGAGTTAACCGTATCGATTGTTTCTGTCATTCAGAAAAGCCCGCCAATGTAGCTCAGTCGGTAGAGCACATCCATGGTAAGGATGAGGTCACCAGTTCGATCCTGGTCATTGGCTCAACAAATAGAATTCACAAATTAGTAAACAATAAATTATAACACCTTCATAAAATGGCTAAAGAGAAATTTGACCGTTCCAAGCCACACGTAAACATTGGAACCATTGGTCACGTTGACCACGGTAAGACCACTCTTACTGCTGCAATCACAAACGTTCTTGCACAGCAGGGCTTGGCGGAGAAGAGAGATTTCTCCTCTATCGACAATGCTCCTGAGGAAAAAGAGCGTGGTATCACGATTAACACTGCTCACGTAGAGTATCAGACGGCTAACCGTCACTATGCTCACGTTGACTGTCCGGGTCACGCTGACTATGTGAAAAACATGGTTACGGGTGCTGCTCAGATGGATGGCGCGATCCTCGTAGTAGCTGCTACAGATGGTCCTATGCCACAAACCCGCGAGCACATTCTTCTTGCACGCCAGGTAGGTGTTCCAAAGATTGTGGTATTCATGAACAAAGTTGACGCAGTAGACGATCCTGAACTGCTTGACCTCGTTGAAATGGAAATCCGCGAACTCCTTTCATTCTACGATTACGATGGCGATAACACGCCAATCATCCGTGGTTCTGCATTGGGTGGATTGAACCTTGACGGTAACTGGATTCCAAAAATCATGGAACTCATGGATGCTGTTGATTCTTACATCCCACTGCCTCCACGTGAAGTTGACAAGCCTTTCCTTATGCCAATCGAGGACGTGTTCTCTATCACAGGTCGTGGTACAGTAGCAACAGGTCGTATCGAGCGTGGTGTAATCAACTCTAACGATTCAGTAGAAATCATCGGAATGCAATCTGAGCGCCTGACTTCAACAGTTACCGGTGTAGAGATGTTCCGTAAGATTCTTGATCGTGGTGAAGCTGGTGACAACGTTGGTCTCCTCCTCCGTGGTATTGAGAAAACAGATATCCGTCGTGGTATGGTAATCGCGAAGCCTGGTTCAATCCAGCCGCACGCGAAATTCAAAGCTGAGATCTACGTATTGAAGAAAGAAGAAGGTGGTCGTCACACTCCTTTCCACAACAAATACCGTCCTCAGTTCTATTTCCGTACAACTGACGTAACAGGTGAAATCACACTTCCTGAAGGACGTGAGATGGTAATGCCTGGTGATAACGTAACAATCACAGTTGAGCTGATCCAGCCAATTGCGATGGATAAAGGTCTCCGCTTCGCGATTCGTGAAGGTGGCCGTACCGTAGGTGCAGGTCAGGTGACTGAAATCATTGCGTAATCCGCACTAGAAATTTGCAGGTGATCGTCCCGGCCGAATGGTTGGGACGCACCTGTTTATTAAGAGGGGCAAGATTGGCGTCAAAAGTTGGAACTTGAAGCGTTCAATTTCAGGGTAATGCCGGGTAAAAGAATCATTCTTTTGAACGGTCGGGAAGGAGGGAGTATCTGCTTCTTTACTCTGGAAACGGAACAGTAAACAACAGCGAAAGGCATCAAAAAGGCCAACCTCAGTTACGGGTGTAGCTCAATTGGTAGAGTAGCGGTCTCCAAAACCGTTGGCTGGGAGTTCGAGTCTCTCCACCCGTGCACGAACAGAGTAAGAAACGGCGCGAAGAGCAAAGTAAAATACACTATCCGGAAGAGGATTTCAGAGGTGTCCATTCGTGAAAATGGTCAGCTGCAATTCACCGGAATCGGAAAAAACGAAGACGAACAAGTAAATAAATAAAAACAGTCGAACAATGGAAAAGATCAGAGCTTACATTCAGGATTCGTACAACGAACTCATGAACAAAGTATCATGGCCTACCTGGAATGAATTACAGGGCAGTGCGATGGTTGTACTTGTTGCTACTTTGATTTTCGGACTGGTGATCTTCATGATCGACGCCATCTTCTCGGGATCATTGAATCTTATCTATAACCTTTTTGCATAATACCCGCCATGGCTGAAACAACAACCGGCAACAAAAAGTGGTATGTGATCCGTGCCATCAGTGGCAAGGAGAAGAAGGTGAAGCAGTACATCGAGAGCGAGATTATCCGCACCGGACTGCAGGACTACATAGCACAGGTACTCATTCCAATGGAGAAGTACTATCAGATTAAGGACGGGAAAAAGATCAGCAAAGAGCGCAGTTATTTCCCGGGCTATATTTTACTTGAAGCAGAATTGGTGGGAGAAATTCCCCATATCATAGAAAACACTTCCGGAGTAATCGGATTTCTTGGTGCGAAGGGTGAACCACCTGCACCGCTCCGTTTATCTGAAGTAAACCGCATCCTCGGAAAAGTGGATGAGTTGGTTGAAAGTGATGAAGTGTTGAACATTCCTTACGTAGTAGGTGAAACCGTGAAGGTAATTGACGGACCATTCAACAGTTTCTCCGGAGTAATTGAAGAGGTAAACGAAGAGAAGAAGAAGTTAAAAGTGATGGTGAAGATCTTCGGACGTAAAACACCTCTTGAGCTCAGCTACATGCAGGTAGAAAAAGAATCGTAAAACTGTAAGTCGTACCCTCAAACGCCGGTGTGCTTCCAACCCGGCCGATGAAACATCTCTCCACGATAACAGTCCCGAGTATAATTAAACAGAAACAATGGCAAAAGAAATAGGCGCACTCATCAAATTACAGGTGAAAGGCGGCGCTGCTAACCCTGCACCTCCAATCGGACCGGCACTCGGTGCGAAAGGGGTGAACATCATGGAGTTCTGCAAGCAGTTCAACGCACGTACGCAGGACAAAGCAGGACAAGTACTGCCGGTAATCATTACTGTATACACCGATAAGTCTTTTGACTTTATCATTAAAACGCCTCCTGCATTCGTGCAGTTACTTGAGGCGGCAAAAATTCAAACAGGTTCAGCTGAATCCAATCGTAAAAAAGTTGGAACCGTAACCTGGGATCAGGTCCGTAAAATTGCAGAAGGCAAAATTCAGGATATGAACTGCTTCACCATCGAATCAGCAATGAAGATGATAGCAGGTTCAGCCCGTTCTGCCGGTATCAATGTAGAAGGAACCCCTCCCTGGCAGCAGTAAGACTGATCGCGGCATCGGGAATCGCTCGCTGCTTCCCGTGATCCGGTGCCGGAACAATTATAAACTCAGAATCAGAAAATGGCTAAGTTAACGAAGAACCAAAAGGTAGCTTACGCGAAAGTAGATGCGAACAAAGCCTACAGCCTGCAAGATGCCACCAAACTTGTGAAGGATGCAACCTACACCAAGTTTGATGCATCAGTTGACCTGAGTGTACGTCTTGGTGTGGATCCACGTAAAGCCAATCAAATGGTACGTGGTATCGTGACCCTCCCGCATGGAACAGGTAAAACTGTTCGTGTGCTGGTGTTGTGCACTCCTGACAAAGAACAGGAAGCCCGCGAAGCCGGAGCCGATCACGTAGGACTCGATGAATATATCCAGAAAATCGAAGGCGGTTGGACAGATGTAGACATCGTGATCACTATGCCCGGTGTAATGGCGAAAGTGGGTAAGCTGGGTAAGATCCTGGGCCCCCGTAACCTCATGCCTAACCCTAAAACCGGTACCGTTACAAACGATGTCGGCAAGGCGGTTACAGAGGTGAAAGGTGGTAAAATCGACTTCAAAGTAGACAAAACCGGTATCATTCATGCCTCTATTGGCAAGGTATCGTTTGACGCTGCTAAGTTGTACGATAATGCTCATGAATTGCTCCAGACTATCGTAAAGCTCAAACCATCGGCTGCAAAAGGTACATACCTCAAAAGTGTGTCCGTTAGCAGTACGATGAGCCCGGGAATCCGCATTGATGCGAAAACAATCGCCGGGTAAAACAATTAACACGAATTCGTCAAATGACAAGAGAAGAAAAGAACCAGATCATCGATGAATTAGTGGCGACACTGAGTCAGTATCCAAGTTTCTATATCACCGATATTGATACTCTGAACTCAGAAAAAACCTCCAAACTGCGCCGTCTCTGTTTCAATCAGAACGTTCAGTTGAAGGTGGCGAAAAATTCGCTGATCAAAAAAGCTCTGGAGAAAATCGAAGGCGACTTCGCGGATATTCTTCCTACCCTGAAAGGCTCTTCAGCTATCATGGTAAGTGAAACTCCAAGTACTCCAGCTCGTCTGATCAAGGATTTCCGCAAAGACAGTGGAAAAGACGCTACTAAGCCTGCATTGAAGAGCGCATATATCGACGGTGGAATTTACGTTGGCGACAATCAGCTGGATGCCCTCGCATCGCTGAAAACCAAAGACGAACTCATCGGAGATGTTATTGGCCTTCTTCAATCTCCTGCAAAAGCAGTTATCTCCGGCCTCAAAGGTCAGGGTGGCAAAATTGCAGGCATCCTCAAAACCCTGGAAGAGCGTGCAGCCTAAGCTTCGCAGCGTAGCCTGAAAACGTGGGTTTAAATCCTTCCGAAATCATCATTCACAAACAAAAAACAACTAGTAACTACTAAAAAAATAATAAAATGGCAGATCTGAAAGCATTCGCTGAGCAACTCGTGAACCTGACAGTTAAAGAAGTTCAGGAACTTGCAACTATTCTGAAAGACGAATATGGCATTGAGCCTGCTGCTGCAGCTGTAGCTGTTGCTGCTCCTGCTGGTGGTGGCGCTGCTGCCGCTGAAGAGAAAACTTCTTTCGACGTTATCCTCAAAAGCGCTGGTGCAAATAAACTTGCAATCGTGAAATTAGTAAAAGACCTTACCGGTCTTGGACTGAAAGAAGCAAAAGACCTCGTTGATGGTGCTCCAAAGCCTCTCAAAGAAGGTGTTTCTAAAGACGAAGCAAACGCACTCAAAGCTCAGTTAACTGAAGCTGGTGCGGAAGTGGAAGTTAAGTAATTGACTTTCAAGTAATTTACAGACCTGTTCCACCCGTTCGGTGGAACAGGTCTTTCCCATTTTCATGCCCCTGCAAATCGGGGTAATCCGAACGGTTGTTCATTAACTAAAAAAACTCCTTCGCCTTGACTACAATAACCAGTCTCACCACAGAGAAGTCAGTAACCAACCGAATTAATTTCAGTAAGAGTAAACACAGGATCGAGTATCCTGATTTTCTCGAGATTCAGCTGAAGTCTTTTAAAGATTTCTTCCAGCTGGAAACCACGGCCGATAACCGTACGCAGGAAGGTCTCTATAAGGTTTTCAGCGAGAACTTTCCTATTACCGATTCACGTAACAACTTCGTATTGGAGTTCCTCGATTATTTCGTGGATCCTCCCCGCTATTCGATTGAGGAATGTATCGAGCGCGGTTTGACCTATAGCGTTCCGCTGAAGGCTAAACTGAAGCTCTATTGTACCGATCCTGAGCACGAAGATTTTGAAACCATTGTGCAGGATGTGTACCTGGGTACTATCCCGTACATGACGCCAAAAGGTACGTTCGTGATTAACGGTGCGGAGCGTGTAGTGGTTAGCCAGCTGCACCGTTCTCCTGGTGTGTTCTTCGGCCAAAGCCGTCACGCCAATGGTACCAAACTGTACTCGGCACGTGTGATTCCGTTTAAAGGATCATGGATCGAATTCGCGACTGACATCAACAATGTGATGTACGCGTATATCGACCGTAAGAAAAAATTCCCGGTGACCACCCTGCTTCGTGCTATCGGTTTCCAGACAGATAAGGATATCCTTGAATTGTTTGGTCTGGCTGATGAAGTGAAGGTGAGTAAGGCCGGTCTGAAAAAAGTAGTTGGTCGTAAACTGGCTGCCCGTGTTTTGAAGAGCTGGCTGGAAGATTTCGTGGATGAAGATACCGGTGAGGTAGTTTCTATCGAGCGTAACGAGGTGATCCTTGAGCGGGAGACTTTCCTGGAAGACGATCATATCGACATGATTGTGGATGCCGGTGTGAAATCCGTTATTCTGCATAAGGAAGATGCCAATACGAACGATTACGCGATTATCTATAACACACTCCAGAAGGATACTTCTAACTCGGAGAAGGAAGCGGTGGAGCATATCTATCGTCAGCTGCGTAACGCTGAGCCACCGGATGAGGAAACTGCCCGTGGTATTATCGACAAGCTCTTCTTCTCTGATAAACGTTATGATCTGGGTGAAGTAGGTCGTTTCCGTCTGAACCGTAAATTGCAATTAAATATCGCTGATGATACCAAGGTATTAACCAAGGAAGATATCATCGCGATTATCAAATATCTGATCGAACTGATCAACGCGAAAACTATCGTGGATGATATCGATCACTTGAGTAACCGTCGTGTGCGTACCGTGGGTGAGCAGCTTTATTCGCAATTCGGTGTGGGATTGGCCCGTATGGCCCGTACCATTCGTGAGCGGATGAACGTTCGTGATAACGAGGTGTTCACACCGGCAGATCTGATCAATGCTAAAACTTTGTCGAGTGTGATCAACTCGTTCTTTGGTACCAATCAGTTGAGTCAGTTCATGGATCAAACGAATCCGTTGGCAGAGATCACGCACAAGCGTCGTCTCTCGGCACTCGGACCAGGTGGTCTTTCCCGTGAGCGTGCCGGTTTCGAGGTACGTGACGTACACTATACTCACTATGGTCGTCTCTGTACAATTGAGACACCGGAAGGTCCAAACATCGGACTGATTTCTTCTCTTTGCGTATATGCGAAGATCAATACTCTCGGATTTATCTCTACACCGTACCGTATTGTGGAAGGTGGAAAGGTAGATATCGGTGGTAATGTAACTTACCTGACTGCAGAGGAAGAAGATACTAAAGTAATTGCACAGGCGAATGCACCGGTGGATGAAGGTGGTAACTTTACCATCAGTCGTATCACTGCCCGTTTCGAGGGTGATTTCCCGATTGTGGAGCCGAAAGATCTTCACCTGATCGATGTAGCGCCGAACCAGATTGCTTCTATTGCGGCTTCTCTGATTCCGTTCCTCGAGCACGATGATGCTAACCGTGCCCTGATGGGATCAAACATGCAACGTCAGGCAGTTCCATTGTTGCGTCCTCAGGCGCCAATCGTGGGTACTGGTCTGGAAGGGCATGTAGTGCGTGATAGCCGTGTATTGATTAATGCAGATTATAGCGGTATTGTGGAGTACGTGGATGCGAATGAAATCCATATCCGTAACCAACGTACCGAAGATGAAAAACTCATCAGCTTTGATGATGATGTGAAAGTATATCGTCTTACCAAATTCCAGAAAACCAACCAGAATACCTGTATCAACCTGAAGCCTATTGTGAAGAGAGGTGACAAGGTGAAACAAGGTCAGGTGTTATGCGAAGGTTATGCTACACAAGGTGGTGAACTGGCATTGGGACGTAACCTGAAAGTAGCATTCATGCCATGGAAAGGGTACAACTTCGAGGATGCGATCGTAATCTCTGAGCGTGTGGTGCGCGAAGACATCTTTACGTCGCTGCATATCGATGAGTACAGCCTGGAAGTGCGCGATACAAAACGTGGTCTCGAAGAGTTAACAGCGGATATTCCTAACGTAAGTGAAGAAGCAACGCGTGAACTCGATGAGCATGGTTTGATCCGTGTGGGTGCTGAAGTAGGTGAAGGAGATATCCTCATTGGTAAAATCACTCCGAAAGGCGAAACAGATCCTTCTCCGGAAGAGAAACTGTTGCGTGCTATCTTCGGAGATAAAGCCGGTGATGTGAAGGATGCTTCATTGAAAGTTCCGCCTTCTGTGAAAGGGGTGGTAATTGATAAGAAACTCTTCTCTCGTGCGATCAAGGATAAACGTGGTCGTGATGAGGAGAAGAATATTGTTGCCCGCTTCGATGCTGAACAGGATAAAGAACTGGCAGAATTGAAGGTGCAGTTGATTGATAAACTCTTCGTATTGGTAAGCGGAAAAACTTCTCAGGGAGTAATGAATGCTTACAAAGAAGTGGTGATTCCGAAAGGCGCGAAGTTCACTCAGAAAATGCTCGCTGATCTGGATTACAACAATATCAATCCGACCAAGTGGACAACGGATAAAGACAAGAACGAAATGATTACCCGTCTCCTTACTAATTATAACGTAAAGGCGAATGAGGTGATTGCAGCGTTCAAGCGGAAGAAATTCCAGGTGCAGATCGGTGATGAATTACCAACCGGTATCATGCAGCTGGCGAAAGTGTATATCGCGAAGAAGCGTAAGCTGAAAGTGGGTGATAAGATGGCAGGTCGTCACGGTAACAAAGGTATTGTTGCCCGTATCGTTCGTGATGAGGATATGCCTTATCTCGAAGATGGAACACCGGTAGATATCGTGTTGAACCCACTCGGGGTACCATCCAGGATGAACCTTGGGCAGATCTACGAAACCGTACTTGCCTGGGCCGGAGAAAAACTCGGTGTGAAATTCGCTACTCCGATTTTCGATGGTGCTGAACTGGAAGAAATCGATCATTATGTGACGAAAGCTGGTCTGCCGAAATTCGGTTCATCGTACCTCTATGATGGTGGTACAGGAGATCGTTTCCACCAGCCGGCAACAGTAGGTATTATCTACATGCTGAAACTTGGTCACATGGTGGATGATAAGATGCACGCCCGTTCAATCGGACCATACTCGCTCATCACACAGCAACCGTTGGGTGGTAAGGCGCAGTTCGGAGGTCAGCGTTTCGGGGAGATGGAGGTATGGGCGATCGAAGCATTCGGTGCGGCCAATATCCTGCAGGAGTTACTTACCGTGAAATCTGATGATGTACTGGGACGTGCGAAGGCGTATGAGTCGATCGTAAAAGGCGACAACATGCTGCCTCCGGGTATCCCTGAATCTTTCAACGTGTTACTCCACGAATTACAAGGTCTCTGTCTGAAAGTAACACTCGACTAAGACCGGAGAAACATCCGATTAACAATTAACACCGACTAACGTTCACGTTATACCGAAAAACAAAAATGGCGGCTAAAAAAGAACAAAAGCTGAAAAGCAATTTCACGAAAATAACCATCAGTCTTGCCAGCCCGGAGAACATCCTCGAGCAATCCAGCGGAGAGGTGCTTAAACCGGAAACCATCAACTACCGTACCTATAAACCGGAACGCGATGGTCTTTTCTGCGAGCGGATTTTTGGACCTGTAAAAGACTGGGAATGTCACTGCGGAAAATACAAACGTATCCGCTATAAAGGCATCGTATGCGACCGCTGCGGTGTGGAGGTTACTGAGAAGAAAGTACGTCGTGAGCGTATGGGGCATATTACCCTTACGGTTCCGGTGGCTCATATCTGGTACTTCCGTTCCCTGCCGAATAAGATCGGTTATCTGCTCGGTCTTCCGACGAAGAAACTGGATCTGATCATTTATTACGAGCGCTATGTGGTGATTCAGGCCGGTATTAAGGCTGAGTCAGGGGTGAATTACCTCGACTTCCTCACGGAAGAAGAATACCTCTCTCACATGGAGACTCTCCCGAAGGAGAATCAGCATCTGGATGATAAGGATCCATCTAAGTTCATTGCGAAGATGGGTGCAGAGGCTTTATTTGATCTGTTAGGTCGTCTTGATCTGGATCAGTTGAGTTATAACCTGCGTCACCAGGCGAATACTGAAACAAGTCAGCAACGTAAAAACGAAGCATTGAAGCGTTTGCAGGTGGTGGAATCTTTCCGTCACGCAAACTCTCATATTGAGAACCGTCCTGAATGGATGATTGTGAAAGTTGTTCCTGTGATCCCACCGGAATTGCGTCCACTCGTTCCACTGGATGGCGGACGTTTCGCGACTTCCGATCTGAATGATCTCTATCGTCGTGTTATTATCCGTAATAATCGTCTGAAGCGTCTGATCGAAATCAAAGCGCCGGAAGTAATCCTTCGTAACGAGAAACGGATGTTGCAGGAAGCAGTGGATTCACTCTTCGATAACAGCCGTAAAGTGAATGCAGTGAAAACGGAAAGTAACCGTGCACTGAAATCACTCTCTGATTCATTGAAAGGTAAACAAGGTCGTTTCCGTCAGAACCTGCTCGGTAAACGTGTGGATTATTCTGCCCGTTCTGTAATCGTCGTAGGTCCGGAAATGAAATTGCATGAGTGCGGTCTGCCGAAAGATATGGCTGCGGAGCTCTTCAAACCATTCATCATTCGTAAAATGATTGAGCGTGGTGTGGTGAAAACCGTGAAGAGTGCAAAGAAAATCGTTGACCGCAAGGATGCGATTGTATGGGATATCCTCGAGAACGTACTCAAAGGACATCCTGTAATGCTTAACCGCGCTCCAACCCTACACAGATTAGGTATTCAGGCATTCCAGCCAAAACTGATTGAAGGAAAAGCAATCCAGTTGCACCCATTGGTATGTACAGCCTTCAACGCTGACTTTGACGGTGACCAGATGGCGGTTCACCTTCCATTGGGCCATGCTGCGATTCTGGAAGCACAGATGTTAATGCTGGCTTCTCATAATATCCTTAACCCGGCGAATGGTGCGCCAATTACCGTTCCTTCTCAGGACATGGTACTTGGTCTTTACTATATCACAAAGGGTAAAAAATCTACTGACGAATTAAAAGTAAAAGGTGAAGGCCTTGCTTTCTATTCGGCGGAAGAAGTAGTAATTGCATACAACGAAGGACGAGTTGAACTGCATGCACATATTCGTGTGAAAGCGAATGTGCGTGAAAACGGTCAGCTGGTCAATAAACTGATCAATACAACTGTAGGTCGTGTACTCTTCAATGAAGTGGTACCGCATGCAGTTGGATATATTGATGAATTACTGACGAAAAAATCACTGCGTGAAATCATCGGACGTGTATTGAAGTCTACCGGAATTGCGGAGACTGCACGTTTCCTCGATGATATCAAAGACCTCGGTTTCCGTATGGCATTCAGAGGTGGACTTTCTTTCAACCTGAACGATGTAATCATTCCGGTGCAGAAAGAAGAGTTTATCGGAAAAGCAAATCAGGAAGTAGAAGAGGTGATGAGCAACTACAACATGGGTTTCATCACCAACAACGAGCGTTACAACCAGATCATCGATATCTGGTCACGTACTAACTCCCGTATCACTGATACACTCATGAAACAGATGACAACCGATAAACAAGGTTTCAACTCTGTGTTCATGATGCTGGATTCCGGAGCACGTGGATCGAAAGAGCAGATTCGTCAGCTGGGAGGAATGAGGGGACTGATGGCAAAACCAAGTAAATCCGGTTCTACCGGTGGTGAGATCATCGAGAACCCGATCCTTTCAAACTTTAAAGAAGGTCTCTCCATCCTTGAGTACTTCATCTCTACCCACGGTGCGCGTAAAGGTCTTGCCGATACCGCTCTTAAAACGGCGGATGCGGGTTACCTTACCCGTCGTCTTGTTGACGTGGCGCAGGATGTAATCATTACTGATCCGGATTGCGGAACACTGCGCGGACTGGCAATGACGGCACTCAAAAATCAGGAAGATGTTGTGGAAAGTTTATATGACCGTATCCTCGGTCGTGTTTCTGTTCACAATGTGATTCATCCGCAAACAGGCGATGTGCTTGTGTATAGCGGTGAAGAAATCACAGAAGATATCGCATCAACAATTGAGAATTCTCCGATCGAAATGGTGGAGATCCGTTCTGTATTGACTTGTGAGTCGAAGAAAGGTGTTTGTGGTCGTTGCTACGGCCGTAACCTTGCTTCCGGACGCATGGTGCAGAAAGGGGAAGCTGTAGGTGTTATTGCAGCACAGTCCATCGGTGAGCCGGGTACACAGCTTACACTTCGTACCTTCCACGTGGGTGGTGTGGCGATGAAGGGTGCAACTGAAACCCAGATCGTAGCGAAGTTCAATGGTATCATCGAATTTGATGAAGTGCGTAGTATCAAACCAGGTAAAGAATCTTCAGGTAATTTCGAGGTGGTAATCGGTCGTTCAGGCGAGATGCGTATCATCGACGAAAATACCCGTGCGGTGCTGACATCCGGTATCATTCCTTACGGTTCTCATCTCTTCGTGAAAGAAGGAGAGAAAGTAGAGAAGGGTGCACTTATCTGCGAATGGGATCCGTTCAACGCGGTGATCATCTCCGAATTCACCGGTAAAGTTGGATTCGAACATATCGAAGAAGGTGTGACGTTTAAAGAAGAGTCGGATGAACAAACCGGCTTTAAAGAGAAAGTAGTGGTGGATAGCCGCGACAAGACGAAGATCCCTGTGATTAAAGTCCTGAGCGGTAAAGAAACCCTGAAAGCATATAACATTCCGGTTGGTGCTCACATCACCGTAAGCGAAGGAGATAAAATTGAGCTGGGAGATATCCTGGTGAAGATCCCTCGTCAGTTAGGCCGTACTGGTGATATCACCGGAGGTCTTCCACGTGTGACGGAGCTCTTCGAAGCACGTAACCCAAGTAATCCTGCAATCGTTTCTGAAATCGATGGTGTGGTGAGCTATGGTGGCGTGAAGCGTGGTAACCGTGAAATCGTAATTACTGCCCGCGACGGGGAAGTTAAGAAGTACCTCGTTCCATTGAGTAAGCATATCCTTGTTCAGGATGGTGACTTTATCCGCGCCGGACAACCGCTGTCGGATGGAGCAATTACTCCAAGTGATATCCTCGCGATCAAAGGTCCTACTGCAGTACAGGAATACCTGGTGAATGAGATTCAGGAAGTATACCGTCTGCAAGG
>Ga0075163_10009325_pt1 | contig 12882 bp, 11 predicted proteins | sample JI1023141ADNA_FD_71478 | JGI IMG/M metagenome (GOLD analysis project Ga0075163, IMG submission 71478) | Wastewater effluent complex algal communities from Wisconsin, to seasonally profile nutrient transformation and Carbon sequestration -... | ecosystem: Engineered > WWTP > Effluent > Algae...
TCTTCGACCGCGTTGACGTTCGAGTTTTCGAGATAGCCTTGCATCAGGGTGCCGAGCCCTGGTGAGCCTGGCGTCGCTGTGGTCGCCGTGCCGGAGGCAGGTGTTTCCAAGAACAAGTTATCGCCGATACCTTCGAGACCCGCCGGATTGATGAAGCTGGCGATCTCGAGTTGGCCGATCTGTTGGGGATCGGTCTGGCCGGCGAGCGTGACTTCGACGATGCCGTCGCGCGTGATCTGGATCGCGGTCGCTTCAGCAGGCACCGTGATCGATGGCTCGATCGGATAGCCGTCGGCGGTGACCATCTGGCCATCGGCGTTGACGGCGAGGTTGCCGGCGCGCGTGTAGCCGGTTTGGCCGGACGGCATCGTAATCTGGAAGTAGCCACGGCCGTTGATGGCGAGGTCGTACGGGTTGCCGGTGGCGGAGATGCCGCCTTGTTCAGTGATGCGTCCCACCGCATCGGCGCGAACACCAACACCGAGCTGGATGCCAAGTGGCAACACGCCGCCCGAAGCGGAGGAGGTTGCGCCTGGCCGCTCCATGTTTTGGTAGAGCATGTCTTGGAATTCGGCGCGCTGACGCTTGTACGCCGTTGTGTTCATGTTCGCGATGTTGTGCGAAATGACGTCAACGTTCAGCTGTTGCGCCTGCATGCCGCTAGCGGCGATCGATAGTGCGCGCATGTGGGACTATTTCCTATCTACCAAGTTGTTGGATCGCGCGCTGACGAAGCTCGTCGGCGCCCGCAACCATTTTGGCTGCGGATTGATACGCGCGCGAAATTTCCATGAGCCTTGTGAGCTCAACCACCGGGCGAACGTTGGAGCCTTCGATGGCGCCTTGCAGCACCACGCCTCCAAATTCACCCGGTGTTTGACCTGACGCGTCCCAAAGGTTGTCCCCGACCTTTGAGAGCGCGCCTGGTGCGGCGAAAGACGCCACACCGATGCGGCCGGCTTCGACACCGGCCACGCGTATTGCGCCGTCGCGACCGATCGAAGGGGTATCCCCCTGCGGATCGAGCACAATCGGCGCCCCCCCGGAGGAAAGGACTGCGTGACCATCGCTGGTCATCAGTCGGCCATCCCCCGATAACGTGAACGCGCCATCGCGCGTGTACATTGTGGACCCGCCAGGGCCCTGAACCATGAAGAAGCCGTCGCCTTCGAGCGCGACGTCGAGCGGATTGCCCGTCATCTCGATCGGGCCTTGCTCCATGTAGTGGACGATGCCGATGTCACGGACGAAGCGGATTTCGCGCGGATCTTCGTCCGCGTGGGCGCTGGTCTGATCTGCTTCTTCGAGCAGCAGGCCGTCAGCCTTGAAACCGTTGGTCGAGACGTTGGCGAGATTGTTGGCGGCAACGTCCATACGCCGTTGCATGACGCGTTGCGTCTGCAGGCCGAGCATGAGTGCGTTATCCATGGCGGTTAACTACGCAAGCCCCGTGCCAATGCTTAATCGCTTGATTTTCAAGGCGCGTAGCCCGGCGGCATGGTGAATGCCGCGCCCGTTCTTGCCGGGCAGGCGGCAAGTTTTGCCGGTCATTGAGAGCTTCTTAACCACGTCAGCCCACGAAGGACGTGGGTTAACGCGCGAGCGATTCACGTATGTTCGGCAAAGGCAAAAAGAAGAAGGGCGACAAGCCGGAGGCTGAAGAAGCCGAAGGTGCGACGCCGCCGGAAGGCGCTGAGGGCGCTGAGGGCGCTGAAGGCGCGGAGGGCGGTCCGCCTGCCAAGAAGAAGATGTCGGGCAAGATGCTCGTCCTCTTTATTATCTTGCCTGCGATCTTGGTCCTGGGCGGCGGCGGCGCTGCAGCGTTTCTGCTGCTGAAGCCGGGCGGCGAACAACACGCTGAAGAAGACGGTCACGGCAAAGCCAAGGGCGGTCATGGCGAAGAGGAAGGCGCGGGCGAAGCGGTGCCTGGGCCGAACGGCACGACCATCATGCATGGTGATGACGTTGTGTTCGTCACGCTGCCGGAAATGCTGGTCAATATCCAAGGCCCGGAGGGGCGCCCTGCGTATCTGAAGCTGAAGCTCACGCTTGAAGCGCCGGACGATGAAACGGTTGCAGCGCTGGGTGAGCACATTCCGCGTGTCACGGATCAATTCAACGGCTTCTTGCGCGAAATGCGCACGGACGACCTCGCGGGTTCTGCGGGCGCGTATCGTTTGCGGCTTGAGCTGCTGCGGCGTGTGAACCTCGTGATTGCGCCGATGCAGGTGAACGCTGTGCTCATCGAAGAGATGCTGGTGCAGTAATGAGCGCCGAACCGGTTGAAGCCGAAGACAAGGAATGGGCGACTGGCGACGCTGCCAATGATGGCGGCGGCGGCGGTGGTGCTGAAGCGAACGAGCGCATTCTGAATCAAGACGAGATCGATAGCCTCTTGGGCTTTGGTCTCGGCGAAGAGGACAATGCGAGCCGCACCGGCGTGCGCGCGATCATCAATTCGGCGCTGGTGTCTTACGAGCGCCTGCCGATGCTCGAAATCGTGTTTGACCGCTTGGTGCGGTTGATGACGACGAGCTTGCGCAACTTCACCAGCGACAACGTTGAAGTCAGTCTCGATCAAATCAGTTCGGTGCGCTTCGGCGATTATCTGAACTCAATTCCGCTGCCGGCAATTATTGCCGTGTTCCGCGCGCAGCAACTCGACAACTTCGGTTTGGCGACGGTCGACTCGGCGCTGATCTATTCGATCGTCGATGTGCTGCTGGGTGGTCGTCGCGGCGCCGCTGCTACGCGCGTTGAAGGGCGCCCTTATACGACGATCGAGCGCACGCTGGTCACGCGCATGATCGAAGTGGTGCTGAATGATGCGCGTCAAGCGTTCGCGCCGCTGACGCAAGTGGATTTCACGCTCGACCGTATCGAGACCAATCCGCGTTTCGCAGCGATTGCGCGTCCGCCGAATGCGGCGATCATAGTGAAGTTGCGTATCGACATGGAAGATCGTGGCGGCAAGCTCGAATTGCTGTTGCCGTACGCAACGCTTGAACCGATCCGGAAGATGCTGCTGCAGCAATTCATGGGTGAGAAGTTCGGTCGCGACAATATTTGGGAAGGCCACTTGGCGAGCGAGCTTTGGGCGACGAAGCTTGAAGTGCGCGCAGTGCTTGATGAGCACAAAGAGCCGCTCAGCAAAATTCTGGATCTCAAAGTCGGCGACACGCTCATGCTTGATGCGGCGCCGGATTCGCCGGTCGCGCTGAAGTGCGGCGCGGTTGATCTCAGTGTCGGACGCGTAGGCCGCATGGGTCATAGCCTTGCGGTGCGCGTCGAAAAACCAATTAGCGTGGCCATGCAACAGGCCGTGATGAAACTAGGAGGCGGCAAATGAGCCCCATCACTCTCGTGATCGAAGGTCTGCTCGCAATCATGCTCGCGGTGTGCCTGTTCTATTTCTGGCGCCTCGATCAGAAGCTGCAGGCACTGAAGAATGGCCAGGACGGCGCGTTGCGCGCGGCGGCTGAACTCGGACAGGCAACGGCGCAGGCCGAAGCTGCGGTGCGAGCGATGCGTGCGACCGCGCAAGACGCAGGACGCGATCTGCAAGCGCGCATCAATGATGCGCGCGCCACCGCTGATCGTTTGGGTCTTGGCGCTGGGCGGATGCGCTCGGTTGCGGATGTTGGTGCAACGCGCGGCAGGGTCTGATGACTAAGAAGCAACCAGCAAAGAAGCCTGCCTCATCGGTACGGCTCATTCCGGCGGTGATGGTCACTGTCGCGGCTGTGCTCGGCTTGAAAGCTGTGGCTATGGCCGAAGGCGTGGCGGACACCGTGGCGGATGCCGGTCACGCTGAAACGACCGCGCCAGCTGGTGCGGCGGCCGCACAGACGGCGGCTGTCGGGACGACGAACACCGCGCAATGCGGCAACCCATCGCTCGCGGATATGGCTGGTTTGAGTCAGGCCGAAGTGCAGGTGCTGCAAGCGTTGGGCACGCGCCGCGCTGAACTCGATGCGCGCGGAGAGTCGCTGGAAACTCAGGACGGGCTGATGCTCGCGGCCGAGCAGCGTTTGAATGAGCGCTTGGCGGAGCTGCGGACGCTTGAGACGCACGTCAACGACCTTTTGGGTCAGCTCGACGAGGTGCAAGAGCAACGGCTGCGCAGCCTCGTCGACGTTTACACGCGGATGCGTTCGAAGGATGCGGCTGCGGTGTTCGATGGCCTCGACAATGATGTGTTGGTGCAGGTCGCCAGCCGCATGCGCGAAGCCAATCTGGCTGAAGTGATGGGCAAGATGGAGCCGGCACGGGCGCGTGAGCTTACGCAGATGCTGGCCGATCGGGCGCGTCCGCCGACGAGCGGCGGCAATCTCTTGGATCGCTCGCGCGGCAATGCTTCGGCAGCGCCCTAAACCACCGCTTAACCGCGCTCGGAGAGAATTAAAGCACGCTTAACGCATGAAGTCCTTGCGCTCCCCGTTGGCTATCGCCGCTGCCGCGATGATCGCTGCGCCACCCGCGGTGGCGCAGCCGATGTCGCTTACGCCGCCGGCGCACACGACAGAGCCGGCGGAAGCGCAAGCCGCGCCGCCTGCCGCAACGCAGACTCCAGCGACAACGCAAGCGCAACCGACAGGCGACAGTGCGGACTTGCGTGGCCCGAGCGGGCCGCTGCCGAGCAGCATTGATCTTGCGCTCTCAGCGCCGCCGTCGCCACCACCGGCGCCACCTGCAGCGCCGCCGCCACCGCCGCCGGTTGCGCAGTCACCGCCAGCGCCTCCACCACCACCGCCGCCGCCCGCGCGCGTGATCACCGTGCCAGATGCGACCGTGACGGTTGGTGTGCAGCAAGAATACACGCGGCTTGCGTTTCGGTTCGCGGGAGCGACGACGGTGACGCCGCTGCAGCAGGGCAACCGGCTCGATCTGCGTTTCTCGCGTGCGGCGGATATCGACATTGCGGAGCTGCGCGCTTCGCCGCCGCGCTTCGTGCGTGAGATCCGCCGTGTCAGCGCCGCTGGTGCGCCGGTGCGTTTGCAACTGACGTTGGATGCTGGCGTGCGTCAGCGCCATTTCGTTGATGGCGATCGCGTCGTTGTCGATCTCTTGCCGCCCGAAGGTGGCGTTGAGCAAACGACCGCCGCAAATGGCGAGCGCACCAATGCGCCAGCGCCGGCGCGTCCGCCTGTCGCGGGTACGGGTCGGGTTCAGCTTGTCGAAGGCGCGAATGATACGCGCGTGACGATCACGTGGCCGGCGGCTGCGCGCGCGGCTGCGTTCCGACGCGGTGAAGCGCTGTGGCTGGTGTTCGATGCGAGTGGCCGGATCGACTTGACCGGCGTCAGCCGTGTCGGCCGCCGTCACCAAGATATTCAGGTCGTGCAGGGGCAAGGCATTATCGGCCTGCGCATTCCAGCGCCACCGGATGTTCAGGTGTCCGCAAGCGCTGAGGACAATTCTTGGACGTTCACGCTGGCCTCGCATGCGACAGCGCCGGCAGCCGCACCGCTGACGCGTGAAGTAAACGCCGAAGGGCGTGGACGCATGACGGTGCGCTTCGGGCGCGAAGGCATTGTGCGCTGGATCAACGATCCGGAAATCGGCGACCGCATCGCGGTGGCGCTGTTGGGCGGGCCGGCGCGTGGCGTCGATACGCGGCGCGCAACGCTTGAAGCGGCCATTTTGCCTGCAGCGCATGGCGCGGTGATTGAGCCGCGTGCAGACGATGTGTCGGCAACCTTTGCCGATGGCGTGCTTACCGTGTCGCGCGGCGAAGGGCTGATCTCAGCGTCCGCGCCGGAGCAATCGCAACTCGCGGCTGATGTCAGTGCTGCGATGATGCAGGACGATCTTGGCGGTACGCCGCTGCACAGTGAGGCCGCCAGCAATCTGGTGCAGGTGCGTGAGCGCATTGACGAGCTGACGCGCCGCGCTGCTGACGAGGGCGTGCAAGAAGGTGCGCCGGTTGAAGCGCGTATGGCTTTGGCGCGCTATCTGCTCGAAAACGAATTTGCCGCCGAAACGCTTGGCGCGCTGCGCATCGTGGCGATCAATCAAGGCGAACTGGCCGAGATCGATCCTGAGTATCGTCTGTTGCGCGGCGCGGCGAATGTGATGATGGGCCGTACGAGTGCGGCGCAAGCTGATCTCACGGCCTCGGCGCTGGTGAACAATCCGTCAGCGGCGCTGTGGCGCGGCTACGCAGCGGCGCAGCAGCAGAATTGGGCTGATGCGCGGCGCGAGTTGGAGCGCGGCGCGGGTGGCCTTGAAGAACACCCGCCGGCTTGGCGCGCGCGCTTCCAAGTCGCGCTCGCTGAATCGGCAATCCAACTCAATGACTACGCTGCAGCGGAAGCGGCGGCGCGGGCGGCGATGGCCGAGGCGCCGGATCAAGCGCTGCGTTTGCAGGCGCGATTGATTGAGGCGCGTATCGTCGCGGCGCGCGGAGATCCGACACGCGCGCTGACGATGCTGGATGAACTCTCGCGCACCAATGACGAAGAGACGGCGGTTCGCGCGCAAGTCGAAGCTATCCGGCTTCGCCGCTCGACCGGCGTCATGCGCGCTGTCGACGTGATCGAGCCGCTGGAGGCGCTGCGCTTCCGGTGGCGTGGCAATTCGACTGAGTTGTTGGTCGTCGGCATGCTTGGCGACGCGTATTCGGAATTGGGCCGTTGGCGTGAAGCGCTAGCGACGATGCGCATTGCGGCGGATCGCTTCCCGACGGACCCTGCAGCGCGGCAATTGCGTGCGGATATGTCGACGTTGTTCGAGCGGCTGTTCCTCGATGGCGAAGCCGATCAGCTGGAGCCGATCCAGGCGCTTGGACTCTTCTATGAGTTTAGCGATTTGACGCCTGTTGGTCCGAATGGTGATCGCATCGTGCGCTTGCTCGCGGGGCGGTTGGTGCATGTCGATCTCTTGGAGCAGGCGGCGCAATTGCTGCAGCACCAAGTCGATGAGCGCTTGCAGGGTGTTGGCAAAGCGCAAGTCGCGGCTGACCTCGCGGCGATCTATCTGATGGATCGCAAGCCGGATCGTGCACTGGTTGCGCTCGCCGGTTCGCGTCAGCCGAATATTCCGCAAACGCTGCAGGCCGATCGCCGTATTTTGGAAGCGCGCGCGTTGCTTGATCTTGGCCGTCTCGACGCGGCGAGCGAGATGGTGGAGCGCGATCGCGGCGAAGATGCGCAACGGGTGCGGGCTGAGGCGGCGTGGCGTGCGCGCGATTGGCAACGCGCGGCTGTTGAGCTGCGGACGCTACTCAATGCGCGTAACCGTTCACAGCCGCTCGATGAGCATGGCCGCCAAGTTGTGTTGCGCACGGGCGTTGCGCTGACGCTGGCGGGCGATGAGGCAGGCGTTCGCACGCTCTATCGCGACTATGCGGGCGATATGGCCAACACGCCGGAAGCGGATGCATTTGAGATCGTGGCGGCGGGCATCAATGCCGATGGCGCTGCGATACGCGATGTGGCGCGCGCAGTGGCGCGGACCGATCTGCTGGGGCGCTTCATCGATCGCATGCGCACGCGCATGACCGAGCAAGCGGCGCAAACGGCGGCGAACAATCCGCCTGCCAACACGCCAGCGCCGACAACGCCGCCGGTTGGACAAGCGCCAGCACCACAGGCGACGGCGCCGACCAATCGTCCGCAGACGGCGGCCGGCGCTTAAGGTTAGCGCGCAAAAAACCGCGCGACCGTTGTTCCTGCTTTACATAACGCGCGAGACTTGGCGTGATTGGCGCGCATGGCGGCTCCCATTTCTGTAATCATCCCGACGCTGGATAGCGCGCGGCATTTGCCGCGTGCGCTCGCGCCTTTGGTTGATGGGATGCAGGAGAGCCTCATCCGCGAAGTCATCGTCAGCGATGGCGGGTCGCGTGATGAGACGCTTGAGATTGCCGACGCTGCCGGGTGCGCGCTCATTTCGGGTGAGCCGGGGCGAGCCAAGCAATTGCTTAACGGCATCGCGCGGGCGAAGGGCAAATGGCTTTTGATCCTGCATCCGCAAACCTCGCTGGCGCGCGGGTGGACGGAAGAGGTCGGACTCTTTCTGCAGTTCAATGAAGCGCGCAAACGTGCAGCAACGTTCAAACTCGCGTTCGATGACAAGTCTGCGAAGACGACGCTCTTCTGGGCGCGGTTGCGGGCGCACGTGATGAAGCTGCCGCATGGCGATCAAGGATTGCTGGTGTCGCGCTTTCTTTATGACGGCATCAACGGCTATCGCGACGTTGCGCACGAAGACATCGATCTCGTGCGCCGCATCGGCGGCAAGCGTTTGGTGTTTCTCGAAACTGAAGCGGTCACGAGCGCGGACACGTATCGCCGCGCTGCAGGGCCTGCCGCGAGCGTCGGCATGATGGCGCGTTATTTCCTTGGTGCAGATCCGGTCGAGCTGGCGAAGCGCTGATTAGCGCTGCGCGACGCGACCATCCAGCGGGCTGTAAAGTGCGGGGCCGCCAGCGGCAAGGCGATCCATCTCTGGCGTCGGTTGGCCGTAGCGTTTGCGGCAGAGCGTCAGGTGCGAGAGCGAGCGCTCGGCATAGTCGCGGCTTTCAGCGCGCGGCATCATTTCAAGCACGAGGAGCGGATCGAGATCCGACGGCTGCGTCGCGAGCCAACGCGAGAGCCAGCCTGGGCCGCCATTGTACGCGGCGAAGACGCGGCCGAGGTCGCCGTCGTTGTGAAACTCGGTCATCAGCCACGTCACGTAGTCTTGGCCGAGACGCATATTGAGGCCTGGCTCGAAGAGCGGCGCGGGCGTGCGGCGATAATTGTGACTGCGATCCATGTCGCGCGCTGTTGAGGGCAGCAATTGCATCAGGCCGCGCGCGTTCGAAACGCTGACGGCTTTCGGGTTGTAATAACTCTCTTGGCGCACGATTGCGTAGAGCAGCGCGCGATCGAGAGAGAAGCCGTTCTCTGGTTCGAACGACGTGGTTGGGCAGAAGCCGGCGGCGGTGTCGCGGCCACCGTATTCAGCGGCGCGGAGTTGCGCGGCGGGCGCTTGCAGCGAGATGGCGAGCGCGAGGAAGGTGCGATCGTCGGCCGGATCGAGATCGGCATGCAGACGGCGCATTTCGGATTCGACCTCGGAGAGACGGCCGAGTTGCGCGAGCGCAGCGGCGCGGCGTGCAGCTGGGTAGCGTTCGATGAAGCGCGTGATTGAATCGTCGGTGATTTCCGGCGCGGCGAATTCGAATGAGCTGTCGCGGCCGAGTTGGGCTTCTGCGAGCTGGCCGTAGAAGGTCCACGGGCGCTCTGCCGCGGCTTCAAGATGTTGCGCGACGCCTTGAGTTTCTCCTGCGGCAAGACGCGAGCGCGCGGCCCAATAGTGGACGCCGGCGCGGGCCCAACCACCGTGGTTCGGCCATTGTGCTGAAGCTTCGAATTGGCGAACCGCTTCGGCGTAGTCCTGCATGCGATACGCGATGAGGCCGAGTTGCCATTGCGCTTGGCCGCTGCGTGGGCCGCCGACTTGTGCGTAGGCAAGTTCGCGTGCGCCTTCAAAGTCGCCTTGGCCGATGCGTTCGTGGACGCGCTCGATGGCGACGCGCGCGGAAGCGCTATCGCCAGAGATCGCGGGCGGCGTGCCAGGCAGGCGGCGGCCGCGGCCTGCCGTTGGCTCTGGCGCGTGCGTGCCATTGCGGCGGGCGCGGCGGGAGCGTGAATCCATAGCGCGATCGTAAACGGCCGACGCCATGCCGTAGTCGCCGTAGCGATTGAGCCAGCTGGTGTAGTCGCTCCAGCCGGCGCGGTACGAGCGCGAGAGCAACATGCGGCCACGGACAGCGCCGTCGAGCACGTCATCGTTGGCGCGAGAGAGGGCTGTGCCGACGCCGCGCCAATTGCCGGAATCGATGGCTGCGAACGCGTCGCGATAGGCGGCTTCGTCTTGCTCGCTCAGAACGAGGATGCGCGGCTCGGCTTGCGCCACAGGGGCGACAACGGCGGCGATAGTGAAAGCGGCGAGGGCGTAGCGGAACGTCATCGGAGCTCTTCTTTAGACCTGGTTAGGGATGAGCCCCTCGCGCCACGCCCAACTCTTCGAGCCAAGCTTCGGCGAGCAGCAGATCCGCCCACGCCAACCGCTTCTGCTGCGGCTGACGCAGGAGATATGCGGGATGAAGCATGACCATGGCGTTGACGGGCGCCTTTATCCCCTCACGCGTGTATTGGAGCTTCCGGCCCCGGAGCTTCATGACCCCGTCATCGCGCTTGAGGACGGTTTGAGCCGCGGCTTTGCCGGTCAGGATCAGGAGCTTTGGCCTCGACAGCTCGATCAGGCGCTCGACGAATGGGAGGCACGATAGGGTCTCACCGTCCGTTGGATCGCGGTTGCCCGGTGGACGCCAGTATATCGTGTTTGAAATCAGTACGTTAGATTGCCGGTCGAGACCGATCGCGGCCAGCATTTTGTCGAGCATCTGACCCGGGCGGCCAACGAAAGGCTTGCCCTGCTCGTCCTCGTCCTTGCCGGGGGCTTCGCCCAGGATCAGGACCGGGGCGGCGTCGATGCCGTCTGAGAACACGGTATTACGAGCTGTCGCTTTGAGGGCGCAGCCGTTGAACTTATCCACAGCGGCGCGGAGTTCGGCGATGGAGGAAGCGCCTGCCGCGAGGGCCCTTGCGGTGTTTACGGCGTCATCAGCGGGCTGGAGCTTGGCCTTTGGCTTGGGCTTCGGCGTTGGCGGCTGGATCTGGAACGGTTCGCGCGCCAGCGGCGAGGGCGCGGCGGCGCTGCGCGCCGGTGAAGCGCTGGCGGCCTTTGCCGCGAACACCGCTTCTGCCTCGTCCATGTCGACGCCAGCCGCGCGCCAGAAGGCGAGCAGCGCGCGTGCGGCATCCTGCGGGGCGGCGGTCTCCATCGCTCTGTTATGAACGGACTCGCTCGAATCATCAAAGCGACGCGGGCAGCTTGCACCTCATCGCAACCGCTTTGATAAACGACATGAACAACGTGAAGGGATGGAAATGGCCGAAGAAGCCCCTGAGCGCGAAGCGATGGAGTACGATGTCGTTATCGTTGGCGCGGGGCCTGCTGGCCTTTCCGCTGCGATACGGCTGAAGCAACTCGCCGCCGCTGCTGGAAGCGAAGTGAGTGTCGCGGTGCTGGAGAAGGGCGCGGAAGTCGGCGCGCATATTCTCTCCGGCGCGGTGATCGATCCTTGCGCGCTGAATGAACTCATTCCGGACTGGAAGGAAAAAGGCGCGCCGCTCGATACGCCGGTGACCGACGACCAGTTCAAAATTCTTGGGCCGGCAGGCGCTGCATCGTTGCCGATGTTCTTGATGCCGCCGTTGTTCAGCAATCACGGCAATTACATCGTCTCGTTGTCGAACGTGACCAAGTGGCTGGCGGCGCAAGCTGAAGAGCTTGGCGTTGAAATTTATCCGGGCATGGCTGCGTCAGAGCCGGTGTTTGATAAAGGCGGCGCGTTGAAGGGCGTTGTCGCGGGCGTGTTCGGCATCGCCAAGGATGGCCACAAAAAGCCGGATTATCAGCCGGGGATGGAATTGCACGGCAAGTACGTGTTCATTGCTGAAGGCGTGCGCGGCTCGCTCGCGAAAGTGATCCAGGCGAAGTACGGGCTCGCGGACAAATCGCAGCCGCAGAAGTTTGGCATCGGCATTAAAGAACTTTGGGAAGTGCCGAAAGAGCAGCACAAGCCGGGCTTGGTGCTGCACACGGTCGGCTGGCCGCTCGACGACAAAACCGGCGGCGGCTCGTTCATGTATCACTTCGGCGATCGCCAAGTGTACGTCGGCTATGTCGTTCACCTGAACTACAAGAACCCATACATTTCGCCGTTCGATGTGTTCCAACAGCACAAGCTGCATCCGGAAATTCGGACGCACATCGAAGGCGGCAAGCGCATAGCTTATGGCGCGCGCGCGATCACCGAAGGCGGATTCCAGTCGGTGCCGCGTTTGGCGTTCCCGGGCGGTGCGTTGATTGGATGCTCGGCTGGGTTCGTGAACGTGCCGCGCATCAAGGGCAGCCACAATGCGATGAAGTCAGGCATGCTCGCGGCGGAAGCGGCCTTTGACGCGCTTGCACATGGCCGTCAGCGCGACACGCTAGAGGTGTACGAGGAAAGCTATCGCACCAGCTCGATCCGCAAGGATCTGCTCGGCGTGCGTAACGCCAAGCCGATGCTCTCGCGCTTCGGGACGTTCTGGGGCGGCGTTGTCGGCATGATGGACATGTGGACGACGACTTTGCTTGGCGGCTTCTCGTTTTTTGGCACGCTGAAGCATGGCAAAACGGATGCGGCGTCTACGGGCAAAGCCAAGGACTTCAAGCCGATCGCGTATCCGAAGCCCGACGGCGTGCTGACCTTCGACAAGCTAAGTTCGGTCTATCTGTCGAACACTAACCACGAAGAAGATCAGCCAGCTCACTTAACTTTGAAGGACCCGACGATCCCAATCCGGGTGAACCTCCCCGAATACGCCGAGCCGGCGACACGATATTGCCCAGCTGGCGTGTACGAAGTGCTTTACGACGAGGCAGGGAGTAACCCGCGGTTCCAGATCAACGCTCAAAACTGCGTTCACTGTAAAACCTGCGATATTAAAGACCCGAGCCAGAATATAAATTGGGTGACGCCCGAAGGCGGCGGCGGGCCGAACTACGCCAACATGTGAGCTGCATCCCGCGAACGCGGGAGAAAGGGACGAAAGAATGCGTTGGGCTTTACTGGCGGCGAGTGCTGCGGTTGCTGCGATCACGGCGAATGTATCTTCGGCGCAGGAAGTAAAGCGCGAGCCTGCGGTGGCGCAGCAGGGCGGCAGCGGCGGTGAAGCGACAGCGAGCGTCACGCCGGTGGCGGCGCTGCGCATGACATCGCCGCCGAACGCATCGCCGACGCGCACGTACGAAACGCCGAACGCGGCGTTGCTCGAAGCG
>Ga0075163_10009327_pt1 | contig 12880 bp, 11 predicted proteins | sample JI1023141ADNA_FD_71478 | JGI IMG/M metagenome (GOLD analysis project Ga0075163, IMG submission 71478) | Wastewater effluent complex algal communities from Wisconsin, to seasonally profile nutrient transformation and Carbon sequestration -... | ecosystem: Engineered > WWTP > Effluent > Algae...
CGACACTTTTGCCGCATGGGGTGCGCCCCATGCTTCAGAAAAATCGCCCCATGCTCCGAGGGGAGCGCTTCCAAACGCCGCGCGTGCTGGCGCAGGGAAGGGCGGTGCGCCATTCGCAGCGGACACCGCCGCGCTTGAACGATACCGCATCCAACCACCGGCGGTTTGCCGAATGCCGAGAGCTCTTTGAGCCGTGAAGGCAAAATCCGAAATCCATGCACCCTGAGGTGCGAGAGCGGAGACGGCTGGAACAGCAGTGCTCATTGGATTATTCTCGTTTATATCCAAATGCCTCGATTCTGACAATACAAATCTGGTGGCACATTCCAACAGAGTTGAAGGGTGCCGGAGGCAACCAAAGAAGGAAGACAAGCCGGTGGTGATACACCAATCGTCATCATGTTAGGTGCATCTCCAAGAGCCGACTGGCAGAAGAATGAAGGCAGGAGAATCAGTTTATTCTTCTGCCTTCATTCTCCTGCCAAAAAATCACAAATCATGCCGACGCGAGCGAGAACCACCGGACCGCGCAACAACGTAGCCCCCTCAAGCGTCTCGGCTACCGCAACCCAAACGAGGTCAATTACTCACGTCCAGTTGTCGCACTTCAAAGTTGAAAGTATTCTTGGTTCGTCTGTCGTGTGTTCATGGCGGTTACCAGCTGCGGTGCCAATGATACCAACCCTCAGCGAAGGGCAACTTCGTATAGCTGTCCTCACCGATGATGGGTGGTGATGATCTCGGTGCAAAGGCAAATCCGGCATCATCGAATCCGCTCTGGCATGTGATAAAGCGAACCACTCCGTCAGAAAGCACTTCAGTCTCACGAACTGCATAAAGGCCAACCCATCGCGTTGAGTCAGGTGAGGGAACTGTCACCGACTGCACATAACGAGTGAGGGAAGCTCGGGAAGCGATGAATCGCAAATAAGTGGGTGCACCGCTAATGGCGATGCCCAAGGCAAGAATGAAAATCAGTGGCTCGATGGCCCAATAGGAGACCCCTCTGTGCTCTGTCGAAATGCCACGCCGGGATCTCCACGCATACACAATAAGCCGAATCAGCCATGCAAGTACCCAGACAGTGGTGATGCCGTAGCAAAGGAGAAATAGTCCCATGCCCGAACCGGCATCGGAATACGCAACTGAAATGAAGAGCACCCACAAGATACACCAGAGGTGCTGTGGGCGAGGTAGCTTCATGGCGTTAGTATGTTGGGAGAAAGTCTAAGGTGAGGCACGGAGCGCAGCGGAGTTGCCTCCGCCGTCTTGTTCCTTTGTTGTGTGCCTGATAGGATATAAGCGTTGAGAAGGCGATCTCCAAATTCTTGGTAACGAAGCGCAATCTCCGCTCGTTCTTCTGAAAATTTATTCTCCCGGGCCACATTCCGGATCAGGTCGATCACAATCGGATCACCTTGATGGAATGCGTCGAGCATCCGTTTGTGGATAAGCCTAAATCCGTCAGGGTTATTCTTCCGATATGGTCTCCCGCCGATCATGCGTTGTAAATTGCGACGGTATGCCTTCTCGGGCCTTCTGGCTGAGTTCGCGCAACCGATGTAACAGAATCTGTCGCCGATCAGGATTCGATACAATAATGGCGAATCGGGATCTACGCCGTTCATGCGAAAGGTGATATTCATCTGAGCGAACGTTGTTTAGCCACAAGCAATTGTGGGTGAATCAGATTCGTCCACAGTTTCTTGGTGCTATCCAAGGGCGGATGGTGATGAGGAGGGAGTTCAATTGGGCGGGATTGATTTTTGAATGGGCCTATTGAAGGGAAAAAGGCGCCGGGGGTCAAGCTTTGGGTGCGGTGCGGTGTCGAGACCCTAGAGTTGAAGGATGCCGCAGGCACCCAGGAAGGAAGCCGGTGGTGATTTGCCAATCGTCATCATGTTGGGTGCATCTCCAAGAGCCGACTGGCAGAAGAATGAAGGCAGGAGAATCAGGTTGATGGGTGTGGCGCATGCTCCTGCAAGCGCCGCCGGGCGGAGATCGAGGACTTCGTTGGTGGTGTGCTTTGTGCGGAGGGTTCGTGGCTTTACGCGGCGGATGGGGACCATCCGCTCTACCCCTCAACCTTGCTGGAACGAACCACTAGAACGGTTCTCAAAATGACTGTCAGATTGAACCCCGTGCGCATCGGGATCACAGAACGCGGCTACAGGCTGTAGCCGGGGGCGCTGACCCCGGAGCCGAGAGCAGCGAGACAGACGGCCGCAGGCTGGCTGGAGGGCGGAGCGAAGCGCAGTCAACTCCCGGCTCAACGAGCCGGACAGAATGAACGCTCTCTCATTGTGGCAAACTTTTTGAGAACCGGTCCAGGAAGAGCGTGCCTGTGGCGCAGAGGCGGGAAGTCGTCATCTCCCGGCCCGAGCAAACTTGATCCCGACTGGGTGGCAGTGGCGGATGAGGGCCATCCGCCCCACACCCCGGCTGGCGCTCGCGGCGGAACCGTCCAGCGGGCCTGGCGCTCGTCGCCACGATCCTGCTGCTGACCATCAGCTGCTTCCTCTTTTACTACGCGAGCGGCGATGGCCTTCGCAATGCGGTGAGCTGGGCGCACCTAGCGCTCGGTCTCTCGCTTCCGGTCACGCTCTGGCTGCACATCTGGCGCGCACACCGGCGCATGGGCTGAATTGGATCTTGCCGACTTTAGCCAAGCTGTCCATGGAGCCATGCTGAACAGAGGCCATGATGAGCGGTTCGTCGAAACAAAACGCAGGCGGGTGCCACTGGGCAGTTGCGCACCGACGCACTAGGAGATTAACTCGTCAGCGGGCTGGTTTGGCAATCGCTTGATCGTCACGCATCGTTTTCGCAATGGCCACCACCCTGTTTTGCCTTCGTGAATAACGCAGGCTAGGACTCCCCCCCATGAAACGCATTCCGATCTCCCAATACACATCGCAGCTGCGAGTGCGCGGCAACTGGCTCAAGATCCTGGTGGCCGTGGCGCTGGTCGGTTTTGTGATCTACGCAGCCACAGCGGAGAACCCGTGGGATCGGCGCATCGCGGAGAAGGTGCGTGATGGTGTGAAGCTCACCTCCCGCGACTTCAAAGCCACCGGTCTGTGGGTGGCCTCGGCGATCAATGCCGCCGTTTGCGCGCTGCTGCTGCTCACCTCGCGGTGGTGGACGGCGGGCGCGGCACGCCCGGCTGCGGGGTGCGCGAATACGCCGCCAGCGCGCGGTATTCTAGGGGCGCGGTGGTTCTGGCTGCTCACGCTCACGGCGGTGTTGCTCGGAGCGTGGGAAAGGCAGCCCGCGCTGGACCATAGTCTGATCAATGACGAGGAGCTAGCGATGCGGAAATTCGTCTGGGGACAGTACATCCGACAGGACGACGGCACGCTCAAGCTGGAGTGCGTGGACTGGGATCACACACTGTTTTACACTTTGACCGGCAACAATCATGTGGCGCACACCGTGTGCGCGCGGCTCTGCCTCAATGCGTGGCAATGGTGGCGGAATGACCCGATGGAAACCTTTTCCGAGACGGCGCTGCGCTTCGAGCCGCTGGTCTCGGGACTGGCTTCGATTGTGGTAATCGCGCTACTAGGGCGGATCCTCGGATACCCGCTCTGCGGCGTGTGCGCGGCGTTGCTGCTCGCGCTGCATCCGTGGCACATGTTTTTCTCGGCGCTGGCGCGCGGTTACTCAGGTCACCTGCTTTTTGTTTTGCTCGCGCTCATGTTTCTCGCGCTGGCGCTGCGGGACGGGCATCGCTGGCGCTGGTGGCTGGGGTATGGTGCGGCCCAGGCGCTCTATCTTCTCTACTACGCAGGGGGCATCTACTTGGCGGCGGGGCTGAATCTCACGTTGTTTCTGGGGCTCCTCATTGAGCGCGATCATCTGGCGCTGAGGCGCTGGTTCGTGGCCTGTGCTGCGGGAGCGATTGTTTTCATTCAGATCATGGCCCCCGCCTTGTGGAAGATCGCGATCTGGATGCGCACGACGAGTGGCGGCAGCGCCTCCGTGCCGAACGGATTCGTCCGGGAAGTGTGGACGAATCTGGCGGGCGTCTCCGTGAACGATGGAGCGGTGACGGGCGTCGTCGTGCTCGGGCTAATCCCTCTGCTCGTCGCGGTGGGAATGGGCATGCTCGTCTGGCGCACGCGATTTGGCCGTTACGCGGCGGGTGGCTTTGTCCTCGCAGCGGCCTTGGTTGCGCTGCAACTGAGTGCGAAACCAGGTGAGTTCTATTCCTGGTACCTGTTCTTCATGCTCGGCGGAGTGGTGCTGTTTGCCGCCTTCTCATTGATGGCCCTCGAACACGCCGCGCTGAAGTCCGACGGACGCGCCACCCACGCCGCTGTGATCGTCGGCGCGTTTGTCCTGGTCACCGGCTTCACCCTGCTCAGTGCGGAACCAAGAAAGGTGGTGCGCGAGCAACCCATGCACCCAATGCGCGATGTGGTGGCGCTAGTCCGAGGCGAAGCCCCCGCCTACGACCTTAGGCACGAGGCGGTGATCACGGCCTCGTTGGGGGCAGGAAATCGTGAGATGCTCAGCTACGATCCGCGAGTCCATGACTGCGACCTGTTGGCTGACTTCGATGCGCTGATCGCCGAGGCGCAGCGCACGGGCACGCCGCTGGTGGTCTATGCCTCCGGGGATCAGTACCGACAACAATTCAGCCGCACGAAGAATCCTACTCTATGGGCGCGCCTCATGGATCCGACTGTCTTTGTCAGAAGCGATTTCGTCAAAAGCCCCAATCCATTCTGGACCTATACCGTCTTCCGCCTGCGGCCAGCCACGCAGCCCTGAGGCAGTGGTGTTTTCCCTCGACCGCCGATCCGGGAGGTGCGCAATTACTTCAGTCCTCGCACCACGATAGTCGCCTGTGCCACTCTGCCCTTCTCATCCGCTTCAAAACTGGCGACGCAGGTCGGACGACGAGACGTCCCTAGCGGCCAGCGATTCTGTAAGTTGACCAAAACTCACCCCTCAGGCTCAAGCGCATTGTGAGGATGAACATACCGGAGACAGCAAGCGCGGTCAGGTTCCTAAAACAAACAAGCGGACGCTTCAGTAGCCCTCGGCCGAATCGCCGAAAACGCACGGAGCCTGGTACGCCCCGCTCCTTTGCTTCTCGATCTGGCGGAGCAGGTCGTTGAGCAGCGAGGACGCGCCAAAGCGGTAGCGCGTGTTGTTCAGCCACTCGTTACCGAGCGTCTCCTTCACGGCGATGAGGAACTGCGGCGCCTACTCGGCTCCGATGTGTGCCTTCATGCCGAAGTGCCATTGGTTGCCCTTCTTCGTCTGGTGCATGTCGGGATCGCGCTTGCCCTCGCGGTTCTTCGTCGAACTCGGCGCGGCAATGATGGTGGCGTCCACCAGAGTGCCTTCGCGCATGAGCAACTTGCGCTCGGCGAGCAGCGCACCGACCTCCTCAAGGATGCGCTTGGTCAGATCATGCGCTTCGAGCAGATGACGGAACTACAAGAGCGTGGTGGCATCGGGCACCGACTCCAGGCCCAGATCAATGCCCACAAAACTTCGCATCGCCTGGCTGTCGTAAATCGTGTCCTCCAGCGCCTCGTCGGCCAGACCATACCACTGCTGAAGAAAGTAGATGCGCAGCATCCGCTCGACGCCAATCGGTGGCCGTCCGCGTTTGCCTGCAGGGTAGTGCGGTTCGATGAGCGCCACCAGCCTGCCCCAGGGCACCACCTGCTCCATCTCGCCGAGAAACCTCTCGCGCCGCGTGGTCTTCTTCTTCCGCGCATACTCCGACTGGGCAAAGCTCATCTGTCGTTCCATGCCCGTGAGCTTACTCCACCGCGCAACTTCTTTTTGCTCCTGGCAATCGAACCGATTCAATCAGCGTTTCCCTAATGGAAGCACTTGGCTTGTGCGAGCTGGAGCACAACCCAAAGAACAATCGAATCCGCGCGAAATAGCCAACCGAACCACGCCTAGCAGGCATGGTTCATCACGCAAATCCGCGATGATAACCGTTGTTGGACGATTCGTGGAACGAGGTCAGCCCGCAGCAAAGCGATGAGTGCATCCGGTCGAGTCTTTGGCCTCTGCTCGCGCGTGAAGAGTTCGGGAGAGCCCTCACGCGCTGCGCAAGGCCTGCATCAGAGCTTCCAGTTCATCGCGCACGTTGGCGGGATCGCTCACGGTTTGAGCGATCTCGGCCTTCACGGCTTCTCGGAAACGTTTTCGCAGTCGGTGGATGGCCATTTTGACGGCGTCCTCGCTGAGGCCGAGCTTCGCTGCCGCATCGCTTTGAGGGCTCGCATCACCGTCGGCGGTGAGCCAGGGTTTCAGGGTATCGAAATGGAGGCCCTTGCCACTTTCGCGCAGCTCAGCATCGAGAGATGCCAGCGCTCGCGCGAGCACGGTGAGCGCCCACTGACGGTCGAAGGCGGCGTCGGGCGGTTCGGCGGATTGGTCGGCGATTTGCAATCCAGCGCCCGTAGTGTCGGGCTCAGCGTCGATACGCTCATGAGCCTGACCGCCGCCACGCTTTGCGGCACCAGATTTATCGCGCTGATCTGCCGCGAAGTGCTTCAAGCCTGCGAGCAGATAGCTTCGGAAGCGACCTCGCAGCGGATCGGCGTTTTCCATTGCACCACCGGCGAGCAGGCGTGCAAAGAAATCATGAGCCAGCTCGCGGGCCGTGTCTTCGTTGCGACCATCGCGGCGGAGGAAGCTGACGACGGGCGCGTAGTAGGCCTCGCACAATTCACTGAGCGCCGCACGCGCCTCGGGCTCGCTGCCGCGCGAGCGGGAGACGAGCGTCCAGCGGGTGTCGTGGAAGGAGGGGGTCACGGCAGCGGAGGGATCACCACATTGGTGAAGACGGCGGTCTTCAAACGGCGGCTGCGCATCTGGAAGGACACGATCCGGTTCATGGGCTCGGGAAAGACGATCTTCTCGATCAGCGTGCGACCGCTGCCGCTGGCTGACCGGCCTGTGAATCCGACTCGTTGGCCGTTGGTGAGCAGTGCAATGGCATCGTATTGCACTTCATCATCCTTCTCCTTGGACCATGAGATGAAGGCGCGACCATCCGAGTCGTCGCCCAGGCCGGCGAGCAGGCAGCCGGTGCCGAAGGCGATAGAGCCCCTGTAGTTAGGCTTCAGCGTGCTGCCGAGCGTCCAGTTACCGATTGCATAGTAAAGCGTCAAGTTCACGACCGAAGGCAGCTTCCCGATGAAGCCAGGACTGAGCACATAGTCGCAATAGGGCGGAGGCGGCACGCCAGGGGCCCAGCCGGGCGCGGCGAAGCTTCCATCATAATCCGGCAGCGGATTGCCGCTCGGGTCAGTGATGTCCACCCGGATATTGCCGAGCCGGTCGAAGTCGGGGTGCTCAAACCAAAGCTGCAACCAGCAGACTTCTGGATTGTCGGTCGAGATGCCGCTGTGGACCAGCGAAGTAACCAGCCGCGTGGTGGCCTCATCGGTCACGGCTTTGCCATCCGGAGTGTAGAGCGCGGGCAGCCACTCAGCGTTGTTTCGCTTCATGCGGAGAAAGCGCAGAGCGGGCTTCTGATACGGTGCCTTCGTGGTGCCTTCCGTGACGGGCGATTTGTTGAGGGTCGTGTTACTCGGAGCGCCCGCCTGCTTCAGCGCATCGGGTGAGAAGTGCGCGAAGAGCATCTTCCCGATGATGCGATCCCACGGCACAAAGAATGCGTCGGGAGTGGTCGCGCGCTTCAGCAGCAGTCCGCTCGGTTGGCGTTCGACCACGCGCGCCACCCAGTTTCTTCCGTTGTCGTTGTCATAGACGACGAGGTTTCCCGTCGAGAATCCGTCGTTGATCTTCGAAGCGATCCAGTGGCTGCCTTTTGCCACGCCCGGCTCGCTATCGACTGGGATGCGATACGGCTCGAAGATGAAGCCCTTGATGAAGAAGGCGACCATGCAGGCAATCGCGGCCTGACCGAAGAACTTGGCGGATTTCGATTCCTTCTTTGCCGGCCCGTCCGCTGGATGATGGCGCAGCCACCAGAGCGAGGACACCACAACGATGGCGAGGGTGAAAAGCGTGAAAGCCGTGACGGCCCACGGATAGCTCGTCTGATGGCGCGGCAATTGGTGAAAGCCAGCCGTGCCTGCGATGATGACGCCAATAGAACCCTCGAACAGCTTCCGCCCCGCGAACGCATTCGCCTCATACCAGCGCTCGTCGGAGATCATCGTCGATGGCAGGCGGAAGCCGTAGAAGCGATTGCGCGGCACGAGTCGCAGCCACAGCGGAATGGCGGCGATGAATATCAGCAGGCCTGTGCAGGTGACGATGAGTGCGATGAAGCAAATGGTGGGCGAGACCATGTGCGGCGGCTTCTCCGTCAGCAGCATCCACATGCCATTCGACGCAAACCATGCGACGGCGCACGCAGCGGTGACGGCTGGCACGAGCCAGAAGATGCGCTTCGATGCCGCCTCGCGCGGGAGTTCACCGGCCTCCACCATCGCAGCGCGCTGCGCCCACCAGAAGACGAGATAGAAGAAGGCGTAGATCGGGAAGTAGGGCAGCCACAGCAGCGACATCCACGGCATGAGCGAGCCGAGCCAGGTGGTGAGGGGATGCATCCGGGTGATGTCTTTGACGACCTCCTCCGCATAAACGCGGCCGCCGAAACCCTGATGAGCAAAGACCTGCCCGCCGATGGCATGCCATCCGATCGCAACTCCGCCGCAGGCATGCCAGCCGAGCGCGAGGCCACCGATCGACAGCGCGCCGATGCTGAGTCCGCCGCAGGCGAACAGCAGTCCGAGCGCGAGGCCGGCGACCGAGATCAATCCAATGCCGAGCCCGCCGATCGCCACCAGCCCATAAGCAAACCCGCCAAAAGCAAACCATCCGCGAGCCATGCCACCGACGGCGAAGACGCCGCGCGCCTTTCCACCAAAAGCAAAGAAACCATGCGCCTCGCGGGCTTTGCCCGTCGCTGGATCGCTGCCGCTGACGACGTGAAGCAAAGGCAGACCACAGAGCATGCGCTTCGATTTGTATTCAAACGGCTCGTTAAGATCGAACCTCCGCCGCTTCGGCAAGGGCGTGGCCGATCCCGCGCCCTCCACCTGCGTTTTGAATTCATCCGCGCTCTGCTGCCGCCGCGTGCGCTCTTTTTCCAACGCGCGGAAGACGATTTCGTCGATGCATCCGCTCACCGCCGCGAACTCCGATGGCGCGGCGAAGCGACCGAGCGGCAGCTCGCCGGTGAGCATTTCATAAAACACGACGCCGAGGCTGTAGATGTCCGCGCGATGATCCACGCTGCTCGGCTTCTCGATCTGCTCCGGTGCCATGTAAGGCGCGGTGCCGAGCTTCGCACCGCTTTGCGTCAGCAGCATCGAGTCGCCGCCTTTTTCATCGAGAATCTTCGCGATGCCGAAGTCGGCGATCTTCACCTTGCCGCTGGCATCGAGCAGGATGTTCTCCGGCTTGATGTCGCGATGCAGCACGCCCTGCGAATGCGCGAACTGCAACGCATCGCAGATGCTCGGGATAATCTTCAGCGCCTGTTCCGGCGTGAACCGCCCCGCGCGCATCGCCTGACGGAGATTCACACCATCGACGTGCTCCATGATGAGGAAGCAAAAGCCACCGCTCTCGCCGAAGTCATGCACCGTGACGATGTTCGGATGATTCAGCCTCGCGAGCACGCGACCCTCGCGATTGAAGCGTTCCGCAAACCCCGGCGTAGCCGCGAGCGACTTCGGCAGCACTTTCAACGCGACCACACGATCCAGCTTCGGCTGCCGCGCGCGAAACACCGCGCTCATACCGCCATGGCCGATGAGTTCGAGCACTTCGAGATCTGGAAACGCCGCCGAGATCGCCTCCAGCGTCGGCAGATCACGCGGCTCGAGTCGGATCGTCTCCGCATCGGCATCAGTCGGCATCGCCGCTGCCTCCATGAGCGACTGCGGATTCAGCCCGTGCAACGGGTCTTTGGATGGGGAGCTGGAGTTCTCGGTCATGCCGGGTGCCTGAGGAAAATCAGCCCCAAGGTAACCAGAAAACTTCAATTCATGTCGAATTATCCGCCAGCAACGGCTCCATGCGTTCGCGAATCAGGGACACTAGGCCACGAGCCATGGATCTGAAACGGAGATGGATGGCCTACGGAATACTCGAGTGAAGTGGTGACTACGCGATCGCAGTCCGCATCAAGATCACCGTGGCGATTGCACACCCCAAAGCGTCTCCAGCAGCGTGAACATCTCGGGATCATGCTGCTTCAGTTCTGCTCGCGTGAAGGGGAAGAAGTCGTTTCGACTGAAGTAAGCCTCCGTGCATTCGGCAAAGTATTCCTGCGGCGTGGTCATCGCATACGCACGCTCCATGTGGCTGCGTCCCTCGCTGTCCTTGCGCTCGACGCGATCATACTTGCCGCTGGCCTTGGCTTTCGCGTAGGCGGATTTGATTTCCAAATTGCCAAAGCTCATGCGCACCGCGCGGTTGTGGTAGGCGTGCGCCAGCTCATGCAGGGCAAAGTTTGGCATGCGGCGTGTCTCTTCCTCAAAGATGCGCACGTTGGTGAACTCGATGGCCTTTGCCATCGCGGGATCGCGACCGTTCTCGCGCAGCCAGTCGGCATCGGGATGAAACTCGGCGCGTGGACGCACCTTTGGATACTCGGGGTTGATCCAAAGCGGCACCTTCTGCAATTCCACCACCGCTTTCGCCGGGACGACACGCACGATCTCATCGAGCTGAGCACGCAGCAGTTGTATCGCTTTTTCGAGCGCCTCGGCGTCCTGCTCGATCAGCCTTGTGCTCACATGCACGTTCCAGCCGCTGATCATGCGTTGCTCGCTTGCCCTAGTGTCACCAGCCACCGCTGCGGCACCTGAAGTGGAAACGAGGATGGTCACAAAAATCAATGCGGCTCGGATGTTCATAGGTTCGGCAAACTAAGACGTGACACGAGCCTCGGTCTTGGCTTTGAATCTCATCCATTTGTGAAATCGAGCACGACTCCAACAACCAAACTCCTCACCAACGACGGTCGGCTAGCTGTGGATGCGCACCTGCTCGTGCAACTCTTCGACCAGACGCCGGATATAGCGTTCTTCATCAAGGACGAGTCGGGCCGTTACGAAGCCGTGAACCACTCGCTGGTCGAGCGTAACGGCCTTCGCGAGAAGAATCAGCTCATCGGCAGAAGGCCGTGTGATTTGTTTCCAGGTGATCTCGGCCGCAGCTTTTCGGATCAGGATGCGACTGTCATCAGAACAGGTCGCCCGATTCTCGATCATCTCGAACTGCACTGGCGGATGCCTCACCGGCCCTGCTGGTGCCTCACGACCAAGCTTCCCATGCGCGATGTCACCGGCCGCGTCACCGGCCTCATAGGCCTCTCTCGCGATGTCCGGACACCCGTCGGCCTCGCGGAGATTCCCGCCGGGGTATCGCGAGCGCTGGACCATCTGGAGAAATGTTTTGCCGATCCGGTGTCACCGGCTTCACTCGCAAAGCGGTCTGGCCTCAGCCCGGCGCGATTTGCAAGGCTCGTGAAACGCATCTTCGGCATCACACCGAGCCAGCTCATCACCAAGACGCGGCTCGTTGCCGCATCGGTCATGCTGCGTGAGACTCAGCGCCCTGTCGCAGACATCGCGCTGGATTGCGGTTTCTTCGACCACAGCGCGTTCACCCGTGCTTTCCGCTCAGCAACAGGCACGACGCCGACTCAGTTTCGCGGCGCTCGCTGATTGCCGCCTTTCAGAGTTTGCAGTTCACTCACGGCTGCTATTTCGCGGTGTGTGCCCGCGTAATAGAGCGGCACAACCCAACCACCCATGAAGTTCGCTCCACTGTTCTCTGTTGCATCATTGCTCACCCTTTCCGCTTTGGCCGCTGATCCCACCCCGCCCGCCGGCTTTCGTGCGATCTTCAATGGCAAGGATCTCAGCGGGTGGCACGGCCTGAATCCGCATAGCGTCGCCAAGCTCGAGGGTGAGAAGAAAGAGGCGAACCTGAAGCAGCAGCGAGCGGAGTTCCCGAACCACTGGCGCATCGAGAATGGTGAGTTGGTCAATGTCGGCACCGGTCCCTATGCGACGACGGACGAGGAATTCGGCGACATGGAGTTTCACATTGAGTACAAGACGGTGGCGCACGCAGACAGTGGGATTTACTTGCGTGGCATCCCTCAGGTGCAGATCTGGGACATCAATCAGCCGAGCCTGCCCGAGAAGCCTGACCGCAATCCGAACAAGGGATCAGGCGGCCTCTTCAACAACACGCCCAAGACACCGGGCCGCGACCCGCTCGTCGTCGCTGACAAACCGTTCGGCGAGTGGAACAGGTTCCGCATCCGCCAGATCGGTGCGCGCACTTGGGTATGGCTCAATGACAAGCTCGTCGTCGATGGCGCGCCGCTGGAAAACTATCCTGACAAGGCTCAACCCCTGCCAGCAAAAGGCCCGATCATGCTCCAGACTCACGGCGGCGAAATCCGCTGGCGGAACATTTTTGTGCGCGAGATCGGCGCTGACGAGGCGAAGCGCATCCTCAGCGAGGCGGACGCAAAGAAATGAGAGGCGACTCGGTCGTCACACGCCCAATTCACGCTTCACGGCGACGAAGGCTGTTACCGCCCGCTCCAGGTCATCGCGCGTGTGTGCCGCGCTGATTTGGGTGCGTATGCGGGCCTTGCCCTGCGGCACGACCGGAAAGCTGAAGCCGATGACATAGACACCGCGCTCCAGCATGGCGTCGGCAAATTTGGAAGCCAAAGCGGCATCGCCAAGCATCACGGGCACGATGGGATGCTCGCCGGGCACGATGTCGAAACCGGCGGCGGTCATCGCCTCGCGGAAGAAGCGCGTGTTCGTTTCAAGTGTGTCGCGCAACGCAGTGCTCTGCTTCAGCAGGCACAGTGCCTCGATCGACG